>Ga0265297_10004371_pt1 | contig 23247 bp, 24 predicted proteins | sample Munlanlwell13791_FD_192502 | JGI IMG/M metagenome (GOLD analysis project Ga0265297, IMG submission 192502) | Leachate microbial communities from a municipal landfill in Southern Ontario, Canada - Leachate well 137-91 | ecosystem: Engineered > Solid waste > Landfill > Unclassified | place... | reverse complement strand
ATGGCCGTATCTTGATCATCCCAGAGATCTATAGCTGAGAAAGCGTCTTCATCAGGATGGGAAAGATCCGGCTGATGGCCGATTTTTTCCATAATTTTGTAGGTCGCCACTTGGCTGATTTGGCCGCGTCGGAACATATTGAGTTCCCGCGACATATTCATCCGTTTGGCAATCTGCTCGGCAGCGTCCCAGAATTCTTCAAGCAGTACTCGGTCTTCGCTGTGTTTGATTAAGAAATGAGTGAATAGAAATTGGTATTCGGTCAAGTCGCGGAATTTTCCCATAATTTCCTCCCTACTCTCTTTGTCACCCTTTGTTTCTAGACCTTCTTGTTTTTCTTTTTTTCTCTTGTCAATCTCCCCCTGTTTCATGAGCAAGCTTCTGATGCCAAAAAGCGCCTCCACGCTCTCCAATTGATCCGGATAATTCTCCTCATATTCCGATTTTAGGGCGGCTAATTTATTTTCATCGCCCGCCTGTACGGCTTGGAATAATTCATGCTGAAGTCGGTGGATTTTTTCTAATCCCCCGGGTAAATATTTTTTAAATAAAATTTCATTTCTTGACGCCTGAACGTTAAAATTGGAGCCGTATTTTTCCGTCCACCAATCATGAATGACTTTATGGTATCGCTTTAAATCCGGACAGCTGGTTTGATTACGAACGTATTTTTCTATGAAATTTCTTTCATCTTTAGGGAAAGCGTCCAAATCACTGAGAATTTCTCTGATTAGGAACTCGCTCGCCCGATTTTTCGATTTTGATTCGTTGTATTCTTCAGGGGTTTTAACAAAAACTTCTTCTGGTGATCTCATATTTTTTATTATCTTAACTTTTTTAATATCTTCACATCCTTCCCAAATCCATCGTCGTGCGGCGTTTCCAGGATCAGATTTATTTTTTGCTTTTTGGCGAAGGCGGCGATGGCCTTAAAGCCGGCCAAACCGATGTTACCTTGCCCAATATGGGCGTGGCGGTCCTTGTGCGAATCGAATTCCGATTGGCAATCGTTGGCATGGATCAGCTTCAATCGCTTGATGCCTAAAAGGCGATTGAATTTTTTGAAAACGGCGGCGACGGTTTGGGCGTCGCGCAAATCATAGCCGGAGGCAAAGGCGTGGCAAGTGTCAAAGCAGACGCCCAGGTTGTATTTCTTAAGTTTAGGCGACAAGACGATTTTGGCGATTTCTTCAAAAGTGTCGCCGATGATGGCGCCGGCGCCGGCTGACATTTCAATTAATAATTCCGTCGAGCCGGCGTAATCTTTAAGTATTTGCGCCAGGCCGCTGATGCATTTTTTCAGTCCCGCCGCCTCGCCCAGATCCTTGGCGCTGCCCAGATGAGTCATGGCGTATTTGACGCCTAAGAGCGAGCCGCGTTCCAATTCTTCGCGGATAGCGCTGATCGAGCCGTAATAAATATTGCTTTTCGCCGAAGCCAGATTGATATAATACGGCGTATGGATATAGCTCTCCAGCCGATACCGATCACAGTTAGCTTTAAAGTCAGCCGCCAGTTTGGCGGTAATCGGCTTAGCCGGCCCGCCTTGAGGCGGCCGCGAGAAGAATTGGAAGCACTCCAAGCCGAGTTCGCGGGCGCGCAGCGGCGCCAGCGCCAGGTTGCCGGCGGCGGAAATATGGGCGCCGATTTTGGGGTAGTCATTTGGCATAGGTCTGCTATAATCATAGCGGAATTTCTCGACTGAAGCAATCGGAGCGGCCGGATAAAAATGAAAAGCTCCGAGGCGCGAGGCGCTTCGGAGCAAGTGAAAGAACTTTCAGCCGGTTTTGTTTTTTGCCGCCTTGTCAGGAACAATGATGCCGTCGATCAGGCCGAATCTCAGCGCTTCCTCGGCAGTCATTTCTTTAGCTGCGCGCAAAGTCCTTTCAATTTGTCTTCTGGTGCGCCCCGTTCGTTCTAAAAGAATGGCGATGATTCTTTCCCTGGTTCGGCTTAATGATTTTTGATTTTTTAACCGTATTTTTTCCGACTCGTATTCCGCCCAATTGTCGATACTCCGGTGGCGCGGATTATGAATCATGATTTTAGCGTGCTGAGCGGCTAATCGCCAGTCGCCGGCTTGCAGGATGATGGCGGCGATGGAATCAGCAAAGGCGTAATTTTGGCAAACGATTCTGCTCGGGTAGTTGCGCAGTAGATCGTAGATAGCCAACCCGAATTGGCAATCTCCGCCACCGGAGGTGATTATCACTGTGATATCAGGGCAACCGGCAGCCAGGAAATGCGGTATGGCCTCACGGACAAATTCAATCATCTCAGCGTCAACTTCGCCGCCAAGGTCGATAATGTTCTCACCCCACAGCGCCTTAAGATCGTTGTAGCTTTTCACAGTTCACCTCCTTAGGGTTGTTGCATTTTAGAATGTTGGCCTGATTATTAAGGAACTTTGATTTCTTGAATATCCAAATTATCATTATTAAGAACCAAAGTCAAACTGAGCCAGATCATTATTATTCCGGCATATTGCGTCCAGAAATAATGGTCGAAGAGGCTGATGATCATAAAAGCGGCCAGCGGCAGAAACAGCTGAAGTTGTCTCGACTGATATTTAAACAAATTAAAAGCGGCCAGCAGTAGCCAGCCGAAGGCGGCTAAGCCGATTAGCCCCAGTTCGGCCCAAATAAGCAAGTAAATATTATGGACTGGTTGCAGCAAGTAAGCCGGCTGATCGGAGCGGGTTTGGGCTAGGGCAATCGTGTAATTATTGAGGCCGACTCCGAGCACTGGTCGTTTCTTAATAATGGCTAACGACTCTTTGATTTGGCTGATTCGATCCTGGCCGGAGACGGCTTCCAGGCGGTTGGAAAAATCAGTCCGAGTGGTGACGAGCGGCGAATAAATCACGGCCAGCAGCGAGAATAAAATCAGCGGCGACAGAATCAGAATCGATAGTTGTGTTTTTTCCGGCAGTGATCGGCAATCTTTTTGACGCCAGCGATTAAGGGAATAAAAGAGCGCGGCGATCAAAGCCAGGACGCCGGCCAGCCAGGCCGAACGGGAAAAAGAAAAAAATAAGCCGGCGGCTATAATCAGATTGATCGCTAGGATCGCCAGAAATTTCAGCCGTGTCCGGTTGGAATTTTTAGCCGCTGATCGTAAGTAATGCAATCCCAGCCAGAATCCGGCGATTAAGCCGAGCAAGAGGCAGCCGCCCAGAATGTTGGGATGAGCCAAAGCGCCGTAAGCTCGAAGCCAGCGGCCGGAGACGGTTTCGATGACAATGTCGCCCGGGTTGGCGGCTGAGTGATAGGCGAGTCCCAGCCATTTGCCGGCCGGCATCGTTTGCGTTAAGAATTGCCGGATCGCCAAGCCGCCTTGCAGGCCGGCCGAGAGCATGATTGCCCATAATATCTTAATCCGGCTGAGGCGGACAGTCAGAATCATCATTAGCAGCGCCGCGCCTTCCAAAAAATGCAGCCAGAGGTAAAAACCGGCGGATCGGTCGGCTGACCAGGCGATTGACAAGCCGGCATAAGCCAGGCACGACCAGAGAGCGAGAATGAACAGCCGTTTGGCGCTAAAGAACGGTTGGGATTCGGCTGGCTTGAAGATTTTTTTAAATAAATTGGCGAGATTGGGGCGGTGTTCGACGGCTAAGTTGATTAAACACAAAACAGCCGCCAGCCATAAAATAATTTCCGAAGCGTAAAGCTGGCCGGTCAGATATTGCGATTTGAAACCGTTGATTATTTTTTCGTCAAAAATATAAACCGCTTGCCAAGTCAGCAGGAAAATATAAATCAGCAGCAGCCAATCAGTTATTTTTTTCAGTTTAATCGCCATAATTGATGAGGCGGTCGAAGTTAATTTTAAAGCGGCGGTTATATTCGCTCCGCTTGTCGTTATCATGCAGCTTAATGACACCGGCGTCCGTGATGATTTTTTTGCCGTCTTGGTGCTTTGAGTATTTTTCCGGCATGATTTTTAGCTGCCATTTTCGGATGGCTGTCTCGCTAAGCGGTTGGAAAATAAATTCAAGCAGTCGTTGTGCCAGTCGTTCAATATTAGTCGGTTTATTTTGTTTGCTGTTCAGATTCGGTTGCCAGTTGGGCAGGATTGTTTTAATCCAGTCATTGGCTTGATAGAAGTTGTTTTTTAATTCAGTTGAGCCGCTCATAAAACAAAAAGCGGCGCAGCCGTAAGTATAAAAATAATCTTCATCAAAATTAGCAATCGATAAATCCAGATTGTTCTCATCAACCCAATAGCTGGCGCAGAGCTGGTCGCGGGCTGTCTGCGGCGTCGGCCGCAAGCGGAAGATTTTTAAAAAAGAATTAATGAAGAACCGGGCGGACCAAGCCCGATCGGCGGCGGTAATAAAAAAGAAATCAAGGTCGCCGTCGGCTCGGGAGTTTTTAAGCGACAGGGAGCTGTAAATCGCCACGGCTCGGATCCAGGGGAAAAGCGAGAATAGGCGGGCGAAGCGGGCGGCTTTTTTCAGCTTGGAGACGGCCAGGCGATAGCGCGTGAGCCGGCTGGCGATAATGGCCTCGCGGCCGGTTAGGAAATACAGTCCCTGCCGTTGGCCGACCAATCGGCCTAAGGCCTCGCCGTTTAAAGCGGCCGAAATTTCTCCGGCGGCCAGCTTTTCTCCGCTGTAGCGCTGGATTTCCAAAAGCGTCAACGGATAATCCAAGACGTCGAAGTGAGCCAGCGGTTTGAGGATGTTTTTTTCCGTTTCCGTCAGGATCATATGGCTTAAATTTAGCATAGAAAAGGCGAATTGGAAAATCGATTGGCGATTTTAAATTTGAGATTGTCTACAAAAACAACCCGCCGATAAGGCGGGCTGTTTTATTTGATTAAGATTAGAGTTTTTTAGCGATGTTTTGGAAAGCGGCCTTGATGGCTGCGTCCGGATCTTTAACGTTTTTTATCACTTCTTGGACTTTGCCGAGCGTTGCGATTAATTCGTGCTTGCCCGGGTCGTAGAGGAATTTGAGGTGGCCGAGTGATTCTGAAGCGGCGGCCGGGGCGGGTATTTCAAAACCGATTTTGCCATTGCGCAGTAAAACATTTTCGACTTGGAAATAAGGCAGGTCGTCGGCTTTGTAGCCGTCAGCCAGGCCGAGGCGGTGGAACAGCGCATCCAGCGATTTGCCGACCAGATTCTTGTTCTGCGAACCGGCGCCTTCAAAAATTCTTGACCAATTGCTTTTGGCGGCGAAATTTTGGAAGTTTTCTAAGGCCATTGCCGTCTCGCGGCCGGCAGCAACAGTTTCGGCAGCAGAATGGGTGAGACCGGCGGTTTCCGCATGTTGGGCGATTGTATTGGTTGCGGTATGCAAATGTTCGTCGGTAATCAGACGAGCGGCCGCTTCGGAACTAAGGCCTTGGTTTTGGTATTGCGCCATCAAGTCATAATCGTGTTGGCCCAAGGAGACACCTTTGGGGATATTCTGCGCGGCCGCTTGGTAGAAATCATTGGCGCGTTCAATGTGGCTGACCGCCTCCGGAGTCAATTGTTGGGCGTGTTCGACTAACGAGCCGGGCTTGAAGGCGTTGAAAATCAAATCATTGAAATCAGGATCTTGGGAAATTCGTTCCAAATCGGCTGCTGTCACCAGATCGATGTTGGCATCCGGGGCCAGACCGTATTTTTCCGGATCTTTGGCAATTTCCCGTTTGATGGTATCGATGACATTAGCCATCCGGCCTTCGGATTGGCCTAAACCCTCCAGGCCGCTGCCTTCCTTAAAGCCGCCGGACATGGTTTGGACTTTTTTATCGATCAACTCCCAGAGGTGATGGCTGTCGCGGCCGTGGATATTTTCCATGTCGGCTATGGTCTTGTCGATGGGATTACTGGCCGCCGCTTCCGTGGGAATGGCAATCGGAGCTTCTGCTGGCGCAGTTGTCGGTTTTTCTAGAATAGTATTTTCAGCACCCTTAGCTCCGTGAGTTGGCCAATGAGTTAAAATTTGATTGGCAATGAAAGGTGCAGAGGCAAAGAGTAAGGAAGTACTAGCTTTAAGTAATAATCTTTTGTGTTTATCTGAAGTTTTATTTTGTTCCATTACCGCCATCATATCCAAGATATCTTGGGCAGTATCAATATCATCAACTCGGCCTAACTCTGTTTTTTCCGCACCCCAAATCATTCGGCCGGCAAAATCTCCAGTTTTCCAGCCAGCCATCGCTAGCATTAAATTTCTAATGATCGGCATTTCTCTAGCTGCTATCGCTGCTCCACCCAGCATTGCTGCCGAGATGGCCCGTTCGTAAGTGTTTTCTCCGCCTTTAATCATGAACTTATTAAAGCCGGTTGCTACTCGCTCCATAAAACCAAGAGCGCGATTGTCAGTTTTTTTGACTTTATTAGCCAATCTTTCTAATAGATCGTTTTCACGAATATAATTTATTTGGTCGATTCTCTGCAAAGCTCCTAAAGCTTTCATTATTTGTTCTTGTTCACCAGTTTCATAGCCAGCTAATAAATCAGGATTATCAGCGGCAAAACCCTCAAAATTAAAATTATGCTCGCCGCTGATTCTTTGTTGTTGGCTGACTGCCGTCTCAGTAAAGAATTGTTGTAAGAAATTATCACGCTGGTTAGGATCAGCTTCTAGTTGCGCTTTCATTTCAGCGAACTTGGCGTCCACTTTTTTCTTTTGTAAACGATCAGTAATAATGCGGTCAATGATCCTGACGCCGGTTAGGGCAGCGATAGCACCAACTCCGCCGGTTACCCCGGTTAGCAGTGCTCCACCGCCGATATATGCTGTAGTTTTAGCCAAAGCCCAGCCGATCTTTTTCTTACGGCCCGCTTTGGCATTAGCAGTTGCTTCTTCAGTGCTAGCGCCAGCTGCTTGTCCGGCATTAATTTCAGCTAAAGCCGAATCTCTTAGATGCTGTTCCTGATTATTTATCAGTTCTTGCGCCTGATCTATATCCAAACCAGTTTCATTAGAAATTTGCCTGGCTAATAATCTTAACTTTTTTTGGCTAGCTAAACTCTTTTTATCCAAAAGAGCGGCCAGTAATTCTTGTTTAAGCTTATCCTGGGTTAATTCTGTCCCCTCGGGTTTGAATATTTTTTTAATTTTTTTACTGTCTTTGATTATGAGTTTTTCTACCCGTTTGGCTTTTACAAAATCTGCTTGGATTTTAGCTAATTCATTAATTTTTTCTTCAGTCGGATTCTCACCACGCGCTAAATCCTCATTCATTAAGCGAGATCTTAGTATTCCTTGATTAGCGATATTTCTAATAACAGTATTGCGTTCGGTTTTGGCAGGATGTTCTGGCCAATCCAAACCTTGCTCAAAGGGAGGAGGATTTTCCGTCCCCGTATCCGACCCGCCAAGGTCTCTTATTATATCCCCTAATTCACTTGATTCTTCTTCATTAAGATGGTTAGAACTTGGTTTGTCCTGTATCGGCGGCACTTCTGATGCATCTGGCAATAGTTCATGATCGTTTGGTTCTGGGCTTGCTGGAGGATTTTCTTCTTCCGCATCCGATTCGTCAAAGCCAGCGAGTATATCCGCCATTTCTTCTTCAGTAAGATGAATAGGACTTGGTTTGTCCGGTGCCGGAGATGTTTCCGGCGCTAGCGCGGCGTCAAGATCTTCCATTGTAAAGCTCTCTGGCGCCGCCGATTCCTCATTATCATGACTTCCAGTGCCCAGAAGTTCATCCATTTCCTCCGGGGTTAAGGTTAATCTTTTTATACTGGTTGATTCTTTTGGCGCTTCTGATCTAGTAATCGGCGGTTTTTCCGGGACTATTTCTGGTGTTTGTGATTCCGCTTCCGGTGGTAATCTGACAGCTTGTTTCCTGATTAATATTTTGTTATTCTGATCCTCAGGGATTGGGAAAGCAATTCTAATATCGCCAGTATCGGTTACTTCCAAAACCTTATATTCTTTTTCTGGCAGACGGTTTACTCCTTCATTTTTCCTTTCGCTATATAACACAGTATCGCCAACTTTAATTTTCGGCCCCTCTTCGTTTGCTTGATCCATCATCTTCTCGAACCATTTCGGCCCCCTTTTTGTTTTACTTGCTATTGGTAAGTTTTTTGGCGGCTGTGGTCTTGTGGCTGTCGGCGGTTTGTCAATAATTTTTGCCGTGCCGCTGTCAACCGCCGCCATTGCCGTTACACTATCATTAATTGTTTCGGGCGGTTCTGGTTCTATTACTGACGCTTGGGTTTTAGCTTCTGGAGGTAATCTGACAGCTCTCTTATCAATCACTATTTTATTATCAGGTTCTTTGATAGTCGGATAACTGATTTGGACATCACCCTGTTCAGTTACTTCCAATACTTGATATTTTTGGCCTTTATAAAATATCGCGTCTCCAACTTTAAATGGGTGTTCAGCTGATAACTCCGGCGTTGCCGCTGTTTCGATTTGTTCTTTTGTATTAGTGGTTAGTGCCCGGATGGTTTCGGTATTTTGATCAACCACCGCCGAATCAATCGGTTCCGGTGTCGAAGTTGGTTTCAAATCCAAAACTTGCTCCGCTTCAGTTGCGACTGTTTTTTGATTAGTTTCCGTTGCTACTGCAAGCTTTTCGGGATCGGCTGCTGTTTGCTCTGGGTCGGTTGTTGATTCGGGAGTTATGGATTGCTCATCGTCCATAGATTCTTTTTGAGCTGCGCTTAATAGATTTTTTATTCCAGTTCCAGAATATATTTTTTTGTCTTTTTTAGCCGTCATATTATTTTATTCTTTTCAAAATTTCTTGAATTTTTTTATCGTCGGCCTTCCTGTTGATCTTATCGATTATTTGGATTCTTTCTTTTTTAAGCCGGGCCAGTTCTTGCCGGAATTCGGCGACGATAGTATCAATTTTAATTAAGGCCGTTTTTATTTCGGCCTGGGTTAAATGTTTGGTATTTTTTGCTTTTAGCTGAATCATATATTATTTTTCAGCTAAATTGACGAAGTCCTGCGCGAATTCCACCAGCGCCTCTTTGATCTTCTGTTCAAAATCGGGGATTCTGGCTTGGAAGGCCGCTTGGATGGTATTGATATCCGGCTTCGGCTCGGTAGCCATGAGGCGCGAAAATTCCTCCAGTCCGGCATCGTCCAGGTTTTCCATGATGACGAGGCCTAGCCGGCGGTTGATTTGCTCTTTGAGTTTTTCCACATATTGGCCTTTGAAGTCAGCCGGCAGGTTGAGTTTGGCCTGGCTGAGGAGGTTTTCGACGAATAAATCGATTGATTCTTGGGGCATATGGTATTGGTTATTAACTTATAGCATTATTATACCACTTTTTCATGAAACAACAAAATAGGTATTTTTATGGTTAAAATTTGATTAATTAATTAAAAATAAAATATCTAAATTTAGCTAAAAAACTAATAAATAAGGCCATGTCTGTGGATAAAGGCCTTGACAAAATAATCTAGGTGTGCTATACTGTGGTTATTCAGTCGTTGACTGAACGAACATTTCACTGGGGCTGAAAACCCCAAAACAAGGAGAAGGCGCATGTCTGAGCAACAGCAACAGAATGAAGTCGTAGGAAATCTCGGTGGTGCGGATTTGGGTTTCGATTCCGATCCTGGTCTGGACCAGCCGGCGGCGGCGCCGAAGCCGAGGCCGCGAATCGATCGGACAAACGTGTTGGCGTCCGGTCTGGCCATCGCGATGGTTTTGTTTTTCACTGGTCTGTTTCTGGCCAACCAGCACTTCAATAGCGTGGTGGCGGGTGGGCTCTCGAGCGTTGGCGACCGCACTTCCAAGCTGGAGGTGGCAGTCGCCGAACTCCAGGGTCGCGCTGACGCGACCGACGAGAATGTCGGGCAGTTGCAGTCGGCTGCGCATGCCGCGGCTGACGAACTTCTCAAGGCCGCGCAAGCGACCGAGGAGATTGACAGCCGGCTTGACGCCCGAGTGGAGGCGGAAAACCAGAAGCTCCGCCAACAGCTCGGCTACATTCGGGGTGTCAACCCCGAGTGCGACCTGGCCAAGCTGTCGAGCGCCGCAGTGGAGAAGTTGCTCCACGATGGCGTGCTCAACGTTGAGCCGAAGATCGAGGCGGAGTACAATCGCCTCGTCGCCAATGCGGCGACCTTCGGTCAGAAAACGGCAGTGCGAGCGACGGTCAAGCTGATGGAGGTAGAGCAGAAGCTCACCGCCATCGACACGAAAGCCGATCAAGCGCTCGACGCCGGCGAAACGGCGGTGGAAGCGGTCGGCGTGATCGTCAGCCGCCAGCCCAAGCTGCCGGTAGTCGGCCGTTCGATCTCCGCCAAGACGAAAGCGGAGGTCAAGTCCGACCTCCAGAATTATTGGGACAGTCACGCGTCTCCCGCCGTGGCCGCCCGCGCCGCCGCCGCCAAGTAAGCGGCCAAATCATCGTTCATTCCCGCCCCGGGGTTCGCAAGAATCCCGGGGTGAACTTTTTTTAGCAGTATTTAATACCCGTCAAATCCCTAAGGATAGAGGCGGGTTTTTTTGCGCTTTGGATTATGGCTGTTTGGGACTAATATCGGTTCAGGTTAGCGGAGTGGAAAAACAGTTGTTGCCGAATGACAAAATATGTTATAATTAATTCAAGTCATTTACTATTATGAAGTCCAAGACGGGTTCAAAATTATTTTATCTTTTTCTGGCCGGGGTTTTTTTGACAGCGTCCGGCTTCGGCTGCAAATTGCAGACCGCGGAACAACAGGCCGCCATTAAGCCGATCGTCCTGAATTATTGGCGCGTTTGGGACGACCGAGAGTCCTTTGACGAGATCATTAAGGATTATCAGGTGATCCATCCCAACATCACGATCAACTACCGCAAATTCCGTTACGAGGAATACGAAACGGAGTTGCTGAACGCCTTGGCTGAGGATCGCGGTCCGGATATTTTTTCTTTGCCTGAGGGTTGGCTGAGAAAATACCAGAATAAGCTGGCGCCTCTGCCGGCGGAGATCAAGATGGGCTATATCATCCAAAAGAGCAGTTTTTTCAATTTGAAAAAGGAGACAGTTGTCGAGGTCCGGACAGAAAAGACGCCGACTTTGCGGCAGATCAAGGATACTTACGTCGACACGGTTTCGAGCGACGCGATCATCAACAGCCAGATTTTCGGCTTGCCCCTCTCCGTCAGCTCGTTAGTCATGTTTTACAACAAGGATATTATCAGGCAGGCCGGCATTTCTGTTATCCCGACTATTTGGAATGATTTTCAGGATGCCGTCGTCAAGGCCACCAAATTCGAGACCGAAGACAAAATCATCCAATCCGGCGCGGCTTTGGGCACGGGTTTCAATGTCGAGCGGAGCTTCGACATCATCTCCGTCTTAATGATGCAGAGCGGCGCAATCATGAGCAACGCGCAGAACCTGCCGACTTTTTTCTCAAACCTCTCCAAGGACGGCGCCAGGATCAATCCCGGTTTGACTGCTTTGCAATTTTACGCTGATTTCGCTTCGCCGATCAAAAGCGTTTACGCTTGGAACAACTCCATGCCCAATTCGCTCGAGGCCTTCATGGCCGGTAAAGTCGGTTTCTTTTTCGGTTATAACTACCATCTGCCCCAGATTCGCGCCAATTCGCGCGTGAGTTTCGGCATTGCGCCCATCCCCCAGATTCCCGGCAACCCAGCGGTCAATTATGCCAATTATTGGCTGGAAACGGTTTCCAAAAAATCAAAATATCAGAACGAGGCCTGGAATTTCATTTTATTCATGAATCGTCCGGAAGAAGTGCGCAAATATCTGGCGGCGACAGCCAATCCGGCCGCGCAGAAAGCCCTGATCGGCGAACAGTCGGAGAATGAGGATTTGCACGCGGCCGCTACCCAGACCTTGACGGCTAAGACCTGGTATTATGGCGTGGACTCGCCGGCCGCGGAAGAGGCCTTCAAAGAGATGGCGGAGAAATTCCTCTTGGCTGTCGATCAGCGGAGCATTAATGACGTCATCCAGATTGCCACTCAAAAAATCGCCCAGACGATTAATCCGCTCCGATAATCATAATCGATCAAATTTGTGAAATCATCGCGATTCCTAATTTCTATCAGTTTAATCCTTGCCTTGGCCGGCTTAATCTTAATAATGGCCGGTCCGGTTTTGGCTGACGCGCCTTCCAGCGGTATTCTTAAGGGCGTTGAATGTGCCGGCAGCGGTGCTCCGGTGGACTTTGGCGGGGAAAACACCTCCGTGTATAAGGCAGCTAAAATTTGCGATCTCTGCGATTTTGTCCAGGTGGCGGTCAATGTTTCTGATTTGATTATCAGTATTAGCGGTGTTTTGGCGATCTTGATTTTCATTTATGCCGGCCTGATGTATCTGACTGTTTCGGTCAAGCCGGACAATGCCGCCAAAGCCAAGTCCGCCATTTCGGCCGCCGTGATCGGGCTGGTTCTGATTTTCGGCGCTTATGCCATCATTAACTTCGTCCTGATGACTTTTGTCGGCGGCGAAAGCAATATGAATCTTTTGTATGAAATGACTGGGCAAGGGAGCGAGGGTTGGGGCGTTTGCAAGCCGCCGTCTAGTGGGACTAGCGTTAATAATGGTTCGCAGGGGGGGGTAATTGAACCGACTGGGAGTGAGATTTATGAGATTATTGTTCCGTAAATTTAAGATATTAAGTGTTAAAATTGCTAGCGTTGTTTATAGTTTTCACTTATTCTTGTCATTCCGACTGAAGCTTGGTAATCCAAGCGTAATGGAGGAATCCCTTGTATTTATTAATTTACAACCTTAAATGCAATTAATTAAGGGATTCCTCTACTCGCCTTGTGGCTCGGTCGGAATGACAATACAATTGAATTAATGAAAAGTGTAAGTAACGTTCAAAAAATTAATATATTATGTCATCAAACCAAATTACTGCTAGGATTAAAAAAATATTTTTCTTGATTATTTGGTGTTGTTGCCTATCGCCATTGGCGGTTTTGGCAAGTCCAAAATTAACTGATCCACTTCAATTGGGAGAAAACGATCCCTTGCCGGTCTTGGCTAATCGTTTCATTCAGACGGCTTTGGGAATTTCCGGTGTCTTGGCGCTGTTAGCTTTTATTTACGGCGGGATTCTTTATATGCTGGCCGGCGTCAATCCGAAGAATGTCGAGAAGGGCAAGGAGCTGATGAAATACGCGGTCATCGGCTTGTTCATTATTTTTGCGTCTTATGCCATCGTCAATTTCTTGCTGAGCACCGTCTTGCAGGTGCCGGGATCGGCGGCCTAGGATTCCGCTTGAATTTACTGTATAATCAATACAGATATCAAACAGTTCCTCCGAAGCGAGGAACAGGAAAGGGGGTGAAAAAAATGAAAAACTTAACAACAAAGAAATTAGTTGCCGGAGTAATGACCTTGGGCGTTTTGAGTTTATTGGCTGTGCCGGTTATTGTTGGAGCTGCCGGAGACGTTCCGAAGATTGGAGATCTCACTGATACATTAGGAGAGGCCACCCTGACTGATTTAATCAAAAGCATACTTCAAGTTATCTTGGGCTTCTTAGGCGTAATCGCCGTTTTGATTATCTTGTGGGGCGGTTTCATTTGGATGACAGCTGCGGGCGACGACGACAAGGTGTCAAAAGCCAAACAGATGATTTACTCCGGTATCATCGGCTTGGTTATCATCTTTGCCGCTTATGCAATCGCCAGTTTTGTCTTCTCTAACTTGCAGACCATTACTGGAGCCAATCTCGAAAATGGAGCCAGTACCACCGAATAAGCCGGTATCTAATCTTGTTATAATTTTTCAATTCTTAGGAGACCCGATTTCCGTTATTTGCCGCCGGCCAATTGGCAGCGGCGAGGGCGCATCGGGCTCCTAGGATTGAAGATTATCAATATGAATCATCAATATCTTAAAAAATCAATTATTTCAATTGTTTCTCTGGCTGTTATTTTTTTTATTTTCGGCGCCTCGCCGATCTTGGCGAGCTCGGGCGACCCTTATGCCGGCTTAATAACGGCCGTCGGTGAAACCGGACTGGATAAAAATTCCAACGTTTTAGTCATTGCCGGAACGATTGTCAAAGGCGTTTTGTCGCTTTTGGGCGTGGCCTTGGTGTTGGTGCTGATTTACGCTGGTATCATGTGGGGCTTTTTATCCGCTAACGATTCAAAAAAAGTGCAGACCGCCAAGGATATCATCAAGAATGCGATCATCGGCCTGGTCATAGTCATGGCCGCTTATGCTATCACAATTTTTATTTTCGGCAGTATCGGCGCAACTGGTTCATCCCAATCTCCTAGTCCAACCGATACTGTTTGGACCGACTGATACGGTTTGCGGTCCCGGCGGTTGTTAATAGAAAAATTACCTGCCCTAGGGCGGATTAAATATAAACTAATTAATTCAAAAAAATTATGAAAGAAGCATTAAAAAAGTATGGCTCGTACCTGTTTTCATTGGCCGGGTTGAGCGTGTTGCTGGGCATGCCATTAGCAGTATTTGGCACCACCAAGGATTGGAAATACAACTTAGGTTTATTTGCTCCCGAAACTGGTGTTTATAATAATGACGCTTCCCCAGATACTTTAGTTATGTGGATTGGAAAAATTATTGGTTTGATAATAGGATTTTTAGGCGTTCTTTTGGTTCTTTATGTTATTTGGGCCGGGTTCATTTGGATGACGGCGGCCGGTGATGATAAAAAAGTTCAAAAATCAAAGGACATGTTAAAGCAGGCAGTCATCGGAATTATTATCGTTTTTGCCGCTTATGCCATTACCTCTTTCGTCATGTCTAATTTAGAGATTATTACTGGGGCTTAGAGTATTTTGCGGATCTTGTAAAATCATAAAAAGCGCCGGTCATCGGCGCTTTTTTGATCTCGTTGTTATTTTTCCAGCTCGCTTTTAAAATGTTTCTTTAGGTAATTCTGTGGGCGATAAGAAGTTGCTTTTCATTCCCATCTCTCTTTACGAAGAAGTTGCTTTTCATTCCCCCCCCTCCTTACGAAGGAGGGGGCTGGGGGGAGGTTAGAATAACATGCACCTCATTATAAATAATATCCATTACTTCGTTCATTCTTAAATATACGTCTTCATTATTAAATCTCAAAAATCTAATATTTAGTTGTTCAATTTTATTTTGGCGTAATTTGTCTTTTTCTTCATCATATTTTGTCGCCGTATGGGAACCGCCGTCGACTTCTATGGCTAAATTAATTTGAGGACAATAAAAATCTACCACATACCTATTAATGCCCGCTTGTCTTCTGAATTTTTGGCCATGGACTTGCTTGCCTTTCAAATAATGCCAGAGCAATCGCTCCGCTCTCGGAGATTCTTGCCTTAATTTTTTCCTCCGAAACGCGAATTCTTTTTTATTGAATATATCCGTCATAAACCCCTCCCTAACCCTCCCCTTCGTAAGGGGAGGGAAAATAAATTTCTATACCCGTCCTTCGTAAGGGGAGGGAAAATAAACTTCTATTTAGCTATTTTATTTCATTAAGACCGATTAATCCCTTATTCATGAATTAATCTAATGAACTTTTAAAATAATCCACCCAGGGAATGGCGGCCGGATTGACGCCGTTGATTAGCGCCAGATACAAACTGGCCCAACTGCCGACAGCGAGGACTTCCAATGCTTGGCGCAGGGCGCCGGGCACTGTCGATCTGATCAGGTAATTCTTAATCTTTTTTTGATCCAGGATCCTTTTAGTGATAATGAAGCGCTTCATGATGCGCGGACTGTAATCGGCTGAAACCAAGAAAATGAAAGCGGTCTGGCGAGTGACTTTTTTCGGGAAAGTCAGCGCCTCTAAAAAATGATGGTTGAATTCTGGTATTCTGTAAGGGCTGGCCAGATGTTTGGCGCTTTCATTGATTTGATTGGCAAGGATATGGGCGTTGGCTGAGAGATGTTCGGCGCCGATGATATAGATGTTTTTGCCGGCGAGGCCGGCGGCTAATTTTTTTGCCGGATTATTTTTGCTTTTTGAAATAAGCGAGACCTTGGCGTTCAATTCGGCCAGGCCGCGGGCGATGCCGATTAATTCCTTCTCACTGATGCCGATCAATTTTAATTTATCGAAAATCGCCAGCGCCGTTCCCAGCTGCGAGCCGATGTCATAACGCGGCTGGCCGGAAGGGTTGAGCGCCGGGTCGATTTTGAAATGGACCAGTCGGTTTTTTTTGGCTAGGGCGGCGATTTTGCCGCCGGCGGAGATGCAGATGATTTTCGTTTTCATTTTTCTGGCTTGGCTGAGGCAAGCCAGCGTTTCCTCGGTGTTGCCGGAATAGCTGTCGATGATGACGAGAGTGCCGGGTCCGGCGAAGGCCGGCAGATTATAGCCCCGCGCCAAAATCAGCGGCACCTTGATTTGGGCGCCGAAGACGCGCCGCAGGAGTTCTGAGGCCAGATTGGAGCCGCCCAGGCCGCAGAAAACAATATTATCCGCTTGGGCAAAAGCCGCCGGAATTTTTATTTTTTTAGCGGCCGTCCATGAGGCCAGCAATTGCTGCGGCAGATTGGCGATGGAGCCGGCGACATTTTTCTGATCAAGCTTTTTGACGGCGGTGAGATTGTCGAGATTCATATGGATTGGTCGTTGAATTATGAATTGTGAATCACCTGCCCGCATTGCTACGCCCGCTAGCAACGCTTTGCGTAGCAATGCGGGCTGGCAAAGCGTTGCAGGCGGGTGAATTATAAATTTGCATTCCGAGTTAGTATTGCGAGCATAAATAAATCTTATTAAATTATATCATATTTGACATAAATGATAAATTGGTTTAAAGTGATTAATTATTTTTTATGACTGATATTTACCGACAAATCGACCAACTCCTGCTGCGTTCCCAGCGGATCATCATCATCGGCCATCAGCGTCCGGATGAAGACGCTTTGGGCGCCGGTTTGAGTTTTTATCATTATTTGCAGGCGTTGGGCAAGGCGGTGAAAATTTTTACGGCCGACCCGCCGCCGTCTTATCTGCATTTTATGCCCGGCATCGACGAGGTGACGACCGACACTCGGATTTTCGACGAGTCGTGGGATCTTTATTTTTTTCTGGATTGCGGTTCGATCGGCAACACCCGTTTGCCGGAAGAATTGTTCCGCGGCCGGACGATCTTGAATATCGATCACCATGTTTCCAATAATTCTTACGGCTTGGTCAATTTGACCGACGCTCAAGCCAGTTCGACCTGCGAGATCGCCTATAATTATTTCCGCGCCGTCGGCTGGCCGATCGACAAGCGCTTGGCGACTAACCTGCTGTCCGGCATTCTGGGCGACACCTCCGGCTTCGTCCACTCCACCACTCGGAGCGAAACCGTCCAGATCGCTTCCGAATTGATCAAAGTCGGCATCAAGATCCATCAGATTTTCAATTACGTCGTCAGGAATAAGACGATCGGCGGTTTGCGGCTATGGGGCGAAATCCTGTCGCGGCTGAAAATCAACAAGGACTTGAATATCGCCTACACTTATATTTTCGATGCTGATTTTAAGGATCGCCAAGTCCGTGAGGATGAGCTTGACGGTTTGGCCAATTTCTTGAATGCGATCGTGGATGTCCAAGCGACGGCGCTGTTCCGCATCAGCCCCGGCCGGATCAAGGCCAGCTGGCGCACCAAGCGCGACGATGTCGATTTGTCGGCTTTTTGCGGCTTGTTCGGCGGCGGCGGACATCGGAAAGCCGCGGGTTTTTCGGCCGATTGGCAGGTGGTTGAAAAAGACGGGGAGTTGATAATTATTTGACATAATTGCAGCAAAAGATTATATTATGATTAATGAATCAATAATCATGACAAACACTAATATACAATTTAACAGTGAAATTTGGCAGGAAGGTGATAAATTTGTCGCCTACGCGCCGCAGTTGGATATTTCATCTTGCGGTGAAACGGTGGAACGGGCTAGAGCTAACTTAACAGAGGCGATAGAATTATTTTTTGAAGAGGCGGAAAAACTCGGCACTTTGGGCAGTATTTTGAAGGAGTCGGGATTTATTTTCGATCATTTTTGGCAAGCGCCGGAAATCATTGCTTACGAAAAAATGAAGTTGGCTATTTAATTTATGCCAAAAATATCGCCCGTCAGTTATATGAAACTTTGTGATATTTTTTTAGCCGAGGGGTTTGTCCATAGCCGGACTAAGGGCGATCATATCATTTATATTAAGGCCGGCGCTTTTCGTCCTTTGGTTATCCCAAAGTATGATGAAGTTCCGGTCTTTATAATAAAAAATTTATTGCGAACTGCCGGCCTTAGCCGAGAAAGATATTTTGAATTATTAAATAGATAAAATATGTATTTAATACCAACTGTACTGGAGAAGACCTCGATGGGCGAACGCGCCTATGACATCTATTCGCGGCTTTTGAAGGATCGCATCATTTTTTTGGGCGCGCCGATCGACGACGCTGTTGCCAATACGGTCATCGCCCAACTGCTTTTTCTCGACAGCGAAGACGCCAAAGCCGACATCAAGCTTTACATCAATTCGCCGGGCGGTTCGGTTTCGGCTGGTTTGGCGGTTTACGACACTATGCAGCACGTCAAGGCCGATGTGTCGACGATTTGCGTCGGCACGGCGGCTTCGATGGCGGCTATCATTCTGTCCGGCGGGGCCAAGGGCAAGCGCCTGGCTTTGCCGAATTCGGAAATCATGATCCATCAAGTCATGGGCGGTGCCGAAGGCCAGGCGACCGACATCAAGATCCGCGCCGAGCATATCTTGAAAGTGAAAGGCAAATTGGACAAAATCCTGACCAAGCATACCAATAAGACCATGGCGCAGATCGAGAAGGATACGGATCGCGATTATTACATGTCGCCGGAGGAGGCCGTCACTTACGGCGTGATTGATAAGATTGTTAAATAGCTATTATCAACTTACTGTCATCCTGAGCGAATAATCGTTAGATTATAAGCCGAAGGATTGTCAAATAATTTCTTAATGAAAGAAGCCCTCGCGTTAGCGGGGGCTTTTAAGGTGCGGGGAATCAGATCCGGGCTAGTCGGAGAGGCGCGCCCGGACTGTTTCGATGACAGCGCTGATGATTGTTTTCAAACCGGATTTATTCTCAATAATCAGATGGCAGCGGTGGCCGGACCAAGCGGCTCGCGTCCGTCCTTCCAATGCTTGGGCTTCGGCCAGCGGTTCGAAGCGATGCTCGTTATTACCCTGGCCGTACAGTTCCGGCTGGGCAGTGGCCAGCGATTCCAAGTGGATGACGGACTCGTATTCTTGCATGGTCTTTCTAATCTTGACGCCGTAGCGTCGGGCGAATGCCGGCCGGCCGCCGGGCGTATAAGCTGCGCCGTCCAGCAGTCCGCGATCGCAGATCAGTAGAGTGATGCCGCGCTGGTCAGCGATCAGCTGATAGGCCTGTTCCAATGAGTGTTGCAACTTAGTGACTGCCGCTTGGAAGGCGTCTTGCCAATTTTGGCTCCAGTCGACATCGCGGCCGGGAACCGGGAAGCCGCCGGACAGAAGCAGCGTGGCCGCTTCCGGAACCACCAGTAGCCGGCCGTTGAATTCTTGTTCAAGCGCCCTGATGGCGGAGGTCTTGCCGCCGCAGGGTCCGCCGGTGATGACGATCTTCTTCATGTTCATTCCTCCTTAGTGGTAATGTTTTGGACGCTAAGCCAATTAGCCAGATTTTTATTCTTGAAATTCTGATCGTAGGTGACTTCCTCGGCCTCAGTGTTTGTAGCAAACTGAAGGTATTTAATCTCGAAGGCCTGTGCCGCGGCTTTATCTGGAAATTCGATTTCGAGAATGACGAGGTCCTTCAATCGGCCGAGGTAAACATCAAATTCCAGAGTCAGGTCGCCGCAATCAAGAGAGTAACGGATTTTTTCCAGAGCGCGGCCGTCGGTTTTCGGCCAGAGCAGTTGGAAAACCCAGTCCGGAATCGGCGTTTCCCATTCATTCCGGCTGAGATCGCCCTCACCCTTGACCGTCAAGAAGCACTCATCGTTTTTCGCGCGGATTCGGAGTTCGCCTTCGTCGGTCATTAAATAACCTTGACGGATTCTGACTGGGTCGGCGCAACTGGCTAGTGCCGGCAGGCGGTTGAGCCGCCATTTGCGTTCGATTTCTTGTTTCATGGCTGTTCCTCCTTGGTTGGGGTTGTAAAGTGCGGTGGCCGATTTCGCCGTTTTCGGCTCGTCAGTTCCGATGCTCATCGGAAGATCGGTGAGCAGTTTTTTGACTTGCTCAGGTCCGTTCTTTTATGACTGTTCGTAAATCTCACCCTGGATGATGATGTGGTTCCGATATCCTCGGCTTTGTCGATGGAGTTGGAAGTCCTGTTCCAGTCCCAGCGCCTCTTGCTGAAGGCGCGCGACTGCGAGCGTCGCTTCCCAGAGCCGCGACTGCAACACATTCTTTTTTTCTTGGTAGCAGGCGGGGCAACAATCGTCGGGGTGTTGGCAGGTGCAGGTTGTCTGGGTGTTGGCTGTTTGCGTCATGTCGGTTCCTCCTTGTTGGGTTGTATTGTAAGGTGCTGGGGTCCAAAAAAACCGACTGCTTGCTAGCAATCGGCTTTTTCTGACAGCCGACTGTCAGTCAGCTTGCGGGTTGGTTGTTGGTGTTTGAGGTTGGGTTTCATAGGTTTGTTATGGTTGTAAAGACAGTGTATCACACCTAAATTATTTTGTCAAGTATTTCGACATTTAATTAATTATAACCCAATAAAATAGGGCTTTATAACACTTTTTAGTCCACGCAAATAGTAAGTAATATGTAATAACTCAATTGAATATATTGCATTTTTATGTGTGGCTGTGTATAATTAAAACAAAAGCGTTAAATATTTGCCAAAAAAACCGACATTTACTTTTTAACTTTTAAAATTTAAATAAATTTAGCCAAAATGGTATACTGAATAGAGTTGGTTGATTAAGGCATTTTTAAAAAATATTATGAAACGACAAAAACTCGAGACATTGGTTAATCGGCCGGAAAATGAAGCTCAGGATTTAAATGCTGAATATTTTGCTGATGGCTACCCCAAGCCGGAGCAATTTTTGGAGGTCTTGGTTGAGGAAAATCCCGAATTAGCCGAGACCTATCAAATCATGCTTAAATTATGCGAGGCCTTTCGAGCCGAGGGCGGTCAAGCGCTATTGGTTGGCGGCAGTGTTCGTGATTATTATTTCGGTTTGGTACCGAAGGATTATGATCTGGAGGTTTATCGGATTCAGCCGGATCGGATTAAGGAAATTTTAGCTGAGTTCGGAACTATTAATGAAGTCGGTGAATCTTTCAGCGTCATCAAGCTGGCCTTGCCTAATGGCAATGATTTGGATATATCATTGCCTCGAGTCGATAATAAGGTGGCGGCCGGCCATAAAGGGTTTGAAACCAGAGCCGATCCTTTCATGAGCGTTGAGGAGGCGGCTCGTCGGCGTGATTTTACAATTAATTCCTTGGCTGCTAATCCGCTGACCGGCGAAGTTTATAATTATTACGGCGGCTTAAGCGATATTTGGGATCGCGTTTTAAGAGTGACAGACGAGGAAAAATTCAAAGAAGATCCTTTGAGGGTTTTGCGCGGTCTTCAATTCATCAGCCGGATGGATTTGTCTATTGAGCCGGAGACCAGGGAGATTATGGAAGGAATGGCGCCGGAACTGGGTGATCTGCCAGCCGAGCGCAAGCGGGAGGAGTGGAGCAAGTTGTTGATGAAAGGGACTAAACCTTCGGCGGGATTGGCGGCTGCTAAAGCCCTGGGCATTTTAAAAATGTGGCATCCGGATTTGGATTTATTGTCAGCCATACCGCAGGAGGGAGAATGGCATCCGGAGGGTGATGTTTGGAATCATACCCTGATGTCGGTTGACGTTGCTAGTGAAATCAAGGAGGCCTTCGGTTTGACTGAAGCAGAAAAATTAAATGTTATGTTGGCGGTTTTGTGTCATGACTTAGGCAAAGCGACAACCACCGAACAAGTGGTCAAGATGACGGCGGCCGGTGAAGAGAGACCAAGGATTATTTCTCATGGCCATGAGGAGGCCGGAGCCGAACCGACGGAAAGATTTTTGGAACAGATCGGCTTCAGCCCTAATGGCGACGAGGCCCAAAAAACAATTATTTTAGTAACTAAGCATTTGGCGCCGACGATGATGCACTTGAATAGTTTAGATAAAGACAGCCCAGCTGCTAAGAAGATTGATGGCAGTATCCGTCGATTGGCCAAGCGGATACACCCGGCAACGATTAAAGAATTGGTGGCGGTGGCGACCGCTGATCATTTAGGCCGCGGGCCTTTTACCGAAGCCAATGGCCAAATTTTATTTAATTTATACACGGCCGGGCAATGGCTGATTGAGCGGGCGGCTGTTTTGGGTGTGGAGAAAAGCGTGCCTAAGCGCGTTTTGACCGGCAAAGATTTGTTGCGATTAGGTTTTAAACCGGGCGAAAATGTCGGCGCGGCCATGAAGCTGGCCGATGATTTGCGTGATGAAAAGAAATTTTCCGGTTTGCAAGTCATTGAAGCGATTTCGCAAGCCAAGTCGGAGGGCATTAATGGCTCGCAGGATGAGGCCGAGGCGATTGCGGTGCTAGAGAAGTTATTATCAGAAACATCAATCTAAATTTATGCTGCTTGAACAATATCTGCAAAGCATCGGCTTAGATGACAAGGAAGCCAAAATCTATTTGGCCGGTTTGCAATTGGGCCCGGCGGCCATCCAGGATCTGGCCAAAAGCTCCGATATCAAGCGGACGACCGTTTACGAGGTGGTGGAGTCGCTGCTGAACAAGAATCTTTTTACCGTCACGCAGAAAGGCAAGCGCAAATTGTTCGTCGCCCAGGAGCCGGATAATCTGTTGTTATTCTTGAAACAGCGGGAGAATGTGCTGGAGCAGATCATGCCCGATCTGGAAGCTCTGAAAAACACTTCGGCCAAGAAGCCGGCCATCAGGGTTTATGACGGCATCGCCGGCCTCAAGCAGGTTTATCTGGACATGATCAAGAAGCCGGGCGAACTATCGATTTTGGCGGCGCCGCGGCCGTTGATTGCCAAGACGATCAAAGAATTTTTGGATCACGAATGGGAGCCGCTGCGCCTGAAGAACAAAATCAAGAGGCGCTGGGTGAAAATCAACGAGACCGGCGAGACGCGGCGCAATTTCACCAAAGAGGACCGGCCGGAGAAATTGGAGACAATCAAATATCTGCCGGCGGATCATTATCCTTTTTCGGTGGGTATTTACCTGTATCGCCAGAAGACCGCCTTCGTTTCTTTCGCTGAAAGCGAGCTGGTGGCGATCGTCATCCGCAGTCCGGAAATCAATCGGACGCTGAAAATGATTTTTGAGATGTATTGGAAATAATCAATT
>Ga0265297_10004370_pt1 | contig 23248 bp, 20 predicted proteins | sample Munlanlwell13791_FD_192502 | JGI IMG/M metagenome (GOLD analysis project Ga0265297, IMG submission 192502) | Leachate microbial communities from a municipal landfill in Southern Ontario, Canada - Leachate well 137-91 | ecosystem: Engineered > Solid waste > Landfill > Unclassified | place... | reverse complement strand
CTGCCCACAGGCGCGGCGTTCAATCAGTCGACAAAGGCATTCACCTGGACTCCCGGCTATAACCAGGCCGGCACATACAAAGTTACTTTTACCGTCTCGGACGGAACCGTTGCCGATTCGGAGGTCGTTGCGATAAAGGTAAATAACCTAAACGGTCCTCCTGTCTTTGACCCCATCGGGAATAAGACCGCTAACCGCCTGGAAACATTGAGCTTTGTTGTGCATGCTGTTGACCCCGACGGCGGTGGTGTGGTCTATGGTATAATCAATAAGCCTGGCGGCGCAAAGTTTAATACGACAACGGGTACTTTCCAATGGAGACCCAGTATTCGTCAGGTCGGCTCTTTTTCGGTAACATTTACCGCAAAAGATGTTAGCGGCAGCCAATCCCAGGAAACCATTGTTATTACCGTACCCAATGGAGCGCCTGTGCTCAACCCTATAGGCGATAAGACGGTAAAAGCGGGGCAGATGCTATTAATCAGGATTACAGCGACGGATCCTGATAAAGCCGATCGTTCTAAAATTAAGTTTTATGCTTTGAACCTGCCAAGCGGTGCGTATCTGCCTGTGAACGGTAATTTTAAGTGGAAACCGGCGGCGCACCAAAAAGGTTCATACTATGTTACATTCGGCGTAAAGGATAAATGCGGCTTAAGCGATGAGGAAAAGATAAAGATAACGGTACAATAAAGGAGCCTGATGACGACAAAATTTCTCTTGACACATATAGCATAGAATAATATAATTAATTATACTTTCTTGAAAGGGGGAAAGTGGGTTTATTGAATTAGACCCACTTTTTTTATTCGCTATAGACTAACTCAGGCGAATAATCCGCCGAAGCTTTCTATTATCTAAGTCAGTTGGCAAAAGCGGATAACTGGAGCGGGATTAGCGTGGACGTTATAGATCATGTTAACTCATTGGTTTCAGGTTACTTAAGCGAGAATGGAATCGAACTTGTTGAGATAAGTTACAGGCGCGAACAGGGCGGAATGGTCCTCAGACTGTTGGTGGATACACAGGAAGGCATAACGTTAGAGGAGTGCGAAGCCCTGAATAATTACCTCAGCGAGGTTCTGGATAAAGAAGAGGTTGTCAACGAGCATTTTTTTCTGGAAGTTGCCTCGCCCGGTCTCGACAGGCCGCTCGTTACGGACAGGGATTTTGCCCGTCTCATGGACAAAGAGTTATATATACGGATGTATGAGCCGGTAGACGGCAAGAGAGAACATGCCGGCAAATTGATAGGCATAGAACGGGATAACGTAGTCATAGAGGCGGATGGCGTAAGCACTGTTATTCCGAGAGCGAAGATAGCTAAGGCAACATTGAAGGTTGAGTTTTAATAAATAGGGTGTAGTGGATAGGGTATAGGGTATAGTAGATAGGAAAGTTCTCTTACTCCCTTAGTTGCTAACTGCTAAATCCTGGAGCCAGACCGATAGGAGAATTTATGAACGAAGAACTGCTGACAGTACTGGAGCATATAGAGCGCGAAAAGGGCATAGATAAGGAATATCTTTTTAAAGCGATCGAGTCCGCTCTTACCAGCGCCGCGAAGAAGATAATGGGGAACAAGGAGGCGGATGTTCTTGCCACCATAGACCGTTCTACGGGCACGATAAAGATATTGAGCGATGGTAAGGAGATAAAGAGCGCGGAATTCGGCCGCATCGCCGCGCAGACCGCGAAGCAGGTGATAATCCAGAAGATACGCGAGGCGGAACGCGACATAGTCTTCGACGACTACCAGAAGAGGCTGGGGACGATAACGAGCGGTTCCGTCCACAGGTTCGAAAAGGGCGATATCATAATAGACCTCGGCAAGACGGAAGGCGTACTCTTAAAGTCGCAGCAGTGCCCTAAGGACCGTTATAAACAGGGTGACAGGGTGAGGGTCCTTATACAGGAAGTCACGAAGACGCCGCATGGTCCGCAGATTATTCTTTCGAGAGCGGACCCTATGTTTGTCAAAAAACTTTTTGAGATCGAGGTCCCGGAGATAACCGAAGGGATCGTTGAGGTAAAGTCGATCTCCCGCGAGGCGGGCGAGAGGACAAAGATAGCCGTATGGTCGAAGGATGAAAAAGTGGATGCGGTGGGCGCGTGCGTCGGCATGAGGGGCTCGCGAGTGAAGGATATCGTCCGCGAACTTCAAGGCGAGCGTGTCGATATAATAAGATGGAGCGACGATCTCAGGGAATATGTTAAAGAGTCTCTTAAACCCACGGAGATATCGGAAATAAGGATCGACAAGACGAATAAGAAGATAGAGGTTATAGTTCCCGACGAACAGCTTTCGATAGGGATAGGTAAGCACGGCCAGAATATAAGGCTGGCTTCCCGCCTGATCGGATGGGAAATGGATATAAGGGGCAAGGACGAGAAGAAGAAAGAGCTTGAGGCGAATAAGGCCGTTGCCGCCGGAGAGCGGCCGCAGGAAGAAAGCTTTCCTCCCGTTATTTCAGCGCCGGCGGCGGCTGTGAAATCCGAGGCGGTGTTAACGGAATTGGATGGAGTAGGGGCAAAAGTCGAAAAGGCGTTAAAAGCTGCGGGTTACGATACCGTCGATAAGATAAAGGTCCTGACGGTGGAGGATCTGACAAAGATTGATGGGATCGGCGCCAAGACCGCTGAGAAGATATTAAAATCGGCCAAAAATCTGTAAATCCTTCGACCTCGCTCATGGTTTATATTGAGTTTGTCGAAGCATAAAGGAATCGATGATAAAGAAAACGACGAAAGAGAAAGAAGTAAAAACGCCGAAGGTTAAAAAGAAGCCGGCCGCAAAAAAGACAACCGCGCCGGTAAAGGCAAAAAAGAAGGCGCCGGCGCCTGTGGTCGCTGTAAAACCCGCTGTTGTTGCAAAGAAGACGGCTCCTAAGAAGGTGATGTCCGGGAAAGAAGAGCCTTTGCCGCAGGCGGTGAAAGCGGCGCCGGAGCCCGGGCGGGCCGAACCGCAGGTAAAGAAGATAGAAGAACCTTCTTTGCCAAAGAAGGTTGAAGCCCCCGCAGCAAAGCCCGCCGTGAAGAAAGATGAGAAGCCGTATCCTTCGACGGGGAAAGAGTCCGAGCCGAAAGCGCATATACCGGTACCGCCGCCGATAGCCGAAAAAATCGAACCGGCAGTCAAGGCGGCCGAAGGACCGGCGCGCAAGGTCCTCGAGATCGAGCCCCCGATATCGCTTAAAGAGCTTGCGATTAAGATAGGCGTCAAGCCGAATGAAATCATAGTTAATTTAATGACGAAAAATATCTTTGCGACCATAACGCAGTCTCTCGGCGAGGATATAATTAAAGATATACTTCAGCAATACGGTATCGACTACAAAAAGCCGGCGAAGCTGGAGGACCAGGTAGTAAAAGAACACAGGGAGCTTGAAGCGAAACAGGATGTAAGACACCTTGCGTTGAGGCCGCCGGTAGTTACGTTTATGGGTCATGTAGATCATGGCAAGACTAGCCTGCTCGATTTTATACGGAAGACGCGTGTTGCCGACAAAGAGAAGGGCGGCATAACCCAGCATATCGGCGCTTACGAAGTTAAGTTGAAGAACGGCTCGGTTACCCTCCTGGACACGCCCGGCCATGAAGCCTTTACGGCAATGAGGGCGCGCGGCGCCAATGCGACGGATATAGTCGTGCTTGTAGTTGCCGCGGATGACGGTGTAATGCCGCAGACAAAAGAAGCTCTCGACCACGCAAGGGCCGCCGGTGTTACGATAGTGGTTGCGCTTAATAAGTGCGACCTGCCGAGTGCGAATATAGACAAGGTGAAAGGACAGCTCTCGCAGCTTGGATTGATGCCGGAAGACTGGGGAGGCAAGACGATCACCCTGCCTGTCTCCGCCAAGACCGGCTTAGGTGTTGACGCGCTTCTTGAGATGCTGCTATTGGAAGCGGAACTTCTTGAATTGAAAGCCAACCCTCACCTGAGGGCCAGGGGCGTCGTAATCGAGGGCAAGCTTTCAAGCGGCCAGGGCCCGATCGCAACGGTGCTTGTTAAAAACGGGACGCTGCGCGTCGGAGATATGGTGCTTACAGGCATGCATTACGGCAGGATCAAAGCCATGGTGGACCATGCCGGTAAGCGTGTGGAAACGGCGCCGCCGTCGAAACCCGTTACTGTCCTGGGGCTCTCGGGTGTGCCGATGGCCGGTGACGAATTTTTCGTTGTTAAGGATGAGAAGAAAGCGCGTATCCTTTCTATGTTAAAGCAGGACGAGGCCAGGTCGAGAAAACTCAAGATGACCCAGAGGATCACCCTGGAAGATTTCTATAAGCAAATGAAGGAAGGTATAGCGAAGGAGCTCGCTATTATACTTAAGGGCGACGTTCAGGGATCGATCGAGGCGTTAAAGCAGTCGCTTATAGATCTTGGTACGAAGGACGTCAAGATAGATATAGTTCACGCGGACGTCGGCAATATTAATGAATCGGACATTATGCTTGCCGTAGTGTCGAATGCGGTTGTTATCGGGTTTAACGTTAAAATCGAAGAAGGTGCCGCAGAGCTTGCCCAGAAAGAGGGCATTGAAATCAAACAATACGGAATAATATACGAAGCCATCCAGGACGTTGTGGCGGCTATGGAAGGCTTACTCGAGCCTTATTCTAAGGAGATATTTGTCGGCAGGGCACAGGTGAAACAGGTCTTCAAGGTTACGAAGGCCGGGACGATCGCGGGCTGCATAGTTGCCCGGGGCAAGATCGTCCGCTCCGGTGTGGCGAAGCTTATACGGGATAAGAATGTCGTGTATGAAGGCAAGATCTCGGGGCTTAAGCGGTTCAAAGACGATGTGCGCGAAGTGAGCGAGGGTGTAGAATGCGGCATCGGCCTCGAACGGCATGACGATATAAGAGCAGGGGATCTTATCGAAGTCTATTCGATCGAAAAGGTGGCGCGAAGACTGAACTCTAAAAAGCAGTGAATAGTGTATAGTGCATAGTGAATAGCATTGTTTTCTATCCACTATCCACTATCCACTATCCACTAAAACACTGTATGACTGCAAAAAAGCGGATACTGAGCGGGATGAGGCCCACGGGCAGGTTACACCTTGGCCATCTTGTCGGCGCTCTAAATAATTGGGTGAAGCTCCAGGACGATTACCAGTGCTTCTACATGATAGCGGATTGGCACGCCCTGATGAGCGAATACGCGGACCCGAAGCTTATGAAGGAGTCCTGCCGCGAAATGGTCAGGGACTTCGTGGCCTCCGGGCTCGATCCCGAAAAATCGGTGATCTTTGTCCAATCGCATGTGCCTGAACATCTTGAGCTTGCCATGGTATTCTCGGATATTACTCCGCTTGCATGGGTAGAGAGGATCCCGACATACAAAGAACAACTGCGCGAGATCAAGGGGCGTGACCTTACTACCTACGGCTTTCTGGGTTATCCGATTCTCCAGGCTGCGGATATCGCTGTTTACAAGGCCGGTGCTGTTCCGGTCGGCGTGGACCAGGTCCCGCATCTTGAATTGACGCGCGAGATCATCCGCAGATTTAACGGACTTTATGAAACGAGACTTTTCCCGGAGCCGGAAGCTATACTTACGCGGACGCCCAAACTTTTGGGCATAGATAACAGGAAGATGTCGAAGAGCTATGCGAATTTTATCGCGCTCTCCGATACACCGGAAGTTATCAAAAAGAAGGTTAGCGTAATGATAACCGATCCCGCGAGGATTAAACTTACGGATAAAGGGTGTCCGGCGGTCTGTAATGTCTTCAGTTATTTTTCGACTTTTGCGAAGCCCGGGGATACGGCAAAAGTGAAAGATTGGTGCGAGGGGGCCCTGAGGGGGTGCACGGAGTGCAAGAGAAACCTGGCCGACATATTGATAGAGGTGCTTGAGCCTATACGTTCCAGGCGCGGCAAGATGCCGGATTCCGAGGTTGAAGACATCATTGCGGATGGCGCGCGGCGCTCCCGCAAGGCCGCCGGCGAGACGATGGCTGAAGTTAGAAAGCTTGTCAACCTGATGGCGCAATAATTTAATGACATACAAAGTAAAGCTGGATGTATTCGAAGGACCGCTCGATCTTCTTCTTTACCTGATCCAGAAAGAAGAAGTAGATATATACGATATACCGATTGCCAAGATCACCGACCAGTACCTCGAGTATCTTGAGCTGATGAAGCTTCTCGATCTAGGCATCGCCGGCGAGTTTCTCGTGATGGCCGCGACGCTAATGCATATAAAGTCGAAGATGCTTTTGCCGCCGGAGACCGTTGAGGGCGCGGAGAAACCGGAAGAGGATCCGCGGGCGGAACTTGTAAAGCGCCTGCTTGAATACAAGAAGTTCAAGGAGGCCGCGACCGAGCTTTCGCAGATGGAGTCGCAGCATAAGCATTTCTTCGCGCGGGTAGGGCCCGGCATTTCGATCGAGGATCTTCCGCCGAGCGAAGAGGCATTCTTCGAGGCGAGCCTCTTTGACCTTATAACCGCCTTTACCAAGGTGCTGAAAGATGTCCCCAAGGATATCTTTTACAAGGTAGTGAAGGATGAGTTCACGGTTTCGGAGAAGATACACGATATCCTGCACATGGTGCTCGACAAGAAGAAACTCTTCTTTACGGAACTGTTCAAGACGGCCAAGACGAAATTCGAAATTATTACGATATTTTTGGCCATCCTTGAATTGATTAAAATAAGGGAGATAATGATCGTGCAGACCGCGCCCTTCGGCGAGATAGAGATAATGAAGAACGAAGAAGCGGCCAGGCCGGCCAATGAGGGTAATGATGGAGAAGGAACAAAGTAAAAGGATAATAGAAGCGCTTCTCTTCGTGAGCGATAAGCCGGTTTCTCTGGATAGCTTGAGAGAAGTGCTCAAGGATGTGGAGGCGACGGAGCTGAGGGCGGTTATCGAGGAGCTAAACTCCGAATACTCGTCTTCCGGCAGGAGCTTTGCGATAAAAGAGATAGCGGGCGGTTTCCAGATGTTGACGGATCCCGTCTACAGCAAATGGATATCGGCTTTGTACAAGAGGCCTCCGGACAGGCTTTCGGGCCCCGCCCTCGAGACGCTCGCCATAATAGCATACAGGCAGCCGCTTACGCGCGCGCAGATAGAGATGATCAGGGGCGTTAACGTCGACGGTGTTTTGCGCACCCTCGAGGAGCGCAGCCTTATACGGACGCGCGGCAGAGTAGACGGGCCAGGCAGGCCTATCCTCTACGGCACTACTACCGAATTTTTACAGCACTTCGGTCTGAAGTCTCTCGAAGAACTGCCGAAGCTGAAGGAGTTCAAGGAGAGTGATCTCGATTTTGTCAAAGAGAAAGATAAACACGAAGTGGTGAATGTCGAGACGGGAAAGCTGGAGAGCGGCGTGCAGTCAGATGATAAAAATAATATTGATAGTCCCGCCATCGTCTCTAGTCTGAAGCAGGACGATTTGTCAGAGTCAGATGCAAAAAATGCGGCAGCCCCTCGGTGCGGGAGTGGGATTGTTGCACCTCGGGACGATTTGTCAGAGTCAGATGCAAAAAATGCGGTAGCCCCTCGGTGCGGGAGTGGGATTGTTGCACCTCGGGACGATTTGTCAGAGTCAGATGCAAAAAATGCGGTAGCCCCTCGGTGCGGGAGTGGGATTGTTGCACCTCGGGACGATTTGTCAGAGTCAGATAATAACAAATCGGAGGATCCTGATGGAAATCAACAAATCACGTAAAACGGTTGATGTTTCGACCCTTCGACAAGCTCATGATCGTTCCGAACGTAGCCGAGGGGCGGCAGGTTCAGCATTAACCAAGAGCAAGGTGCGTTCTTTAATTCAGGCGCGCCGAATGGTTGATTCGATCGATTCTCAGGTCGTTGGGCTACTCAATAAACGGGCGAAAGTCATACTCGATATAGGTAAACTTAAAGCCAGGACGAACGGTTCTATCTATGTGCCGGAACGCGAGAAAGAGGTTTACAGGAGGCTGGCCGGTAAGAACGCGGGTCCTTTATCGAACGAGTCTCTCAAAGCCATCTTCAGGGAGATTATGTCCGGCTCTTTTGAGCTTGAGAGGCCGCTCGTTATAGCATATCTCGGCCCCGAGTGCACGTTCACTCACCTGGCGGGCATAAAGAAGTTCGGCGCGAGTGTTGCTTATAGAGCGTGCAGGACTATTACCGATATATTCAGCGAAGTCGAAAAGGGTATGGCGGATTACGGTGTCGTCCCGATAGAGAATTCCATAGAAGGCGCTGTTAACCATACCCTCGATATGTTCGTCGACTCGCCGCTTAGGATATGCTCGGAGGTATATCTCGAAGTGACGCACAACCTTTTGTCCGCTCAGCCGGACAAGGATAAGATAAAACGGCTATACTCTAAGGCGGAGGTCTTCGGCCAGTGCAGGTTGTGGCTGGAATCTAATATGCCCAGGGCCGAGCTCATAGAAGTCTCGAGTACCGCAAAGGCGGCCGAAATAGCGTCTAAAGAAAAGAGGGTAAGCGGTTGCATAGCGAGCCAGCTGGCTGCAAAGAGATATGGTTTGAAGTTACTGTACCGTTCGATCCAGGACAGCGCTTATAATGTTACGCGGTTCCTGGTCGTCGGGAAGTATGACGCTAAGCCCACCAGCGCAGATAAGACGTCGATAATGTTTTCGGTGAAAGACAGGGCGGGTGCCCTGCACGATATGCTTGTGCCGTTCAAGCGGCATAAGATCAGCATGACCAAGATAGAATCCAGACCCTCGAAGGTCAGGGCGTGGGAATATTATTTCTTCGTGGACCTGGAAGGGCACAGCAAGAATTCCAGGGTGGAGCAGGCGCTGGCGGAATTGGATGCCCAGGCCTCATTTGTGAAAATTCTTGGTTCCTATCCTGTGGAGGAGAGCGTTTAATTAAGGACAAATTTTCATATGAAAAACTTAGCCAGACCCAGCATACTTAATGTGAAGAATTACGTCCCGGGTAAGCCTATCGAAGAGGTGGAACGGGAACTGGGGCTAAAGAATGTGATAAAGCTAGCTTCCAATGAGAACTGTTTCGGCCCTTCGCCTATGGCTGTTAGCGCCATACGGAAAGCGCTGAGAAAGATAAACAGGTATCCCGATAGCAATAATTTCTATCTTAAAGAGCGGCTCGGCCCGCTCCTCGGGGTTAAGGGGGAGAATCTTATATTCGGCAACGGTTCCGACGAGATCATCTGCCTGGCCATAAGGGCGTTCGTCGGCGAGCGGGATGAAGTCGTGATAGCAAAACCGACCTTCCTTGTTTATGAGATAGCCTCGCAGGCCCAGGGCGCGGTTATCAAAAATGTCGGCTTGACGAAAGATTTCAGGTATGACCTCAAAGAGATGAAGAAGGCCGTCAGCGCCAGGACAAAACTCGTCTTTATAGCCAATCCCGATAATCCCACGGGCACTTACATTACCAGGAAAGAGCTGGATGAATTTCTGCATGGCCTGCCGGAGAACCTTATAGTCTTTTTGGATGAAGCGTATTTTGAATTCGCAGTTCATAGTTTTAAGGATTACCCCGACGGTATCGACTACCTTAAGGACCCGCGTATAATCGTCGCAAGGTCTTTTTCCAAGGTATATGGGCTGGCAGGATTGAGGATAGGGTATGGGATATCGAGCCCTAATGTGATAAACTGCATGGAGCGCGTGCGGGAGCCTTTCAATATCAATATCCTCGCTCAGGCGGGAGCGCTGGCTGCGCTTGACGACGGCGCTTTTCTGAAGAAGACGATTTCGCATGTGGAAACAGAGAGAGAGTTTCTCTATTCCGCCTTCAGGAAGATGGGGCTTGAATACGTGAGGAGCGCTACGAATTTTATCATAGTAAATACCGGGCGGGATTGTAAAGTCATATTCAACGCACTGCTGAAAGAAGGCGTGATAGTGCGCGACATGAAGGCATGGGGACTGGATACATTTATCCGCGTTACGGTAGGGACTCATAAGGAAAACAGGCGGTTTGTAGAGGCGTTAAAGAAAGTGATTAGTGAATAGCGTAGAGTGGATAGGAAAGTAAAATAGTCGTTTTATATAAACTATCCACTATCCGCTATGCGCTATTCACTAAACATGGAGTTTAACTATGATAATAGTAATGCGTCCGGAAGCGACCAAAAAAGAACTCGATCACCTTATCGCTAAGGTAAAGAAACTTGGCTTGAAACCGTGGATCTCGAAAGGTGTAGAACGGACGATCGTCGGCGTTATAGGTGAAGAGGATATTATACGAGTTCAACCTCTCGAGGTCTTTCCCGGCGTAGAAAAGGTTCTGCAGATATTAAAACCGTACAAACTTGCCTCCCGGGATTTCAAGAAAGAGGGCAGTATCATAGATATAGGCGGCGGCGTTCGCGTCGGCGGCGATAAACTGGTTGTGATGGCCGGGCCATGCTCGGTAGAGAATGAGAAGCTGCTGATAGAGATAGCGCGGCGGGTGAAGAAGGCGGGTGCGACGGTCCTGCGGGGCGGGGCGTTTAAGCCGCGGACATCGCCATACTCGTTCCAGGGATTGGGCCTGAAAGGGCTGAAATTTCTTGCCGAGGCGAAGAGCCAGACCGGTCTCCAGATCGTTACAGAGCTTATGGATATTCGCGACCTGGATATGGTGCTCAAGTATGCCGACATAATCCAGATCGGCGCGAGGAATATGCAGAACTTTAACCTTCTGAAAGAGGTGGGCAAGACACGGAAGCCCGTCCTCCTGAAACGCGGCATGGCCAATACGATAAAAGAGCTCCTGATGTCGGCCGAATATATACTATCCGAAGGTAACTTTAATGTCATACTTTGCGAAAGAGGGATCAGGACGTTCGAGGACGCGACGCGTTTTACTTTCGATACGGCGGCCATCCCCGTCATAAAAAATTTAAGCCACCTTCCGGTTATCGCCGATCCTTCGCACGCGACCGGTAAGTGGGGGCTCGTCGGCCCATGCGCCAGGGCAGGGATAGCGGCCGGCGCAGACGGCCTCATTGTCGAAGTTCATCCGAACCCCGAGGAAGCCATGTCGGACGGTGAGCAGTCGCTCCTGCCCGAAAATTTTGCGAAGATGATGGGCGAAGTAAAGAAAGTGGCCGCGGCGGTAGGAAGGAGCATGTAATGACAAATTTCAAATTACAAAATCCAAATCAATCATTTAAGTCCAAATATCAAATATTTGGATTTGGCTATTGAAAGATTGATTTGCCATTTGGATTTGGTAATTTGTCATTAATCAAACATGAGACCATTTAAGAGGGTTGCGATCATCGGAGTGGGATTGATAGGCGGCTCTATAGGCCTGGCCATAAAGAAACGCGGCCTGGCCGGGGAAGTAGTCGGCGTCTTCAGGCGCCGCGCAACGTTAAAGAAGGCGCTTAAGCGCAGGGCCATAGACAAGGGTTTCCTGGATATAAAAGATGGCTTAAGAGGCGCGGACCTTATAATACTTGCCACTCCTGTCTCGTCGATAGTTAGCATAGGGCGCGATGCGTTGAAGCATACCGGACCGGGGGCTATCATTACGGACGTGGGCAGCACTAAAGGCTGGATAGCCGCGGAATTGGATAAGGCCTCCGCAAAGTTGCCCGCGGCTTTTGTCGGGTCGCATCCGATGGCGGGTTCGGAGCGTAACAGCGTGGAATTCGCCCGCGATACCTTGGTGGAAGAAGCGCCGTGTATCGTGACCAAAACCCGGGATACCGACAGGAAAGCCCTGGCGCGGATAGTCTATTTTTGGAAGTCGCTTGGCGCAAAAGTTAAGGTGATGACCCCTCTGGAGCATGACCGCAGCGTGGCGCTTGTGAGCCATCTGCCGCATGTGGTGGCCTTTGGCCTTGCGGGCGCTGTGCCGGAAAAGGATATGGCGTATGCGGCGGAAGGTTTTAAAGATACGACAAGAGTCGCCTCAAGCGATCCCCATTTATGGGCTGATATATTTTTAGCAAACAAAAAAGAAGTAATCAATGCGTGCCGCCGGTTTGAATTATCCTACAAGAAGATTCTAAAGGCATTGGCTAAAGAGGATTATCGTGGCATTGTCGACGTTCTTGAAAAAGCAAAATCGAAACGTGACAGATTCATCCATGGCCGGGGATAGAAAACTTGTCATAGCGATCGACGGCCCGGCCGGCAGCGGCAAGAGCACGGTCTCGAGGCTGGTGGCCCGGTCGCTGAAAGCTCTCTATATAGATACGGGCGCGATGTACAGGGCGTTGACGCTTAAGGCGATGCGGATGCGTCTTAATCTGCAGGATGAGACCGCGCTGGCGCGGCTTGCACGCGAGACGGAGATAGACCTGAAAGAGTCCTCGGGCGCCCTCAAAGTATCTCTCGATGGAGAAGATGTTGCCGGTCTGATACGTACACCTGAGCTGACGAAGAACGTAAAATATATCGCGCGCGTTCCGGGAGTCAGGCATGAGATGGTGAGGCTGCAGCGCGCGATAGGCCGGCGCCGCGGCGCGGTCCTGGAGGGGCGCGATATAGGCACGGTCGTCTTCCCGGATGCCGGGTATAAGTTCTATCTCGACGCCGATCCGGTTGAGCGCGCAAGACGCAGGCATAAAGAACTGGTTGAAGCCGGCCAGGTAGTCGCTCTGGAGGAGATCAGGAAAGATGTTGTCGCCAGGGACGAGTCGGATATGACAAGGTCGGTTGGAGCGCTTAAGCGAGCGCCGGATGCCATATATGTCGATACCACCAACCTGACGATCCAGGAAGCCGTTGAAAAAGTTTTATCATACATTGAACGAACGACGTAACTATGTGGTACTTCATCGGATGGTCATCATTCTTAATATTTTTTAAAACATACCTTGGCTTCAGGACGATAGGACGCGAAAACGTTCCGAAGAATGGTTCTTTTATATTTGTGTCGAACCACTCGAGTTATTTTGACCCGATATTGCTCGGCACGTCGCTTTATAGAAGCCTTTATTATATGGCCCGGGAGAATCTTTTCTGGCGGCCGCTCCTGGGCTGGGCGATGAGACAGGTACATGCCTTCCCGATCAAGAGGGATAGCGGCGATCTCGGTGCATTGAAGCAGGCGCTCAATATATTGAAAGCCGGGAAGCCTCTGGTCATATTTCCGGAGGGAACGCGCTCTAAGGATAAACGGCTCAGGGCCGCTAAGCCCGGAGTCGGTTTCATCGTCGCCAAGGCGCAGGTGCCGGTTATACCGGCGTACATCGACGGTTCTCTAGAGGCCCTGCCCGGGAGTCTCAAGACGTTGAAGCGCCATCCGGTTACGGTATATATAGGAAAGCCGATAAAGTTCGACTTTAGCGGTAATATTAAAGGCAGGGAGGCGTACCGGAAGATAAGCGATGAAATAATGGAGCAGATTGCCGTCTTGAGAGATGAGTATGCTGGTAAAGCTGGCTAAGAAGACAGGTTTTTGCTTTGGCGTAAAGCGCGCGGTTTCTATGGCGGAGGACGCCCTGAAAAAGAGGAGTCCGATATATTCGTTGGGCTCCATTATACATAACAGACAAGTTGTAGACGGCCTTTCAAAAAAGGGCCTTAAAGTCATCAAAAATATAAATGAGCTGAAGAAGGGGGTGCTTGTAATATCCTCTCACGGGCTTAGCCCGAAAATAAGAGCGTCTATCGTTAAGAGAGGGATAGACATAATCGATACGACGTGCCCGTTCGTATTGAATGCACAGGAAACGGCCGGGCGCCTGGCCGGCGAGGGTTATAAAGTCGTGATCGTAGGAGAGAGCGCCCATCCCGAAGTCAGGGCGCTGGTGGATTTTGCCGGCGGACGCGCTTTCGTCGTCAAGGATAGGCGCGAGGCCGGGGCCTTGAGCTTGAGTAAGAGCGACAGGGTGAGTGTAATATCGCAGACTACACAGTCGAAAGAGAACTTCATATCCGTGGTGAAGGCGATAGCGGCGAAAAATCCGAAAGCACTCAAGGTCTTCAACACGATATGTGCGGATGCGGGGTCACGGCAGGCGCAGGCAAAGCGGCTCTCGAAAGATGTCGATCTGATGCTGGTTGCGGGCGGCAGACGGAGCGCTAATACGAATAGACTCCTCGATGCATGCAGGAAATATTGCGCCCTTGCGTATTTGGTCGAGACGGAAGACGAACTCGACGCAGGATGGTTTAAAGGTGTCCGGTCGATAGGGATAACGAGTGGCGCTTCGACACCGGACTGGATAGTGGAAAAGGTAGCAAAGAAAGCAAAATTGATAAATTCGAAATCCGGATATCGAAATTCGAAACAAATTCCGAATTAGAATTTCGAAATTGAAATTTGTTTAGTATTTCGGATTTAGATATTCGAATTTAAATCTAAAAAAAGGGGGTTGTTTAATTAATGGTCGAAGAAAATAGTAGCGTGGAGGAAGTAAAAAAAGAGGAGCAGGACGGCGGTAAGAAATCCAGCTTTTCCGAGTTGTATCAGCAGAGTATAGTCAATATCAAGGAAGGGCAGATCGTAAAGGGCAAAATCATAGCGATAAATCCGAAGGATGTCATCGTCGATATCGGCTACAAGTCGGAGGGGGCAGTTGCTATCTCGGAATTCTCGGATCCGGAAGCGATAAAGATCGGCGACGAAGTCGATGTCTATCTCGAGTCGAAAGAGGACGAGAACGGCATGGTAGTACTCTCCAAACAGAAGGCGGAGAAGGCCGTAGGGTGGGAGATGGTAATATCGCGTTATGGCGAAGGCGATATGGTGGATGGTAAGGTCTCCAAGAAGGTAAAAGGCGGGTTCATGGTCAATATAGGAGTCGAGGCCTTCCTGCCGGCGAGTCTCGCGGCCCTTAAGGGCTTTGGCAACCTGAACCAGCTGATAGGCCAGACGTTCCCGTTCAAGATAGTCAAGATAAACAAACCGAGGAAGAATATAGTGGTATCGCGCAAGGATGTGCTGCAGGCGCAGAAGGATGAAGACAAGAAGAAGGTCTTTGATTCGCTCGCTAAGGGTGCGGTCGTAAACGGCATAGTAAGGAACATAACCGACTTCGGCGCATTTGTCGACCTTGGCGCAGGGATGACGGGACTTTTGCACATAACGGATATGAGCTGGGGCAGAGTCTCTCATCCGAGCGAGGTCCTCGCGATAGGCGATAAGATAGACGTTGTAGTGCTCGATTTCGACAAAGATTCGGGCCGCGTATCGCTGGGATTGAAGCAGAAGACACAGAATCCGTGGGAAGCTGTCGACGCAAAATATCCCGCAGACAGCCGTGTGAAAGGCACCGTAGTTAACCTCGTGCCTTACGGGGCGTTTGTGGAGCTCGAAAAAGGCGTCGAGGGACTGCTCCATATATCCGAGCTCTCCTGGACGAAGAAATACGCCAACCCGAATGAACTTCTCGCGATAGGCGATAGGATAGAGGTCCAGGTCCTGGAAGTCGACAAGGCTAACAAGAAGGTGTCTCTTGGCTTGAAACAGCTTGAAGCGAACCCATGGATCGGTGTCGAAGATAAGTACCCGGTAGGGACGAAGGTTAAAGGAAAGATAAGGAACCTTACCGATTATGGCGCTTTCGTTGAGCTCGAAGACGGTATCGACGGGCTCATTCATGTCTCCGATATTTCATGGACAAAACGCATAGGCCATCCCAAAGATGTCTTCAAAAAGGGTGAAAAAGTAGAAGCGGTAGTGTTGTCGGCCGATTCTAACAACAGGCGCATCTCGCTTGGGGTTAAACAGCTGACTCCAGACCCGTGGGACGAGATAGCGGCTAAGTACGCCGCCGAGACGGTCATGTCGGGCAAAGTTACGAAAGTCGCAAATTTCGGGCTATTCGTAGAGATAGACAAAGACCTGGAAGGGCTCGTCCATATATCGGAGATAACTCTTGCCGAAGGTGAAAAACTGGAGGAGAAATTTAAAGCCGGAGATGAGCTGAAGACCAGGATCCTTAAAGTCGATTCTATGCAGCATAAGATTGCGTTGAGCATTAAGGGAGTGGCCGTTTAGATTGATAATTTAAAGCCTTACGGTTATAATGTCCAGTTAGATATGAGAAATTGCATATTGGCAATTTTAATATCGTTAATTTTCCTGTCCGGGGCACACGCCGCCGGTCTGGGTGAGTTAATGGAGATCGCCAGCGCGCAGAAAGACGCGCAGCGGACCTATACCGAAGAGACTAAGGCCTTCAACCGCGTCAAGGCGGCTATCGATGACGGTACGATAAAGGTGGGCATTACCCAGAAAGAAGTGAAGAGACGTTACGGCGAACCGGTGGTCAGCATGACCGATTCCGCGACCGGCAGGGAGAAGTGGGCCTATAAGCCGGCAAAATCGTCATTCTTTTCCGGCATCAAGATCTACCTCTGTTTCGATAAAGACAAAAATCTGGATGAGATAAGAGTGGTGGAGTGATGGTCGAAAAAAATATCACAAAACAGATGGAGCTCATAAAGCGCGGCTCTGTCGAAATAATCCAATCCGACGAGCTCAGGCGGAAGCTTGAACGCGCGGTAAAGACGAACACGCCGCTTGTCGTGAAAGCCGGTTTCGATCCCACTGCGCCGGATATCCATCTTGGCCACACGGTATTATTAAGAAAGCTCAAACATTTCCAACAGCTTGGGCACAAGGTGATATTTTTGATCGGGGACGCGACCGCTTTGGTGGGGGACCCCACGGGGCAGTCCCAGGCGCGAAAGGCTCTTACGTGGGAAGAGGTGGACAGGAACGCGAAGACATATGAGCGCCAGGTTTCGAAGATCCTCGATACATCCGGCCCCGGGCTCTATGAACGCAAACACAATAGCGCATGGTTTTCCAAGAGTCATTTCGGTTTCGACCAATTTGTCGAGCTTGCGCAGAGGTACACTGTCGCAAGACTCCTTGAAAGGGATGACTTCGAAAAGAGGTTGGGCGAACATAAACCGATAAGCTTCCTGGAGCTTTTTTATCCTCTTATGCAGGGATACGATTCGGTTATGCTGAAGTCCGATATCGAGATCGGCGGATCGGATCAGAAATTCAATATGCTGGTGGGTCGCGATCTCCAGCAGGCCTATGGCCAGGAGGCGCAGGTGGTTCTGACGATGCCCATACTGGAGGGGCTGGACGGTGTCAATAAGATGTCGAAGTCTCTCGGTAATTACATCGGCATAAACGAGAGCGCGAAAGATATGTTCGGCAAGTTGATGTCCATTTCGGACGAACTTATGTATAAATATTACGAGCTGCTGACCGATGAGGATGTTTCGCAGATCCGCTCGGAAGTAGCCGGCGGCAGGCTCCACCCGAAGGCTGCGAAGGTGAATCTGGCGAAAATAATAGTCGGCCAGTATCACTCGAAAGAGGCGGCCGATTGTCAGGCCGAAGAATTTGACCGTGCTTTCAAGGACAAAGGTTTTCCACAGGATCTTCCCGTTCAAAAGATAGCGATTGAAGCTAAACATCAGAAAATAGAACCGGAATTTATGTCGTTACCATTGACGATTGCGCTTTCGGAGCACCTTCATCTTGTTGGAAGTAAAAGCGAGGCGAAACGTAAAATACAAGAGGGCGCTGTAGAAGTAAATGGCGAAAGAATTACAAGGATAGATTTTGAATTAAAAGCAGGTATAGATGAAAATGATAAGCCTTATGAATACAAAATTAGAGTAGGTAAAAAATTTGCCAGGGTGTTATTAAAAAGCAATTAAGTTGCGCTCAAAAAACCATAAGGAGGATGCATGGTTGTTATGGCTCAGGTGACATTTAAGGATATGATGCCGTGGCTTATTATGGCGAATGTAATTATATCGATATTACTTTTGGGACTGCCTGATCTTCTCATGAAGATTAATGATAAGGTAGCAAAATGGATATCTACCGAGAAGATAGACAAGGCATTGAACAGGGAACGCAATATCGACCTGGCTATTATAAAAGTACGTAAAACCATCGGTTATATTAGCGTTCTTGTTGCCTTGGCGCTTGCTTTTACGTATTTTAGAATGTAGTTCCGGATGCATAAAAAAAATAAAAAAAAGTGTTGACAAAACATGTCAGTATGATATAGTAGTACACACTAAGATCTGCATTGCAGCCCCAAGGGTTGGAAAACAGCATCTTAAAAAGGAGAAGGTATTGATCACTTCACCTTAAAAATTTTGGCTTTGCTTTAATTGACTAGAGGATGAAATTTAAAAGCGTCGTCTCGACGCTTTTTTATTGTCAAATCCTTCGGCAGGCTCAGGATCTGATCCCGAGCGAAGCCGGGGGATCAAAAATCCGTCCCCTGGGCGGGTTTTTTATTATCTGTTCTTTCGCAAACGAGTTTTAACCGACCAAGCCCCTGCAAATTTATAGATTTGCGGGAATAGGCCAGGAGTGGACTCTTTAAGTTTACAATTGGAGAGTTTGATCCTGGCTCAGAGTGAACGCTGGCGGCGTGGATTAGGCATGCAAGTCGAACGATACCGCAAGGTATAGTGGCAAAAGGGTGAGTAATACATGAGCAATTTACCTTTAAGTGGGGAACAACCTTGGGAAACCGAGGCTAAAACCGCGTAAGACCACGACCGGGCATCCGGTTGTGATCAAAGAGGGGGACCGCAAGGCCTCTCGCTTAAGGATGAGCTCATGTCCTATCAGCTTGTTGGCGGGGTAACGGCCCACCAAGGCTTTTGACGGGTAGCTGGTCTGAGAGGATGGTCAGCCACATTGGGACTGAGACACTGCCCAGACTCCTACGGGAGGCTGCAGTCGAGGATATTTAGCAATGCCGGAAACGGTGACTATGCGACGCCGCGTGTGCGATGAAGGTCTTCGGATTGTAAAGCACTGTCAGCTGGGAGGAATCTCTGGAGGCTTAATAAGCTTGCAGGGTGACAGTACCAGCAGAGGAAGCCACGGCTAACTCCGTGCCAGCAGCCGCGGTAATACGGAGGTGGCAGGCGTTACTCGGATTGATTGGGTGTAAAGGGTGTGTAGGTGGTCGATTAAGTCGAATGTGAAATCCCTTGGCTTAACCAAGGAACTGCATTCGAAACTGATCGGCTTGAGCGTCAGAGAGGAAGATGGAATTCACGGTGTAACAGTGAAATGTGTAGATATCGTGAGGAACACCAGTGGCGAAGGCGATCTTCTGGCTGACTGCTGACACTGAAACACGAGAGCAAGGGGAGCAAACAGGATTAGATACCCTGGTAGTCCTTGCCGTAAACGATGTACACTAGGTGTCGGGCCCTCTGGGTTCGGTGCCGCAGTTAACACACTAAGTGTACCACCTGGGGAGTACGGTCGCAAGACTGAAACTCAAAGGAATTGACGGGGACCCGCACAAGCGGTGGAGCATGTGGTTTAATACGACGCTACGCGTGGAACCTTACCAGGACTTGACATGTATTTGAAATCCTATCGAAAGTTAGGACCTGTCCTAAAGACACAGATACACAGGTGTTGCATGGCTGTCGTCAGCTCGTGTCGTGAGATGTTGGGTTAAGTCCCGCAACGAGCGCAACCCCTGTTATTAGTTGCTAATCCGCAAGGATGCACTCTAATAAGACTGCCAGTGTTTAACTGGAGGAAGGTGGGGACGACGTCAAGTCAGTACGGCCCTTATGTCCTGGGCTACACACGTGCTACAATCCCCGCTACAAAGAGAAGCAAGACCGCAAGGTGGAGCAAATCTCAGAAAAGCGGGGCCAGTTCAGATTGAGGGCTGCAATTCGCCCTCATGAAGCCGGAATCGCTAGTAATCGCGTATCAGCCACGGCGCGATGAATACGTTCCCGGGTCTTGTACACACCGCCCGTCAAGCCACCCGAGTTGACTGCACCCGAAACCGTTTCTCGTAACCCGCAAGGGAGCGAGGCGTCTAAGGTGTGGTTGGTGAGGAGGGCTAAGTCGTAACAAGGTAGCCGTACCGGAAGGTGCGGCTGGATCACCTCCTTTCTAAGGAGAATTTAAACAGCGTTACATCGTTTCACCGGTGTAACCGACTTAATAGATCGAAAGATCAATGGTGAAGTAAATATAGAGTTCAGTCCTGGCCTATTCCTGCAATATAAAAGGGATTTGGTTCGCCCTACTGCGCTTCAACAGTTTAACTGTTTGAAGCTTCGCAGGGCGTTCTACGAGGCTCTACCGCAGTTTGACTGCCTTAAGAGCGAAGTAGAACGGTTAATTAAGATATAGCTGTAATAAGGCGCTGATCGAATCAGGCCTTCGGCCCCCTGGGCCGTAGGCCCGTAGGGGCCTATAGCTCAGCTGGCTAGAGCGCCGTGCTGATAACGCGGAGGTCTCTGGTTCGACTCCAGATGGGCCCACCAGTTTTGCAGTGATCTTACTCTGGCAAAACTGTCCCGAGGAGCTGTGGTCCCACTCAGGCAACGAGGGGCTACCGATAAAAAGACGGTAGTTTCCTATACAGCATGAGTTGATCCTCCCTCGAACGCTCCGTTTTGTAGCGTTCTCGGGATGAAATTCGCACCGCAGCAACTAGGGCAAATTTCAGGGGATGTAGCTCAGCTGGGAGAGCGCGTGCTTTGCAAGCATGAGGTCGTCGGTTCGACTCCGATCATCTCCACCAGACAAAGCAAAAAGCAATTTTAACATACAGTTTTTGCCCGTTTATAAAACGGGAAACTCGTTCTTTGACAACACATAATAAGTAATTAAGGTGAACCGAGCATCAATCCCTCGGCTTCGCTCGGGATTAGTCCTGAGCTAAGCTGAAGGACAAAACATGACGTTGTTTGTTGCCAAAAGCAAACAACTTTACATTTTTTAATCGAAAGATTATAGAATGGTCAAGCTACTAAGAGCTTACGTGTGGATGACTTGGCACGAGAAGGCGAAGAAGGACGCGGTAAGCGGCGATACGCTCCGGGGAGTCGCAAACAGACTTTGATCCGGGGACTTCCGAATGGGGGAACCCCTTGCGGGTTATACCGCAAGATCCTCTACTGAATTCATAGGTAGAGAGAAGCGAAACCGGGAGAAGTGAAACATCTCAGTAACCCGAGGAATAGAGAAAGACATTGATTTTCCTAGTAGCGGCGAGCGAACGGGAAACAGCCTAAACCCAGCACCTATATGGCGCTGGGGGTTGCGGGACCACAATGTGGGATTGTAGAGGAATAGCAGAACAAGCTGGAAAGCTTGCGCCGAAGAAGGTGATAGCCCTGTATGCGAAATTCCAAAGCACCCTAGTGGCATCCCAAGTAATGCTGGACACGTGAAACCCAGTATGAATCCGGCCTGACCACGGGCCAAGGCTAAATACTATCTCGTGACCGATAGTGCACAAGTACCATGAGGGAAAGTTGAAAAGAACCCCTGTAAGGGGAGTGAAATAGTACCTGAAACCGTAAGCTTACAAGCGGTGGGAGCACTATGACGCATCTTCGGATGCGTAACGTGTGACCGCGTGCCTTTTGGTTAATGATCCGGCGAGTTGCTGGGCGCAGCAAGGTTAAGGCCCGTTAAGGGTTGTAGCCGTAGCGAAAGCGAGTCCTAATAGGGCGATTTAGTTGCGTCAAGCAGACCCGAATGCCAGGTGATCTATTCATGGCCAGCGTGAAAGTTGGGTAAAACCAGCTGGAGGCGCGAACGTGTTAACGTTGAAAAGTTATACGATGAGCTGTGAATCGGAGTGAAAGGCTAATCAAACTTGGTTATTGCTGGTTCTCCCCGAAATAGCTTTAGGGCTAGCCTCGTGTCATAGTCATTGGAGGTAAAGTACTCGATGGGCTAAGAGCCTTACCGGGTTTCTGAACCCAACGAAACTCTGAATGCCAATGACCGTATCACGGGAGTCAGTAAGCGAGGGCTAAGCTTCGTTCACGAAAGGAAAACAGTCCAGACCTACGGCTAAGGTTCCAAAATTCATGCTAAGTGGTAAAGGATGTGAGACTTCTTAGACAACCAGGATGTTGGCTTAGAGGCAGCCATCATTTAAAGAGTGCGTAACAGCTCACTGGTCGAGTGGTCTTGCGCCGAAAATAATCGGAGCTAAGCATGGTACCGAAGCCTGGGATTTGCAACCGCTCTTCGCGAGCGGTTCAAGTGGTAGGGGAGCGTTCCGTTGTACTGCGAAGGCAGACTGTAAAGACTGCTGGAGGAACCGGAAGCGATTATGCCGGAATAAGTAGCGCAAAAATCCGCGAGAAACGGATTCGCCGTAAACCTAAGGTTTCCTGGGGAAGGTTAATCCACCCAGGGTCAGTCGATCCTAAGCCGAGGCCGAAAGGCGTAGGTGATGGACAATCTGTTTAATATTCAGATACCACTCATTACGCGTTATCAATCTTGGAGTGACGCAGGAGGTAAGGCAATCGACCGGTTGGATGTGGTCGTTTAAGCCCGTAGGTCTTAACAGACCGAGAGGTGAATGGGAGCTCAATCTACGGAACGAGCGAACTTGCTGGATCCACACTGCCGAGAAAAACCTTCAAGATGAGTTTAGTGAGTGATCGTACCGCAAACCGACACAGGTAGGTGAGGAGAGTATCCTCAGGCGCTCGAACTAACGCTCGTTAAGGAACTAGGCAAAATAGCCCCGTAACTTCGGAAGAAGGGGTACTCCATTAGCGTCAAGTAATTTCTTATGTAGCGCGAAGGAGTGACACTAAAGTGGGTTCTGTGACTGTTTAGCAAAAACACATGGCTCTGCTAACTCGTAAGAGGATGTATAGGGCCTGACACCTGCCCGGTGCCGGAAGGTTAAAAGAAGGGGTCAGTTCGCAGTAATGCGGATGAAGCTCTGACTTGAAGCCCCGGTAAACGGCGGCCGTAACTATAACGGTCCTAAGGTAGCGAAATTCCTTGTCGGGTAAGTTCCGACCTGCACGAATGGTGTAACAAAAGAACCGCTGTCTCAACGAGCGAGTCGGCGAAATTGTAGCATCGGTGAAGATGCCGGTTACCTGCATCAAGACGGAAAGACCCCGGAACCTTTACTGTATCCTGGTACTGGATTTTGGTGTTGTATGTGTAGCATAGGTGGGACGCTTTGAAGTCTGGGCGCTAGCCTGGATGGAGCGGAAATGTGAAATACCACCCTTATTACTCTAGGATTCTAACCCGCAGCCATGAAACTGGCTGGGGGACAATGCCAGGCGGGCAGTTTGACTGGGGCGGTTACCTCCTAAAACGTAACGGAGGCGTACAAAGGTTCTCTCAGTGCGGTCGGCAATCGCACGTTGAGTGTAAAGGCAGAGGAGAGCTTAACTGTGAGGCATACAAGCCGAACAGATACGAAAGTAGGTCTTAGTGATCCGGTGGTGGCGTGTGGAAGCGCCATCGCTCAACGGATAAAAGGTACTCCGGGGATAACAGGCTGATCGCGTCCAAGAGTTCACATCGACGACGCG
>Ga0265297_10004369_pt1 | contig 23255 bp, 23 predicted proteins | sample Munlanlwell13791_FD_192502 | JGI IMG/M metagenome (GOLD analysis project Ga0265297, IMG submission 192502) | Leachate microbial communities from a municipal landfill in Southern Ontario, Canada - Leachate well 137-91 | ecosystem: Engineered > Solid waste > Landfill > Unclassified | place... | reverse complement strand
TAAAAGTGAATGTGATCCGAGAGAGCCGTACAGTGGAGTTTGCACGATAAGATTTGACTTATTAAAAATATAATAATGATGTGATAGAAAAGTGCTATGATTTTTCAAGCAGTTTAAATCATTCTACAGCGTTGCACAAAAAAAAGGAAAATTTATACCATGAATAAAGAAGAAACATTAACTCATTTACGAAACGCAAAAAAAGCACACATTACATGGGTGCAGCGTGCCCACGCTCTTATTGAGGGATTGCCCGTTGAAAAAGAGCAAGTTCCTGTAGGATGTACGGAGTGTAAATTTGGTTTGTGGTTTTATGGAGAGGGACAGGCTCTTGGGAAGATTCCTAATATGGATACTCTCAAAGAGATTGAAAAACTCCATTTTGAACTTCATGATGTTTATATGAAAATTTTTAAAATTTATTTTAGCGACGAAGAGCGTTCTCTCTTTTCCAGACTTTTTGGTACGCGTAAAAAAATATCTTTATCGAATCAAGAGATTGCTAAAGAGTATTACAGTGAACTCAAAGCAGTGTCTGGAAAGTTGATTGAGGCTATTGAGCGGTTGGAGAGACGTCTATTCGCGCTTCAAGAGAGCAAATTTGTCGTCTAGTTTAATGCTCCACTCCTGAATCATCATACGGGTCAAGATGAATCAAAGGGTGAACAGTATTTTCTGGAAAAAGATTTTTTAAGAGCAATTCAATTCGATCGCCGACAAGATGAGCATCATACAAGGAGGTGCTTATACTAAAAACGATGTGAACGCTAATATAAATATCCGAACCTGAGCGGCGTGTCATTAAATCATGATAGGAATTGATATCGTTTTCATTTGCCAAGAGAGTATTAATCTTGCTTACGTTTTCAGAATCGAGAGCAACATCTAAGAGCATCAAAATACCTTCATGAATAATGGGATAGGCTGAATAAATCATATAAGCAGCAATACCGATTCCCAATAAAGGGTCAATAATGGTATATTCAGTAAAAGAGATAACCAAAAGGGACATGACGACTGCTCCATTACTGAATAAGTCTGTTTTATAGTGTAAAGCGTCGGCTTTTATGACCATATTCCCCGTTTTTTTTGCCACAATATTGAGAAAAATAACCAATCCTGCTGTTATTATCATGGATCCAACCATGACCCAAAGGGAAAGATCAAGATGTTTAATGGGGTCATTTTGTACCATTTTTGAGATGGCTTCATAGAGGATAAAAAGGGCAGAAAGACTTATGATCGTCCCCTCGATAACTGCTGCAAGCGGTTCAAGCTTACGTCGTCCGAAGTTAAATTGTTCATCCGGTTCTTTGTCAGAATTGTGAAGAGCAAAATAGTTAAAGGCAGAAACGACCATATCAAGTAATGAATCGACAGCAGAAGCCAGTACGGCAACCGAACCGCTGATGATACCGACGGTTAGTTTGAAGGCTACTAGTATTAAGGCAACGGAACTGGAAATGAGAGTGGCTTTTTTTTCTATACGCATGAGTGGGATTTTAGCCTAATGTTGCTAAAATTATCTCTTTTAGAATTGAGGAACTTGCTATGGATTTATCAGCCGTTCGGGCAGAGCGTGAAAAGTGGATGACATGGAAAAATATTGCGCCGCTTCGATATGCGTTATCTTCCCTTCCTAGGCTAAAGTCTACGGTTGTTTTGGGAGACACAGTCACTCTCGAAACGGAGGAAGCAATCGATTTGCAAGAATTAGAGAGAGTTGCACGTCTCATGATGCCTTGGCGCAAAGGGCCGTTTAACCTTTTCGGTCTTTTTATTGATACGGAATGGAAAAGCGATCAAAAATACAACTTTTTGCGTCCCCATTTTAACCTTCGAGGTAAAAAAGTAGCCGACATCGGATGCAATAACGGCTACTATATGTTTCGTTTTCTCGAAGATTCTCCGGCTAAAGTGGTCGGATTTGATCCCTCGGCACTTTTTAAATCTCAGTTTGATTTGATAAATCATTTTGTAGAAAGTGAGATTGTGTATGAGTTGCTGGGTGTGGAGCATTTACCTTTTTATGAAGAAAAATTTGACGTCATTTTTTGTCTGGGTGTTCTTTATCATCGAAGTGATCCTGTTGCGATGCTCAAAGCATTGTATGCCGGATTGGAAAAAGAGGGTGAGCTTTATCTCGATACCTTTATTATCGAGGGGGACGAACCTTATGCCCTTTGTCCGAGCGAAGGGTATTCAAAAATTTCTAACGTTTATTTTGTCCCCACTCTCAAAGCATTGGAAAATTGGTGCATCCGTGCTGGCTTTAAATCGTTTGAAGTACTGGGAACGGTGGTAACAACTCATGAGGAACAGCGCAAAACATCGTGGATTGAATCGCAAAGTCTTGAAGATTTTCTCGATCCGGACGATAGTAGTAAAACGGTAGAGGGATATCCGGCACCTGTGCGGGGATATGTCCGACTAAAAAAGGGGTAGCATTGGCAACAGATACAGTTCAAGGGGATGAAAATAATTTATTGCAGATGGTGAATAACCAACAAGACAATTTAATAACGCACGAAAAAGTAAACAGTGCTTTTAGCGGTGAAGTGGTAAAGCTTGAACGCGGAAATGCGAAAGTGGTACTTGAAACAATCGAAGTCATGAGGGCGGATGATTTAGGCTTGGTTCATGGTGGATTTATTTTCAGTGCGGCTGATTTTGCGGCAATGGCGGCAGTAAATGAGCCGAATGTCGTTCTAGCATCCTCAAGCTGTCTCTTTTTATCTCCGGTACGCATAGGGGATAAAGTTACTTTCGAAGCCATAGAGCATCAAAAAGAGGGGCGTAAACGTACCGTGAGTGTCAAAGGATATGTCCATGAGATAAAAGTATTCGAAGGGGAATTTAAAACAGTTATTACGGAGCGTCATGTTCTCCGTCTTGATTTGCTCAAAAATAGTGAGGGATAAACACTATCTGATGTTACACACTAAAACGAACTCGTCCGTTTTAGTGGCAGGGACAAATGTCCCTGCCACCCCCTAAAGCTACGAAAAATATGTTTTTCGAGATTTATAGCATACGCAGCCAATAATCCGCATTGCGTTGTTCATTAAAGAGGGTTGTGCTTCCTCCATGTCCCGGATATAGGGTTTTATTCTCTTTCATTAACTTCATTTTTTCCAAACTTTTTTTCATATCGGACGGGCTTGAATAGGGAAAATCATACCGTCCGATGGAGTTGTGAAACAAAAAATCGCCGCTAAACATCACATCCCCAATCTCAATCATCGAACATCCGGGACAATGTCCCGGAAAATGGTGAAATTTCACCTCAATCCCCTCTAAATCAAATGTTGCATCCCCATCCACTGCAACATCGGGGTACGAAGCGGGTAGATCGGGCATAAATGTACTATTGGTTAGGAGTGGAATATCTCCTTTTGGTGTGTAGAGGGGGAGGTGCAACGTTTCTTTGAGTTCTTGATTGCTCCATACATGGTCAAAATGTCCGTGTGTATTGAGTATGGCGATGGGATGGGTGACATGTGCCAATACCCACTGCGTTGCTCCGACACCCGGATCGATGATAATATCTTTGTTATTAATTTTAACGATATAGCAATTTGTCTGATACTCGCCCATAGGCTGTTTTAGAATTTCCATCTCTTTACTTCTTTTTTTAATCAAATTCTAGCATAATTGCAGCATGGAACTTTACACAACATTGGAATCAATTTTAACGGCTTCTTCGTCTGCTTTGAAGATAGAACTTTTTAACCGTTTTTATACTGCCTATCTTCACAGTGATGTAACGCGAAATAGCTCGTCACCTGTAGAAGTATTTACCCATCCCTCTTATCATAATTTTTGTACCGTCATAGATCCAAAAGAGATTGTAAAACGGCAAAAATTGGGTGGAGTGCGTGGACAAATACAACTCTTGCATTCTATTGCCCATATTGAATACAGTGCCATCGATTTGGCATTGGATGCAGTGTACCGATTTCGGGATGTTGGGGATGAATTTAATGATGATTGGCTCAAAATAGCGGAGGATGAGGTGCGGCATTTTTTGATGATTGAAGGCTTATTAAAAGAATTTGGAAGTTTTTATGGGGAATATCCTGTCCATAACGGACTGTTTGAAGCATCGGTAAACACGATGAGTCTGTTGGAACGTATGGCGGTAATCCCGCGCTATTTGGAAGCAAACGGTTTGGATGCAACGCCCCTTATCGTCAGTAAACTTGAACCTTTGAAAGGCAATCCGATGGTTGGGAAAATAATTCAGGTATTGCAGATTATTTTGGATGAGGAAATCGATCATGTCCATAGAGGTGATCGGTGGTTTAGAGTGGCGTGTGAACGTGAAAATGTTCATCCTGATGTTTATTTCGAGATCATTGAGCGTCATTATCCACAGAGTTTTCCTCGCAAAGTAGGTATCAATTGTGAGGCTAGAATATCTGCCGGATTTAGTGCAGATGAACTGAAACGTATTTCATTAGTTTTGTGTTAACACTTAATGCAAAATATTAGTTATAATACAATTAGTTAATAATATAGTAAGGTGTTTCTGTGAACAAGTATGAATTAATCAGCCGCTATTTAATCGGTTTTTTACAATCAGAAGTTTACAAAACTGGCTTTAAAAAAGTAGTAGTTGGGCTGAGTGGCGGATTGGATTCTGCTGTTGTGGCAGTGTTGGCGCACAAAGCATTCAAAGATGACTTGTTGTGTGTCAAAATGCCTTCGCACTATTCATCGCAAAGCTCTTTGGATGACGCAGATGCGTTGTGCAAAATGTTTGGATTACGTTGCGAGACACAGAGTATTGAATCTGCATTGCGTTCATTTGATCCATCGGATAGGTCACCGCTTCGGGTTGGAAATCTTTCCGCACGTTTGCGAATGGCAATGCTGTTTGATGTTTCGGCACGTGAGAATGCTTTGGTATTAGGTACGAGCAATAAAAGTGAACTGATGCTTGGCTATGGGACTCTCTATGGAGATTTAGCGAGTGCATTAAATCCCATTGGTGACCTCTATAAAACCGAAGTATTTGAGCTGGCACACTACTTAGGCGTTAATGACGCGATACTTTCGAAGCCTCCTTCCGCAGATTTGTGGGAAGGGCAGAGTGATGAAAATGAAATCGGCTATCCATACTCTGATCTTGATCGTGTATTAAAGCTGTACGTTGAATCCCGCTTAACACGGGATGAGTTGCTAGAGAGTGGCGAAAAAAATGAATTAGTAGAGTTGATTATCCATAAAATTTATCAAAATCAGTTCAAACGTAAGATGCCGATTATTGCAAAATTGACATCTCGTACTCTTAATCATGATTTTAATTATCCCAGAGATATAACCCAATGAGGAGCATAAAATGAATATTCCGTTTTACAAAGTAGAAGTAGGTGGAGATGAGCGTGAAAAAATAGACGAAGTATTTGACGGTGAAGCCCCGAATATTATTGAAGATTTAGAATCTGCTTTTGAATCGTATATCGGTGCAACGTATGCCCTTTCAACGTCTCACGGTACGTCGGCACTGCATTTGGCGATGTTGGCAATTGATTTGAAGCGTGGGGACAAGGTGTTGTGTTCTATTAATGCCTACCCTTCTGTTCCTGAAGTGGTACGTCATTTTGATGCAGAGCCGATTTTTATCGATATCAATCCGGATCTTTTTACGATTGATTTGGGAAAACTTGAAGCCTATTTGCACGAGCATAAGTCCAAAAAGCTTAAAGCGGTAATCGTATCGCATATCGCGGGACAGAGTATTGATTTGGATCGCTTATATGCTATTGCAAAGATGTATGATGTAAAAGTTATTGAAGATGCTGCGGATGCGTTGGGTGCGACTTATAAAGGGAAAAAAATTGGTTCAACTGGAGCTGATATTACCTGTTTTGATTTTAGCCCTCACTTGCGTCGTAATGTCTGCAATGGCGGTATGATGGTGAGCGATGATGAAGATATTATTGAGAGAGCCAAATCGTTGCGCCATCATGCGCTTGAAATCGATGATGATTCGTTGGGTTATGTGTATGACGTGACCGATATTGGAAGCCAGTACACGATTAGCCCGCTCGATGCTGCGGTCATTTTAGTACAGCTAGAAAAACAAGATGAGATTATTGAGCGTCAGCAAGAGATTGCGGCTATTTTCAATGAGAGATTAGCAGATGCTCCTCACATCACTTTACCGGTTGTGGAACAAGACCATAGCTTTTCGTTGTATATTGTAAAGATCGATAAAAATCGCGATTCTTTTGCACGTGAACTTAAAGAACGAGGGATTGAAACGGGCTTGCATTACATTCCGCTTCATTTGCTTAGTTATTATAAAACGAAATATTCGCTTCGGATCAATGATTTTCCTATAGCGTTGCGTAATTACAGTCAAGTTCTCTCTATCCCTAATTATGCGGCGCTGAGCGACGCTGAGGTGGAAGAGATTTGTGATGCGATTTTAGACGTGGCTGCAACACGCGTTTGAAGCGTTTAGCTGTTTTATGGGGTGAGCAGTATCTCTATCACCCTACCTCGTTTCAAAAAATTCTCTCCCTCTTACTTCTGCCATTGAGTTGGATTTATTGTTTGATTGCGCATGTCCGTTATTTGCGAAGTACCCCTTTGGATCTTGGGATTCGTGTCGTGAGTGTTGGCAATCTCACGGTTGGCGGAAGCGGTAAGACCCCTTTGGTTATTGAGCTTGCCAGCCATTTTTCCAAACCTGCTATTGTTTTACGCGGATATGGGCGGAAGAGTAAAGGGATGATTGTGGTCAAAGATCGCGATATTTTGTGTGATACACAAAAAAGCGGTGATGAGGCAATGGTGTATGCGCAAAGTCTTTCTCATGCAGTAGTAATTGTCAGTGAAAGTCGCGAACGTGGTATTGCTGAAGCCTTGGCAATGGGATGCGAGATGGTGTTTTTAGATGATGGATATGGCAAGCACAGTATTGAAAAACTGGATATTGTTATCGACGTAGATACTCCTAATACTTTTTGCCTTCCAAGTGGAGCGTATCGCGAAAAACTATGGAGTACTAAAGCCGTTATTTTGGTGCGAGAGGAACAAACGTTTAAGCGTCATGTAACCGTTACGAATCCGACTCCCAAAATGGTTTTGGTAACGGCGATTGCACGGCCTGAGAGATTGAATAAGTATTTGCCGGATGTTGTTGAAAAAATTTATTTTCAGGATCACTACTTTTTTAATCAATGGGAACTGGAAGAGATCGTTAAACGTACAGGAGCAACAAGTCTCTTGGTAACTTCAAAAGACTTTGTTAAAATGTCATCTTTTAATCTCAACCTCTCCATTTTAGAGCTCACATTAGATCTGGATGAGGCGTTGATAACCACCGTAAAGGAGTATGTAGATGCTGCGTAAGATTGAAACCGTTAAAACCCTCATGGACGCTATGCCGTTTATCAAAGAGTTTCGTGATGAGATTGTTGTTATAAAATACGGCGGTTCTGCACAAAGCTCTGATGAGCTCAAAGCCAAATTTGCACAAGACATTGTGTTGCTTCATCTCGTTGGGGTAAAAGTTGTGATTGTTCATGGTGGCGGCAGTCGTATCTCTCAACTGCTAAGTGATTTGAAAATTCCTACCGAATTTATCGATGGTGAGCGGGTAAGTACCCCTGAGGTAATGAGAATAGTGGAAATGGTTCTTAGTGGTGAGATTAACAAAGAGATTACCTCCTTGCTTAATTCTTACGGTGCCAAAGCAATCGGAATCAGTGGCAAAGATGCCCATTTCTTGATGGCGAAACCTAAAGATGCGGTGAAATTCGGTCTTACGGGACGAGTGGAGAGTGTCAAAGCGGATGTTATCCATAATCTCTTACGTGAAGGATTTATCCCCGTAATCGCCCCTATAGGTGCCGATGAAGCTATCGGACATCCGGGATACAACATCAATGCCGATCTCGCAGCTTCGGCAATCGCGAGCGCCATTGGCGCGTGTAAAGTTATTTTTATGACGGATACATCGGGTGTTTTGAACAATGACAAAGAACTTTTTTCTACCCTCACCGAAGCAGAGGTAGAAGTGCTCAAAGCCAACGGAACCATTCACGGCGGTATGGTACCGAAAGTTGATTCCTGTCTCGAAGCCATTGATGGCGGAGTCAAAAAGGCACATATCATAGATGGACGTATTGAGCATGCGATTTTGCTAGAACTCTTTACCTCCGAGGGTGTTGGGACACAAATCACCCTCTAAGCCAAAGAGTAGAACGGGTTTGTTATAATTCGGCAATTTTTTTAATTGGGGCATTTAACGATGAAATTTATTGAAACACGCGGAAATGATGGAGTTCACTCGGACGAGATTACGTTTTCAGAGGCGATTCTAAGCCCCATTGCATCCTTTGGCGGATTGTATGTTCCCAAAGAGCTTCCCCATTTTGGAGAAGCTTTTTTAACCAAGCATCTAAACTCATCGTACAAAGAGCTGGCAAAAGATCTTCTCACAACACTTGCCATTGATATTGAACCGTCGGTTATTGATGAAGCGTTGTCGCTGTACGATAAGTTTGATGATCCTTCTAATCCTGTTCCTGTAGTAAAAGTTCGTGATGATTTGTATGTTAGTGAGCTTTATCATGGGCCTACTCGTGCGTTTAAAGATATGGCATTACAACCTTTTGGTGTGGTGTTATCTTCAATCGCACAAAAACGTGGCGAAGAGTATCTGATTCTCGCAGCTACCAGCGGTGATACGGGTCCAGCAGCGTTGGAGACGTTTAAAAATCGTCCGAATGTTCGTGTGGTTTGCCTCTATCCAGATGGAGGAACGTCCGATGTTCAGCGTCTTCAAATGGTGACAGAAGATGCCTCTAATCTCAAAGTTATCGGAATTCATGGAGATTTTGACGATGCACAAAGTGCGTTGAAAAAGCTTTTGGGATCAACAACTTTCAAAGCAACCCTAAAATCAAAAAACATCTCTCTTTCTGCTGCCAATTCAGTCAATTTCGGACGTATTATTTTCCAAATTATCTACCATATCCATAGCTATCTTGAGCTAGTCCGTCAGGATGTTATTGAGATGGGTGAAAAAATCTATTTGGATGTTCCAAGCGGAAATTTCGGCAATGCATTGGGGGGCTATTATGCGTACAAAATGGGACTTCTGGTTGAGAAGATCATTATCGCATCAAATGAAAACAACGTGCTGACTCGTCTCATCAACACAGGGCGTTATGATTTACGTAACGACAAAGTGGTTCCGACAACATCCCCTGCCATGGATATTTTGATTTCGAGTAATGTTGAGCGAATTTTATTTGATCTTTTTGGAGCTGTACGAACCAAAGAGTTGATGCAAGGTTTGGAAAGTGAGCGTTTCTATGTGCTTAGCGATGATGAAACGATGAAGCTTCAAGCAATGTTTTCAGCCGATTATTGTAACGGTGCCGAGGGAAAAGGGTACATCAAAGAGGCATATGACAGCGGTTATCTAATGGATCCGCATACGGCTACGTGTTTTAAAGCCTACGATTGTTGCGCAACCAAGTCTCTTAAAACTATTGTTTACTCAACCGCTGAATGGACAAAATTTTCCCCTACGATCGCAAATGCATTGACGGGTGAGAGTGATGCAAATGACATTGATGCATTAAAAGCCATCGCGTCAACAGCCCATATCTCTATTCCTGCTGTTATCCAAGAACTGTTTTCCAAGCCAATCGTTCAAGATACAGTGATTGATAAAGAGAATATTGAAACCGAAATTTTAAAGTTTCTTTAACGGCTTTTTACTGTTTTATACGTCAACTTCAGCCCCAAGTTCAGATCTCGTAACTTTAAGCCTCTCGGCCAATACGGTTGCGAGACTTTGCATAAAATGCAATGAAGCTTTTTTATGATGTTGAGCAAAAGCATCAAATGCTTGACGTGAAATCATATATAAATCGGTATCGGTACTGGCAATACTGTCTGTATAATGTGGACTCCCCTCTAAAAATGAAAATTCTCCAAAAAAATTCCCTTGCCCTAAAGTACTAAGATGGATACTTTTTCGCCCGAGATAGGGAAGCATAATTCGCACCAGACCGCGACGAATGAGAAAAATTTCCCCCATTGAGTCCCCTTCTGAGTAGATTAAATCCCCTTTTTTATACGATTTGCATTCAAGAAGACCCTCTAATTCTTCGAGTGTATCACTGTTGCGTCCTGTAAAAAGATCAAAATCGCTTAACTCTCGTAATGTTTCTCCTTTTTCTTCGATAAGGCTATCGTGAAGGATGGTGTCTTCTACCCACTCAACGGCATCATCCAAATCATCAAAAACCATTATGGGGCTGAGATGTTTGAGCAAACCTACATGGTTAAAATAACTCTCCAAATCATCCCCGCTTGGAAGTTTATGGGGTAAACGCGATAAGAGCAAATAGCCATCATTTTCATGGAGAATATCTTTTATTTGAAGAAGAATATGGGCTGCGGTTAAATCAACGGTTTGTACCCGTTTCATATCTAAAATAATGTATTTTTTGTGTTGTAAATCTTCTCGAAGCATTGTGTAAAGCTGATTGGCAGTTCCAAAAAACAAGCTGCCATGTAGCTCATACACCGAAAATTCCTCTGCTTTTTCAGACAAAAGAGCTTCACCTTCACGACTGCGCACTATTTTACTTCTTATTTCTCTACCATCAAGTTGACGGTATACCACAGATGCCCCAATTTGCTGCACAATATATAAGATGATAGCCAAGATCAATCCTACTCCCGTCGCCGCAATAAGGCTTACGGAGATGGCGGTAAGGGCAACCGCTACGATGATACAAAAATCAAGGATTGTTTTTCGTGATCGCAGGAGCTTAATACTGCGTTTATCAATCATACGTAGACCAATAACCATCAAAATTCCTGCCAGTGCCGCAACGGGAATCCATCCCATAAAGCTTCCTAAAATCACAAAAGCAACAATAGACATACCCCCCTCAAAGAGACCTGAAAGATTTGAGGTTGCACCGCTGGAGAGATTCACCATAGTTGCCCCCATGGTTCCCGATCCGGGTATACCTCCTATCAAGGATGCGGTGATATTTCCGGAACCCTGCGCAATAAGCTCTTGGTTTGAATCATGAAAGGAATGGGTCATAGAATCTAAAATAATACAGGTTTTAAGGGTATCAATGGAGAGAAGTGCGGCGAGGGTTAACGCTGGAAAAAAGAGGAGGGAGAGAGTGTTCCATGAGAGTTGGGAAAGTTCCAGAAACCGTCCCGTAAACACTTCCATGAAATTGACACCATTGCTGCCTTCGAGTTCTCCGATGATAAAGGGGTTATTCGGCAAAAGGAGTGAAGAATCAAAAAATCCAAGTACGTAGTAGGTTCCAATTCCTGCTATAAGAGCGGTGACAACGGTTGGAATGGAGCGAAAAATTTTATCTCCCTTCATCATCGCGATGATTGTTACCAAGCCAATCAGTAAACTTTGCCATTGCCATGCAAACGGGTTTTGAAGCGTTTGCCAAAAATGCCATTCTTGAGGTGTACCCAAAAATTTTGGCAGTTGTGATATTATAATATAAAGACCGACACCGCTGAGATAACCACTTACCACAGGAAATGGCATATATTTTATAAGGCGGCCTAATCCAATAATACCAAAAGCAATTTGAAATATCCCGGCAAACAGCGCCAGGAGCATTAGCATGATAAAGACGATATCGGGATGAATCCCAAGAGTGATATATTCTAGGGAAAATGCGGATAAAACGGCTGCAGCTGGAGCGCTTGGTGCAGAAATAAGCCGATTTGTTCCTCCCAGTAATGGGGCGACAATCCCAATAGCGGCAATACCTAAAATTCCGGCTATTGCTCCATAAGCGGCATAATGCCCTCCAAGTGAGGCATAAACGGTTACCCCAAAGGCAATTGCAGCCGGTAAGGCAACGAGCATGGATGCAGTGCCACCCCAAAAATCGTTTAGAATATTATTAGATTTAAACACTATGACAATAATCCTTTATCACGATTTTATTGGAGGAAGCATACTGTTTTCAATATGCTTAATTTCTTCATCACCCCAAATTAGAATCTTTTTTGATGTGTTTAAGTCGGGTGATTTTTTAGTGGGGTACTGGATACTGGATAAAATATATTTAATACAGTTAATACGGGCTTTTTTCTTGTTATCTGAGCGGATAATAATCCATGGAGACGCTCCCGTATGGGAAGCTTTGAGCATTGAAAGCTTTGCGGCGGTATATTCATCCCACAGATCTTGCGATTTCGTATCTACTGGAGAGAGCTTGAATTGTTTAAGAGGATCAGTTTTACGTTCTTTAAATCGAGCAGCCTGTTCTTTCTTGGAAACCGAAAAATAAAATTTAAAGAGGATGGTCCCCGAATTTATCAACATTTTCTCAAATTCACTGACGTGATCTAAAAATTCTTTATGCTCTTCGGGGGTACAAAATCCCATTACAGGCTCAACTCCACCGCGATTGTACCAGCTACGATCAAAGAGTACCATTTCACCCGCACTGGGGAGATGTTTGGTATAGCGTTGAAAATACCATTGGGTCTTTTCAACATCGGAGGGCTTATCAAGGGCGACAATACGTGCGCCACGTGGATTGAGATGCTCAGTGATACGTTTGATGGTCCCACCTTTCCCGGCAGCATCACGTCCTTCAAAAATCATCAATATTTTAAGACCATTGCTCTTGACATAATTTTGCAGTTTAAGAAGTTCTATCTGAAGATCTTTGAGCTCATTTTCATATTTGATGACACTTTTTTTAATCCAGATAGGTAAACGTTCCTCTTTTTTCCCTTGTTTTCTGTTTTCTTTCTCTTGCCCCTCGGTGCTATTACGACGATCCGGATGCATTATATCTTCGAGACTCTTTGTTTCGGCTACTTCGTCTCTAACCATTGACCCTTTTGAATGCATGATAACCCCTTATTTTTTTTATTGTAACGTTGACTCTATTAATTTATCTAATATTGAACTATCTTTGGTAGATGCAAAACAGCTATTTTCTCCACAGATTAAATATCCCTCTACGCTCTCATCATTTTTGAGTAACACAAAAGGATACGCCAATGATTTTAATTGCTTTAGCAATGCTTTGGGCGCTTTCACGATACGATCTCCTTTGAGATAACGAATGGTTTGTTCGGTGAGTTTGGGATAATAAATCGGGCTTTTCATCAGCTTAATGGATGAGTACTCGAGACTTTTAAAGGCAAAATGACGATATTTTCCATCGATCAAAGTCCCAAGGCTCAAAAGGGCATCAACAATCATCGCCACGGCACTGGGGTACGAACCATCATCGAGTTCACAAATGGTTGGAAATGCCCCACGGCTAAAATACCATGTACCTTTTTGGTAAAAAAGCTCCAATGCTTTATTGGTAAGCCGTTGCGCTTGTATGAGGTATGTCTCCTCAAATGTACATTGGTAGGCTTGGATAAGAGTGGTGGCGAGATAGGCGTAATCTTCCAAAAAGGCTTCAATTTTTGGAGTTTTGTGGATGAGGGTCGTGTGATATAACTTGGAATCAATAACCATAGTAGAGAGAAGGGTTCCAAGGGATGCAATGGCTTGTGCATGATAACGTGAATCGTTTTTTCCCAATACGAAGAGAGCTTTAATCATCATTGCGTTCCATGCCGTATTAATTTTACGGTCGATAAAGGGGTAGATTCGAAAAGAACGTATTTTTTGACATTCTAGGACAAAACGTTCAAACCATTTGGGACGCTCAAGGGTTTGAAGCGTGATGATACAGTGCCCTTCGAAATTACCATCAGGCGAGAGAAGGAGAAGAGATAGGGCTTCATCAATAGGGTGCACACCAGAGTTTTTGAGTGCTTGAAGTACCTCGTCATAAGTGTACACAAAATATTTTCCTTCCTCCCCTTGTGTATCCGCATCGCTGGCACTGTAAAAGAGATTGTCTTCCATCATAAGTTTTATCATAAAATCGGCAGTCTCGGTAGCGCATCGCAAATAGAGGGGATTATTGAAGCGGACAGAAGCATCTGCATAGAGTTCACAAAGGAGCGCATTATCATACGTCATTTTCTCAAAATGGGGAATAAGCCATGACTCTTCGGTACTGTATCGGCAAAATCCTCCATCAATGAGGTCATACATCCCACCATGTGCCATGGAATTCAAGGTGTGAATAATAATATTTTGACGCTCTTGATCGGATTCGAGAGATTCTTGTGTCATCAGGGTTTTAAGAGTAGAGGTGTGTGGAAATTTCGGAGCTTTGGAAAATCCGCCATGGGTTTGGTCGAAATTATGTTCCGCTTGTTTCTCAAACTGAAGCATAATTTTTTCATTCAATTGAGTTGCTTGGGTCGGTGACTCTTTGGGTTTCATGAACCCCGTGATTTCATCGGCATTTTGAAAGAGTTTTTCATCGTTTGCGGCAACTTTATTGGCGATAATAGCGGTAAGCTCACTAAAGCCCATCATTTGATCACGATTATGCGGGGGGATATAGGTAGCGGCATAAAAGGGTTTGTTTTCGGGAGTGCAAAAGATCGAGAGCGGCCATCCGCCGCTTCGACGGTTGAGGAGCAGGTGCAGTTCTTGAAAATGTTTGTCGATGTCGGGGCGTTCTTCGCGGTCTACTTTTATGCAGATAAAGTGTTCATTGACAAACGTGGCAATATCGTCATTTTCAAATACATCGTGCTCCATGACGTGACACCAATGGCAGCTGCTGTATCCGATAGAGATAAAAATTGCTTTGTGCTCACGGCGTGCTCTCTCAAACGCTTCATCGCACCACCCATACCAATCGAACGGATTATCTTTGTGCTGTTGGAGATAGGGAGAGTCTTCAAGTGCGAGACGGTTGGGCATTATAGACCTTTCAAAATGAAATATATTACTTTACCACAACTCGATCCCAAACTGACGAACGATGAGTGAAAAAACGATAAAAGAGAGGATCGTAATGGCTACGGAAGCGAGCAGGGAAGGCCAAAATCCAATTTTCTCCAGTAGTAGTGGAAATGCCAAAAACATCGGCAATGTCGGTACAACATACCAAAACGTGTACCACGCATGGTTGGCTATTTTCTCTGTTGGCTGTTGTTCGAGATACAGCCAAATCAGTGCCAAGAAAGTAACGAGCGGTAATGCCGCGATGAGTCCACCAAGTTTATCGCTCCGTTTTGCCATTTCAGAGATGAGGACGACAATCCCGGCAGTTACTAAATATTTAACGATTATCCACGTCATTGTTTTCCTTCTTTTATTAAGAGTTTATCACAATATTATTTCCAGTTGTCATAGTTATGCTAAAATAGTGGGTATTTAAGTAATCAGAAGGTTTGAGTATGCGTTTTTTATTTTTAATATTTTTTTCCATAGCTCTTTTTGGGGTTGGTTTTTTACAACCTGATCAAGCATTCAAGCCTAAAATAGCGGCGATTGATGAGAATACGATTGCCGTTGAGATTGAATTGGGAGAGCAGATTTATCTGTATAAGGATAAGCTGAAAATCGAAGATGGTGATCCAGAAGACGGGATTAATTTTACTGCCATTGATACGGCAACCAAAACAGTAGATCATGAGGGGGACAAGGTATATGAAACCAACCCCGTTACACATATTGATCTAAGTGAGAGCAAAGATCTAGCAGGTGAGCAAAAAATTCATGTCAAGCTCTCGTATCAAGGGTGTTCATCGGCAGGGCTGTGTTATGAGCCTCAAGAGGCTGTCTTGGAAATCATGGTTGATGCGGATAAGCTAAGCGCTGCTGATCCTGCTCATTTAAACGCTTCAGCTTTGATTGAGCCTAAAAAAGAGATTGTATCCTCTAAAAACGGCTCTGAAACCGATCAAATTGCCAGCGTTATCCAAGGGGGGAGTTTGTGGTTTATCCTTATCAGCTTCTTTGGATTTGGATTGCTCCTCTCTTTGACACCGTGTGTATTTCCTATGATTCCGATTATTTCATCGGTTATTATTGCTCAAGGCGAGGGGATGGGGACAAAAAAAGCTTTTTGGCTTTCTCTCGTCTATGTTCTATCGATGGCAGTAGCCTACACGATAGCAGGTGTTTTGGCAGGGTTGTTTGGGGCTAATTTGCAAGCAGCATTTCAGACACCGTGGATTATCACACTCTTTGCACTGATTTTTGTCCTTTTATCCTTATCGATGTTTGATGTGTATGAACTTCAAATCCCCAATTTTATTCAATCACGACTCTCTAAGCTGGGCGGAAAGCGCAGTGGAGTTGCCGGTATTGCCATTATGGGCTTTTTATCGGCGCTGATTGTGGGACCGTGTGTTGCGGCACCGCTTGCCGGAGCTTTGATTTATATTGGTCAAACGGGGGATGCGTTATTGGGAGGGGTGGCGCTTTTTTCTCTTAGTATCGGTATGGGTGTCCCCTTGCTTATTGTCGGAACGACTTCAGGTAAGTTTATGCCCAAGCCCGGAATGTGGATGGATGTCATCAAAGCGATTTTCGGGGTGATGTTGCTGGGTATTGCCATTTGGATGATGGGTCGTGTCTTGGATGAAAATACGACTCTGTTATTATGGGGAGGATTGGCAATTTTTGTTGCGATCAATACGGGTGCATTAGAACCCCTGGGAGAACACCCTTCATGGAGTTCACGCTCCAATGTCAAAGCGCTTGGGTTTATGATATTGCTGTATGGTATATCGTTGTTGGCAGGAGGAATGGCGGGTGCTAAAAATCTTTTGCATCCGCTCGATCCTTTTTTGAGTACCGCACAAGCAGTTTCTATTCCTGTGAATGCGCATAAAACGTTTGAAAAAATCACTTCCATTGAAGAATTGGATGCTATTTTGGCAGAAAACAAAGGGAAACGTGTGCTGGTTGATTTTTATGCAGACTGGTGTACTGCGTGCAAAGAGCTTGAAGAAAAAACGTTTAGTGACGAAGCCGTTAAAACAGCGATGGATAACTATGTATTGGTGCAAGTGGATGTAACCGCCAATGACGATGCGTCCAAAGCCATTACAAAAAAATACGGAATTTTTGGTCCACCGGCAATTTTATTTTTTGATGAAAAAGGTCAAAAGATGGAGGATGCAACCATGATCGGTTTTAAAGAGCCAAAAGAATTTTTAAATCATCTAGGAGGGGTAAAATGAAGAAAGCGTTGGTGATGGTTTCGTTGATTGCATCGTGTGCGTATGCTCAGATTAATTGGGTAGCATCGTATGATGTGGCATTAACAAAGGCTGCAAAAGAGAAGAAAAATGTGATGGTGATGCTTTCCAAAGAAGGGTGTCCTGCATGTGAATATATGGAGGATGTCGTTTTTGAGGAGCAAGCAGTCGAAGATGCTATCCATAAAAAGTTCATCCCGGTCCATCTTGATATCCATAAAGACAAAATTCCCACAGAGCTAGGGTACATTGGCACCCCGACCTTTCATTTTGTAAATGCTAAAGGAGAGAAGTTAAAACGTTATGACGGGGGAGCGAATATTCCGACGTTTATGGGGATATTAAACAGCGTTAAGAAGTAGATCTCACCACGAACGGAGTGAGTTTTACTTCTTCCCCTCAACAAGCTTCTCTAAAATATAAAGCTGCATCTCTTTGTGAGGAATCTCTTTTTCTAACGCTTCAGAATATATTTTTGCTACTTCTTTGGCATGAATCTCATAGTTAAAATGGGGAAAATGATTTTCCCATCCTCTCTTGAGAATTTTATGCGCAACGGCGTCAATCAAGTATTCTTTGAATATTGCGTACATTGCAAAAAACATTCCTGTAAACAACACCGCCATAATGATAAGCAAATGACAGTCAACTTTTACCAGCTTAGCATGAAAGAGTGCTGCAGGCGGGAGCATTGCCATGTGCCATAGAATGATAAAAACAATATAACTCCTTCCGACACTAAAACGAAAACCGGGGATATTTCCCTCGAGTTTTAGCCCATCTTGATACATTTTATTGGTTTTAAGCAAATCACGAAACAGCATCGGTGCATCGGAAAGGGTAAAAACGTAAGGGATGATTTTGTCATTCACGATACGATTTGAGTAGGTTTTAGTCCATGAAAAAAGTCTAAACATTGGTTTCCTTGATTATTTCACTCACACGCCGTGCGCTTCCCTCTTTCAAAAGAGATCGAAGCGCACCGGCGTCATTGAAAAATTTTTCTCTATCCATTTGAATATAGCTATTATACAGATTTTCGGGAGTAACTGCGTTTTGAATCAATTCGGGATGGAGAGATTTACCGAATTGGTGCATAAACAAAAGATTTCCAAGCCCTGCGAAGTCGAGTTTTATCAATGCGCGTCCGATGATGTAATCGAGTTTTTTGGCAATATAGACCAGAACAAAAGGGGTTCTTATGAGGCACGCTTCGAGGGTCGCCGTTCCGCTGCAGATAAATGCAAAATCGGATTGAGAGAGAGTCGTGTGTGCGTCATGCGTGATGGTAAAAGCGGAAGTGTCACCATAAAGTTCAGCTATTTTTTCCGCTGTAAAGTGAGAAGGGATGACCAGCATTGCTTGACATTCTATTCGAGTGCGGACTTCTTTGAAAATTCCCATCAGCTTTTTGATTTCACCCGGACGGCTTCCCGGCATAAAGGTAACGATTCCTGTAGGTTCAAGGGATGTTTTCTGCACCGTTATTTCATCAAGCAAGGGATGACCTACGTATTGAATAGGGGCATTGGATGAGTAATACGAGGGTTCGAACGGGAGGATGGAACACAATTTTGTGATGGTTTTTTCCAGTACAGGGATACGTTTCTTTTTCCACGCCCACGCCTGAGGGAGGATGTAGTAAATTATTTCTTTATTCGGATAGCGTTTGCGAATGGTTTTGGCTAGGGGTAAATTAAATCCAGATGAGTCAATGAGCAATACTTTATCGGCATCATGTGCAAGTTCTACCATTTGATCTTTAAGTCGGAAGAAAAAGGGGAGCTTGGTGAGGGCATCCACAAACCCCATGATGGCAGTTGATCGCAAATCGACGATGCTCTTTCCCAAAGAAGCATCAAAAATTCCAGACAGTTCGATATCACTCCCAAGCTCTTTGACCAGATAGCGCAGGTGAACATTGGCGGAGTGTTCGAGCGCGGATACGAGTAATTTCATGAGCCTCCATCTCCTTTAATATTAAAATCTCTTTTGGCTGGAGCCGATCCTTCTTTGTATTGTGAAAAAAATGTTGTCAGTGCGTCAATTTGTGTATCACTCAATCCTACGGCAAAGGGGATCATCATTTGTGATAATTGAGTTGTTCCTTGCTTAGAGCGGTATCCTTTGAGTTTATCGACCAAAAAAGGTTTGCGTCGATAGGCAAGAGCCGGGTATTGTCCTGATCCTCCGGCGGAAATTCCGTGACACCCATTGCATCCTTTTTCAAAATAGAGCTTCTTTCCTTGATCGTAGGCAGATGCGAGTAAGAGAGTTGTACTCATAAAAAGCAAAACAAACGCGCGCATATTTCCCCTTTTTAAACCTGCATAGATTACAATACCGTTATTATAACTGACCTTCCACTCTTTTACAAAAATGGGTGTGTGGATATCTCTAAAATTTTCAAAAACAACGTTTTTGAAGCTTTAGGGGATTGCAAAGGACTTTAGTCCTTGCCACTAAAACGGATGTATTCGTTTTAGTGTTATGATCAAATAACAACACAGGAGCAACCATGGTTATTGCGAATGCACTCATTTGTGATGCACACTCACAGCGTCAAGGCGATGTTAGAATTCAAAACGGCATAATTACTGAGATTGGTGACGCATTAATCGATGATGAGAGGATTGATGGCAGTGAATGTTATCTTCTTCCGGGATTAGTCGATACGAATGTCTCTCTCAAAGATGGTCAACTCAATGGCAAGAATCTTGTCTCTCTTGCACATTATGCCCTTGCCGGCGGAGTGAGTACCGTTGTTCTTAACCGTGAGGTACTTCCCAAAATTGACAACGAAATTACATTGGAATTTGTCCATCAGCATCGACATACAAAAGAGGGTGCGACCATTGAGTGCAGTATCAGTGCCCTCAATGATGCTGGAGCTCTTAGCAATATTGCTATTTTATTAAAAAAAGGTGCAGTCGCGGTATCCACATCAACGCTAAGCGATTACAATCTTATCCGTCGTATTTCGCAATATCTCCAAATGACCAAGAAGCCTCTTTTTTATACTTCTGTGGATAGAAGCCTATTTGAAAGCGGTGTCATGGCAGATGGGGCTGCGGCTTCCAAATTAGGGCTTAGCGGTATTTCACCACTCTCTGAGATCGTGCATGTCGCATCGATGATTGAAGTGGCACGTCATTTCCAAATCAAAATTATCTTTAAAAGTATCACAGAACCTCGAAGTATTGAATTGATTTCACAAGCAAAAGTATCTGGGATTGATGTGGAGTGTGAAGTTGGATTGCATCATGTATTGAAAAATGATGAGTCGTGCATGGGCTACGATTCGGATGCAAAAATTAATCCTCCATTAGTAAGCGAAGAAAAACGGATGTTGTTAATCCGCGCACTCAAAGAGGGACAAATTCACTCCCTGTGTGCTTTGCATCAGCCTAACTCCGACATTCACAAAGACATTACGTTCAATGATGCCAGTTTCGGAACAACATCGATAGGGGAATATCTCCCCTTGTGTTACACGCATCTCATCAAAAATGAGACCATTACGATGAGCCGCCTTATAGAACTAACCTCCAAAAATCCTGCACAGGCTATTGGAATGAGCAGAGGTATCATTGATATCGGAGTATCTGCAGATTTAATTCTTTTTAATCCTAATGTTATGACGCATGTAACACACCATCACTCTCTGTATAAAAATGAGAGCTTACACGGTCGAGTCATGATGGCGATACAGGGAGATGAAGTAACCCGATTTTAAATCCCCGTCATCCCGTACTTGATACGGGATCCAATCTTATAATGATTTTGCATTCCGAAACTCAGAAATCTCAGCTTCAACCATTGCGTCGATCATAATGGTATAAAGTTTGGTGAGAAGGTTAGGGGAGACTCCAAATTCCATAGCTTTGGTACGGACACGATCCATCACCGCTTCCATTCTCTCTTTGCCCTTGATTTCATCAATAGAGTGTTTGAATTGCGCCGCTTGTTTGACATAAGCATTGCGTGCAGCTATAAGTTCTACGATTTGGTCATCAAGATCATCTATACAGCCACGAAGCTCTTCCAGACTTTTACAATCTTCAGTTTTCATAAGCAACATCCTTGATAAATTATTATTCGTATATGATAGCATTATAAAAATAAAAAAACTCAAAAAAGCCATTGGATAGGGAATTATAATAAACTCAAAGCCTTTTTATTTTATAACAAACTCTTATTTATCTTTTTTTTCACACATTTTGGTTAATCTTATAATAGTTTAAGGATTTTGGGACTAATATGTTCAAACTTTATAACAGTAACAGGAGAAACATAAGCATGAACATCTCAAGACGTGATCTATTTAAATTCGCCGGTATCAGTGTTGCAGCAGCAGCAGTAACGGGTTGTAGTGCCACAACAGTTGCAGCGCCAGCTGCAGATCTTAACACCGCAAATAAAATGCTTGGACGTCACCAAGTTGTTATTATCGGTGGAGGTTTTGGTGGCTTAACGGTTGCCAAAGAGTTGAAAAAGATTGATCCAAAATTTGATGTAGCGATTATTGAAAAAAATGATAGCTTCATGTCATGTCCGTTTTCCAATTGTAATCTAGGTGGAATCGAAGGGGTAAGTCTCAGCACCTTGACGCATGACTATTCTCAAGCGATTGAAGCACATGGATATGGAATGTTGACAGCTTCTGTTACAGGTATCGACCGAGCAGCAAAAATTGTGTATACCTCAAAAGGTTCAGTAGGTTACGATATTTTGGTTATGGCTCCGGGTATTGATTACAACTACAAAGGGCAGTTCCCAACATGGGATGCGGCAAAAATCGCAAAAGCCAAACGTTTGGCTCCAGCTGCATTGGTTCCGGGTGGTGAGCACGTTGCATTGGACCGTATGGTTAAAAATATGGAAGACGGTGACGTTGTTATCACGGTTCCAGCAGGTAAATACCGTTGTCCTCCAGCACCGTTTGAGCGTGCAAGCATGATTGCAAACTTCATGAAAAATGAGGGAATAAAAGGGAAAGTCATTATTTTGAATGAAACGGCTGAAGTAGCGAAAGGTGCTGCATTTAAAGAGTCTTGGAAAGAGATTAATGCAGGAGTTGTAGAGCACAATGATAACTGTAAAATCGTAGATGTTGATTTCGATAAAAAAGAGATCACGTATGTTCAGACTGTTTTCGCAAGCAAAGAAGATACTGAGGGTGTAAAAACAACAAAAACACTTAAATACGGTATTTTCAATTTCATCCCGCACAATATGTCCAATCCGGTAATCGAGATGTCAGGTGTTGCTACCACTCCAGACGGATTCAAAAAAGTCAAAATGGCAACAAGCGCTGAAAAACCGGTTTCATTCCAAACGGCTACCGATAAAAATGTGTACGCAGTAGGTGACGTTGTCGGTCACGCGATTCCACCAAGCGGACAATCAGCAATCTGGTCAGGTAAAGAGTGTGCAAAAGAGATTGCACATGTCCTTCACGGTAAATCGTACAGCGTAGCGTCCGCACTTCCATACAAAAGTGCCAATGTATGTTACTCAATGGTAAATGGTAATCCGGAAGAAGCGATCATGGTTAATCATGAGTTTATGGTTGCAGGTCCTGTTATCGGAAGCAAAGGGAGTGTTCCAAAAGGGGATACAGTGAAGGATAAATTCCGCTCAACCGGTCTTGGAAAAGCAACTCGTGATTGGTACAAAGGTGCTATGAGAGATTTGTTTAGCTAAATCTGAATATGCCGTTCGCCCTGAGCTTGTCGAAGGGTTCATGGTTCGTCATACCCGCGAAGGCGGGCAAAGTACCCTTGTGGTATATCCAGCTAGATTCCCGTCTTCACGGGAATGACGAGAGAAAATAAAATTTCGATTTTACAAGAAAACCTGCTAAACTACATACCACTAAATCATTCATACGGAAATCATCATGGATAGAAGAAATTTTTTAAAAGTAGTTGCTGCCAGCGCAACAGTTGTGGCGGTTAGCCCATCGCTTATACGTGGAAACTTATATGCTGCGGATGGAACGTTATATCGTGCGTATGAGAAAACACAGCTTATAGGTGCAGACGGGAAACCTATTTTAGCCTCTAAACTCGAAAAAGAGGTGAACTATATTTTCAATTATCCTTACGCATCTACCCCTTGTCTTTTGGTTG
>Ga0265297_10004368_pt1 | contig 23256 bp, 16 predicted proteins | sample Munlanlwell13791_FD_192502 | JGI IMG/M metagenome (GOLD analysis project Ga0265297, IMG submission 192502) | Leachate microbial communities from a municipal landfill in Southern Ontario, Canada - Leachate well 137-91 | ecosystem: Engineered > Solid waste > Landfill > Unclassified | place... | reverse complement strand
GTAAAAGAGGCATTTACTTGCCTCTTGAGGCTATCAAGAATACGGGGGATAAATACAAAAGGATTCAGAGCGTTGAGCCGCTTATAAGAATCGGTTCATTGAAGCTAAATGAAAACCACAAACTTCTCTTGGAACAATTGCAATTTTTCCCTCGTGCTAAACATGATGATGGCCCTGATGCTTTAGAAATGTGTGTAAGATTGGCAGAAGAGATAGGAGAGATAAAGATCTATTAGGTAAGGTAGCAATAAACAGCAAGGAGTATGTTATTTAACGAAGAAATCGAGGCTCTTTTTGTAAATTTTCGCAAATTCTTTTAACTGCATTATATCAATTCTGCGCTGGCCGGATTCTATCTTTGAAACATAAGATTGAGTTCGACCAAGAAACTTCGCAACATCCTCCTGCTTAAGCCCCATATCTTGGCGCGCTTTGATTAATTTTTCTACAAGTGTTTTATGCCCTTTGGTATAGATTGTTTTGTTCATATCCTTGCTATGTGTCGGCTAATATGGTATATTCCCATAAGGAATATGCCAAAATGGAATATATAAAAGCAAATAAATAGCATGGAACAGCAGGAAAGCATACCTATATATACCGCGGATTGTAAAAAGAAGAGCCGTTTTGATGTCAGGGTTCTTGAGCGCTATGAGTTTGTTGACTATATCCTCGATTATCTGAAAAATAACATTGGCATTATGATAGAATCTCCGTACTATTCTAACCATCTTGCTTTTTATAAAGGGCATATATCCGTTAAAAATAAACAATTACCTGCTGTGATAGCAGGTTATGGTGGTTCAGGGACAGACTTAAGGGATTTGCCTACACCTTTACAAACAGAGCTTTTACCTTTAGTATTTGAACATTGGAATAAGATATCTGCTGGTAATAATGCTGTGCCGCTTATGATACTCGGGCATTCATTTGATGAAGTATTCCTAAGGAAGATACGCCTGCTTAAAACAGCAATCCCGGATATCCGCTTGATACAGTTTATTAATGTTTACCGCTTCAAGTCTATTCAGGGGCGTTTTAAACGCATAAGAGAACATTACGAAAATAATCTTACCAAAACTCTTAAGATAAAAAATGAAGTAATGGATCTTCAAACAGCAGTAATAGAATATCTTAAGGCCGGTGGAGAATTAGGAGGCCATAACTATACTGTTCTTGACTTTGAATTGCCGGCAGGTGAAGGCACAAAGAAATCTGAAGTTATCGATATTCTTGCTCTTGAACATAAACGCAAATGGCTTACGGTAATTGAGCTTAAATATGAGAAATTATTAAATGCCCGGTTGCAAAGCATAATCTTTCAAGGGCTTGATTATTGTAATTGGGTCGAAGATCATAAAAGAGGCCTTGCAATGCTTTTCCCAGAGCATATTATTGATGTGCGTAGAAGAACCAGGCTTATCTTAATCAATGGTCCTGAAAAGTTTCCGGAATTCCATGAAAAATTTGCTAAAGCGTGTAGTCTGCAAGACCGTTATCAGGAAATAGAATTTTACTTTACAAACGATTGTATACCGCTTAAATTCAACCAATTTGCTAAATCATCGAGGTAAAAGGAAAATGTTGACAAAGGCTTTTGAAGGGTATATATTAACATTAATTTAGGAAATAGGTCCTGAGTTGATAGGGGGAACCTGGACGTTAAAAAAGTAAAACCTTTGCCAAGAACGGCAAAGGTTTTTGTGTTTTAAGGCCTTTTAAATATGGAAAATAATATATTTACTAGTTTATCAAAATATAACTCACCAGTAGATGAGAATTATCTTACTGAGTCTTTTGTTTTCGTGCTTAATTCTCTACTTCAAACCGATCGTTCTGCTTGCCTAGAGATTTTGAGGCATCTTTGCGTAAAGGAAAATGATTTTGATTTTTTAAGTAATGAAAGTATTGCAATTTCTACGCAGGAAACAACTGAACAAGGTCGGCCAGATATTAAGATTTCTTCCCCTGATAAGTTAATATATATTGAGGTCAAACATGATTCCGGATTAGGGGATAAACAGATAGAGAGGTACAATCAAGCGTTAAAAATTTCGAAAGCAACCGTTAAAGAAGTTATCTTATTAACAAGATTTACAGTTGATTTTAATGAGGAAGAGGAGAGACCGTATAAACATATACGTTGGTTTCAAATTTATAATTGGCTTTCGGATCTTGAGGTTGAAAATCCGATTAATGAATATTTAATTAAATCATTTTTAAAATTTTTGGAGGTGAAAAATATGAGTATACAAAAAATACCATGGGAATACATTAACGGTACCCCGGCTTTCAAAAACTTTATCAATATGCTTGAAGTAGCGATTCAAGCTACATCTTTGAAAATATATAAGAAATCTGCTGGTTGGGATTGGATGGGATTTTATATTGAAAATAAGAAAAAGTTTTGCGGGATATATTACGATAAGCCCTTGTTATTAAAATTCGAAATATATGGTGAGAAAAAGACTGTTTCTGCTGTTACGCTGAATTTAGAATCAGTACATTTTTTCTCTTTGGATAAGGATGAACAGCTTAATCAGCTGACACAGTTTATTAAAAAATGTAATAAAGAACAGAAGGGGTAATGGGGTAAAAAATGACTATTCAAGAACGCTATGAGATATTAAAAAAGAAAATCGTTAAACGAAAGAATAATTTTGACTCTTTTATCGATATGCTTGAAAAGAAAACCAGTTGGCTGACGAGTCCAGCGAGCACAAGGTTTCATTTGAACAATGAAGGTGGATTGTTAGAGCATAGCGTAGGTGTTGCGGAAACTCTGTTAAAGCTACGCGAAACTCTTGCGCCGCAGATTTCAGAAGAATCCTGTGTTATTGTTGGGATTTTCCATGATGTGGGTAAAATCGGCATGCCAGGTAAACCACGATACCTGAAAAATAATAATCAATGGGAAGTGGAGAAAAGAGGAATGACTTATAAGGTTAATCCCGAAGAAACCTATGTGAACTTGGCCGTGCGCAGTCTGTATCTGATTGCTAAATATATCCCTTTGTCAGACTCAGAAGCGCAAGCTATTCTTTATCACGACGGTCAATATATAGAGGCCAATAAAGAAGTTGCACATCGAGAAGTGCCGCTTACGCTTTTAGTGCAGTTTGCTGATAACTGGACTGCCTGTATCTATGAAGAGGGTCGTCCTATTCAAGAAGATACGGATTATTATAGAAAAGAAAATGATTAATTATACAGCAATGCTATGAAAAATTCTAAAGAATGCCCAATTTGTCGCGGCTCTACTCATTCCCTAGCTAATTATTGCAAGCGTTGTAAAAAGTTAATAGACAGGGTTGATATGCGAGCAAAAATTGATAAAGAAGCACGAGTGCAAGCCTTAAAGAGAGCTTGGGATGGTAATTTCTTTCGTTGTTATTATACGGGGATAAAGTTAGTTGAAAATAACCATAAAGACCCGCTTTATCTAACGTTTGATCATAGAATTCCTAGAAAAGAGGATGACATTGTGATAGCAGCTGCTATTGTAAATGACATGAAATCAGACATGGATGAAAATGAGTTCAAAACAATTATATTCCAATTAGCTGAACATTTTAAAGGTAAAGAAATTAATGAGAAGGCTTTTGCGATAAAGCTTTGGAAACGGTAAAACAATGAATATTCTTTTAACAAACGATGATGGTATTTACTCAGAAGGCATCCGTGCTTTATATAAATCACTCAAAGGGATTGGCAACGTAACTATAGTAGCTCCTGATACTGAAAGAAGCGCCGTAGGCCACGCAATTACGCTTTCCGATCCTTTAAGAGTTAAATCCGTAAATCGGGAAGGTAAATTCTTTGGTTATGCTACTACCGGCACCCCTGCTGATTGTGTAAAACTTGCCATAAGGGCTATTTTAAAGAAACGCCCGGATATAGTAATATCAGGCATTAATCTTGGCCCAAATACCGGTTATAGTGTTTTATATTCCGGAACAGTATCCGGCGCAACTGAAGGTGCAATTTTAGGTATCCCTTCTTTTGCCATCTCTTTGGCAACTTTTCAAAATCCAGATTATACCTTTGCTGTAGAGTTTGCTAAAAAGCTTACAAGAATAATTTTAAACAATAAAGGCTTGCCTGAAGGGACATTGCTAAATGTCAACATTCCAGCCGTAGACAAAAAATGTATCAAAGGCGTTAAAATCGTCAGACAAAGTAAAACAGCTATCAAAGAAAGATTTGATAAACGAGAAGACCCTCGTAAACATGTCTATTATTGGCTTACCGGTGAGGCGGTAGAGTCAGATAATCAAGAGGATGCAGACATTGAAGCAATTCGCAATAACTATATTTCAATTACTCCTATCCATTGCGATATGACTAACTATGAGTTCATTAAAGAGCTTAAGACTTGGAATATTTAATTTAGAGGTGTAAAAATGGAAAACACAATTAAAGCTATAGCATATATTGAAAATTTTCTTCACAATCTTTTGCCTTACACCGAGATGGAATTTAAACAAATTGATAATTTTCATTGGAGAGTTTTTCTAAAAAATAAAAGCAAAGAAGCAGTTATTAATTTCGATCGAGATAGAATAAATGATTTTGAAGAGGCCATTCAGAAATATGATGGAACAGATTATTTCTATGGTCTCCAGTCAGATATCAATTTTAGAATATATATTCCTTTAGGCAAAGCAGGCATGATTAATGATTTTGATATAGTGTCTGCATTGATTGAAGAGCGTAGGGATTGGATAGAAGCAAAACCAAATAATATAACCCAGAATACTTTCAGTGCTCAACTTACCGAAGCATTCTTTCGTGGGCTCAAAAGATTGAAAGAATATTTAGAAGATATAATACGCAAGTATGGTGATGGTTATGAGGAAATTAAAAAAGATAGAGATGATATTGACAATATTTTGAACTGGTATGATAAAAACAAATCGTTTATCTGTGACGGTGTCAATATTAGGAATCTAAGTCTTTTGAAGGCTTCTCTCATTTCTGAAATTATCGATAAGATTAAGCAAAAACAAGTAGCAAATGTTCCTCAAAGAGTGCTTGATAAAATAGAACATGATATATACGCACTCGTTGAAGAATCAAGAAAGCCAATTTTTCTTAATATTAAACCACCCCTATGTATAGCTGAATATAGGTCGGTAGTTATGCCAAAAAAGCAAGCAGCAATAAAAGATATTTCGTATGAGAATAAAACTTTAAAGGTTTTTATTAGTTATTCAACAAAAAATAAAACTATTGCAGGTAGAGTGAAAACTATTCTTGAACGTTATGATATCGAAAGTTTCCTAGCGCATGAAGATATAAATATTACAGAAGAGTGGAAGAAAAGAATAATGCTAGAGTTACGTGAAGCAAATGTTTTTATCGCTATATTGAGCAAAGACTTTAAGGATTCTGATTGGTCTCCTCAAGAGTCCGGAATGGCATATTTAAAGAATATATTGATTATTTCATTGCTATTTGACGATATTGCACCTTTTGGTTTTTTGGGTGATTCCCAAGGCAAGAGGATTAAGGACAACTTAATACCACTAGAATACATAATAAAACCCATTGTCAATAAATTCCCCAATTCTATTATCGACAAAATAATTAATAAATTAGAGAAAATAAGTAGTTTTAGGGAAGCTGAAGAGGTTTTCGACCTTTTTGTCGCTCATTTTGAAAGATTAAATCAGGATCAAATAAACAAAGTTGTTAATGCCTCAATAAAAAATGGTCAAATCTGGTCTGCCGCCAAATGTCGTACCGAATATCTACCGCATTTACTGAAGATACATAAAGATAAGATTTCTCATGAACAATACGAAATCCTTTCTTACCAAATTGAAAAAAGTGAATTCTATCGTAATGGGGCTCAAAATAATGAAAAAGAACCTTGGGTAGAAATTAAACATCCATGGTTGACGCATGATAGTCATTGGCTAGAAAAATAAATATCTCTAAAAATTATTTGTTTGGCATCCATCGTTTTAAGGTAAACATTTGAGTTCAGTAAAATATGAGTAGAGACGATATATCAAAATATTTAATTCATTGGGTCAAGGGTGATTCTTATCAAGAAGCATTTAGCTCATTGAGGAGCATTGTATTTACTAAATGTCTCAATGGCGGTACTCGCAATATAAAAGGTGGCTATAAATGTGTTTGTTTTACTGAAGCCCCGCAAGAAAAATTTCATCAAGTTATTGGCAGATATAAACCTTTCGGCGTTAGAGTTTCTAAGAAATGGCTATATCCAGAAGGTGGCAGGTCGGTGATTTATCAATCAGATGCAGAATATGAGTTACTACATGAGGATTTGAAGTGGCGCCATGTTAGGTATGAACCGGACAAAGATCCGCCTATTGATTTTTCATGGGAACGTGAATGGAGGATAAAGATAGAAAAATTATATCTACCACCGGAAGAAATAGTTATTATTTTGCCAGATGAGGAGTGGGCAGAATTATTGAAAAAAGAACACTTTTATCACGAAGACGAAAGAATTTATATGGATTCAATTGCCTATGGTGATTGGGCAGGTTATGCGTCTCCCGAACCTTTTCACTATGCTTACAGTATAATAAAGGTGTAAAATTCGCATAAGCATCCAATTATTAACCATACTTTGCATAGTAAAAAATGTCCGCTTTGGAATTTTTAAAGTAAGAAAATTGTAATGCCACTACTTTAGCAAGCACTTTTTAAGTTAGAAATCTCGTGATGCAAAATAACTCTAATTTAAGGGGGAGGCAAGAAGAATTAATGAAAACTCTGAAGAACAAAGAAGAAATAAAGGATTAAGAGTCAAAATTTTTGATAGAACGAAGGAAAACAAAGGGAGGAGTAAAAATGGCAAAAACTAAATATATCGTCTTTACCGCTGACGTGCAACATGTACAATCTGCCAGGCTCAAACAAGCAATTACTGATTGCGTAAATCAAAAATACGAAGAACTTTATTTTCTAATTTCTTCTGGAGGCGGGAATGTTTTTGAAGGGTTAAGTTTAGCAGCTTATATAAGTGCACTTCCAATGAAGACAATAATGTACAATATAGGCCAGATTGATTCAGTAGCAACTGCTATCTTTGCTAGCGGTAAAGAAAGGATTGGAAGTAAAAATGCTTCTTTTATGTTTCACGGAATTACGATGACATTACCAGCGGCAAATTATCTTGAATCGCAATTAAAGGAAATATACGATGGAACTGTACGATCAAAGAAAGATATCGCAAGAGCCATAAGCACATATTCAGGTATCCAGTTAAAAGATATAGAAAGCCTGATGATTGACGGTGGTGTGATATTGACTGCAGAACAAGCAAAAGACAGAGGATTTATCTCGAGCATTGTAGAGCCAGCTATTCCTAGTAACGCCGATATCATAAATATTAGTAACATTTAAAGCATAAGCAATAACAAGCCAATATTCAGATCAAGATAAACAAACATTTTTATCCACAACCTGTTTGCAGAGAATCTTTCTGCCGCGCCGTATTTCTGGGCTTCGAAAGGGATAAAGAAAGTCTCTCTAACTTTCCAAGAGCTGTATGCAGAGAGGCCGTCCCCTTATGAAATATGTCTGCCCTGGAGTCACTTCCAAATGCATTGACAAACTGAATAGTTACCATACAATAAAAACATAAATTTCATAATTTGTCCCGAGTTTGAAGAGCTAAATCCTGGACGTTAAAAAAGTAAAACCTTCGTTATTTATAGGCTTAATAAAAAAAGATATTGATATGGTCGGACAAAACCGTGCCATCCGCATTTTTATTTCTTCCACTTTTCGCGATATGCATGCGGAACGTGATTATCTGGTGCGTTTTGTTTTTCCTGAGTTACGGGAAAGATGCACAAACAAAGGCCTTGAGCTTTTAGATATTGACCTTCGCTGGGGAGTAACCGAAGAAGAAGCTGAGCAGGGAAAAGTACTTGATATAATTTTTGACGAAATTAACCGTTCGCGCCCCTTCTTTATCGGCCTTTTGGGCGAGCGTTACGGCCATCCTGTTAGTTCGGTCCCGCAAAATACAAAATCTCTCCACCCTTGGCTTGTTGAATATCCAGAGCATTCATTTACAGCTTTAGAGATTATCCATGGAGTTTTACGAAACCCCGCCCTGGCACACCGTAGTTTCTTTTATTTTCGCGACCCGAAAGTTATCCCTAAAATACCGCAAGATAAACGCCAAGAATATCTACCTGAAAATTCCGAGGCAGCAGGAAAAATAGCCTCATTAAAAGATAAGATTCGTGCTGCCCAAAGGCCGGTATTAGAAGATTATCCTTGCCAATGGGACAATCTTAAGGATCGCATCACGGGTTTAGATTATTTCGGCCAGCAGGTCTTGGAAGACCTCTGGAAGGCTATTTGCTCTGAATATCCGCAAGATATACAAGAGACCGACCCACTTCTTATTGAGCGTCATATTCATGACTTATTCGCCAGCGAACGCTCCCATCTTTATGTTGGCAGGCAAACACAAAAAGAGCAGCTTACAGAGTACGTTCAGTGCCCAGCGCGTAAGCCTATAGTTATTTTAGGTGAATCCGGCTGCGGAAAATCCGCATTTTTAGGGGATTGGTATTTGCGTTATCAGGCTGCTCATCCGGATGAATGCGTACTTGCGTATTTTGTAGGAGCTAGCCCCGATTCCGCAAATCATTTTCGTTTACTGCGTAATATCTGCGCTGAATTAAGAAAAAGATTCAATCTGAGACAGGAAGTCCCAGCAGAAAATGAACAGTTATCTAAAACTTTAGCTGTAATGCTTGTAGCTGTTTCGGAGAAAAATAAGCGAGTTACGCTTATTTTGGATGCGCTTGATCAGTTATCTCCCATTGAAGCCAGCCACTCTTTAGGATGGCTGCTTAATTATATTCCTGAAAAGGTAAAATTAGTAGTAAGCACCCTTGACGGCGATTGCCTTAAAGCGTTGCGTAGGCGTAAGGCTATTGAAATCAATCTGCCGATGTTATCTGTTGAAGAACAGCGTAAAATTATTGAGTTAAGATTAAACGAATCGCGCAGAAAACTTGATGCATCACAAATAGCTTTATTATTAGCCCATCCCGGAGTAAAAAATCCTTTATATCTGCGAGTCGCATTGGAAGAGTTAAGGCTTTTTGGAAAGTTCGAAGAGCTGTCAAAGCGGATTAATGCTTTGCCTGAAGATATTGTCGGGCTCTTTGAGCAGGTGCTGGAGAGGCTCGAAGATGACCACGGCGTAGAATTAGTCTCTGAGGCATTGACCCTTCTAGGCTCTTCTAGATTCGGTCTGAGTGAATTAGAATTGCTGGATTTATTGCAGCGTTCGGGAGAAGAAAGATTGCCGCGCATATTATGGATACGCCTGGCGCGTAACGCAGGAGCGTATCTTGTGCAGCGAGGGGAGTTGATAGGATTTTTTCACCGGCAGCTTTATGAAGCGGTAGAAAGGCGTTATCTAAAGCAAGAGAAAAAACATAAAAAATTAGCTAATTATTTTGAAAAAGCTCAACCGCTAAGAAAATTAGAGGAGTTTCCTTATCAGCTCCAGCTTAGCGAAAATTGGGCCGGTTTAGAAGCCGCGCTTTCAGATTTAGACTTTTTCTCCTTTATGTGGGATAGGGGTAGAAAATTTGAATGGATAGCCTATTGGCGGGCGCTTAAATTGCATGCTGACCCTGAGGATTCTTATCGAAGAGCAATTGAGGCAAGATTAGCTAAAGATGGTAAGACCGAAGAAGTAGCTTTGTTGTCAAGCAATATCAGCCAATTCTTAAAAAGTATGGCTTTATTCGTTCCTGCTGCTAATTTCGAAAGCCTTGCTATAAAAATCTGGGAAGATGCTTTAGAGCCCGATAATCCAAAGATAGTAAATAGCCTCATTAACCTTGCTAGAATTTATAAAGTCCAAGACCAATATAGCCAAGCACAATCTTTATTTGAGCGTGCCTTAAATATTCTACGTAGTGATACAAAAGCTAAACCCCTAGTGGTCGCTAGCTGTTCAGTTGATTTAGCGGACTCATATTTTTCTCTTGATACCTGGGCAAAGGGGACTGATTTATTCTTTTCTTCAGAAAAAATTTATAAAACCCAACTCGGACCGTTTCTTGAAACCAATAATTATGATTTATTTAACCTCGAGCGTTCATATGACCTGATAGAGTGGGCTAAATTTTATATAATTAATCGGCAACCGCAAAAAGCGCTGCCGTTATATGAGCGTGCTTTAGCAATACAGGAACACTGTCTCGGCAATGATAATTTAGAGGTAGGAGATTGTATTTTTAATATGGGGTTTGCTTACTATGAATTGAGCAAATTTCCTACTGCAGAATCTTTCTTAGAGCGTGCGCTTTCTATATTTGAAGATGCTCTTGGTCCTAAGAATATTCTTGTAGCCAGGACACTTACTTTATTAGGCCATGCGATTAATCTTCAGAAACGCTATTCTGAAGCGCTGGAAAAATTCCGTAAGGCTTTGGCTATAATCGAAGTTAATCCGGATGCCAGTTATTTTGATAAAATAGAAATTCATCGCAGCATGGCCGTATCTTTTCGTATGTTAAACGAATGCGAGAATTCACTTGTTTCTGGCCTAAGAGCTTTTTGGTTATGGAGAGAGGTTTCAAATAGAGAAAATGAAAATATGCACTTGTATTCATTGACGCTATTCCAACTTGCCAACAGCTTTAAGGTTAACGGAAACCTGGCTAAATGCATTTCTGTATACAAAAGAACGCTGAAACTAAAAGCAAGGTCCACTTTTAGGTTATTCAGAATTGTTCTCTTCAGCCCTTTCGATCAATACCTTGCGGCTGGATTTTTTGCCCTTACAGTATCTTTGTTTTTCGGCTATGGGCAGCCGGTTTTTAAGGCAAGTTTGATTTTGTTAATTATTGCGGCGCTAAGGTGCTTTTGGTATTACATTTCTAATATCGGCAAAAAATATGAAGGTTTAGAATATGAGAACCGTGCAGAAATTTTTGGTATTTCTCTTTTTATGCTTATTATCCCGCTGTTTACTACGGCGGCTTTTTGGTTCGGGCTTTTCCATCCCATCGCCGCCATGGTTATTCTAATCGTTATTATGTGGACTGCAGCGCATAGCTTACGCAATGGCTCCCAATATCTTACGGATCTCTATGTTTTTTTTGTTGATTATATCGGTTTTAAAATATTATTAGTCCATTACATTTTCTTGAGTTTCATCGTAAAAATAATCTCGTATCTCTGCTTTTCCAAATACGCTAAGGCTTCAGCCTTCCTGCATCTATCCAAATTCTATAGAATAAGAGGTAAATACGCCAAGGCTTTAGCCTATGCCAATAAGGGGTTAAAAATATTTACTTATATTTTAGGCATTAACCACCCGGACACTGCGGTTTCTTTTGCCATAACAGGCAATGTATACTTTGACCAGGAGGATTATTCAAAGGCTGAGCCTTTTTATCAGCAGGCAATTCAAATAACGGAACAATTTGGGCAATCTTCTCAGAAAATATTGAGCCAATACAGAGCTAAATTAAAAACTTGCAAAGAGCTGGAGCGTTTTGTCCCCAAACCATATTATGGTTGGGACAAAAATTTTTGAAATTAAACAAGGTGTTCCAATCCGCCCAGACCGTAACGTTAACAGAGTATGTTTTGCCTAAGCTTTTTCTTTGCCGTATTGTTTCTTTCAATACTGCCATTTCTAGAGCTTACTCGGCGTGCAGCTTAACGGGAAGGTTTTTGATTTTATAGAACATCAAAAAAATATATAAGAATTAGGTAAATAGGGATATAATGTTAAACCAAAAGAAAGATGCGTACAAAAAGCCTAATAAAAGGCGCATTTTTTAAAAAGGAGAGCATTTTTATGGCCGCTAAACAAAAACCCGGTCAGTTTAATCAGGTTGTAATAACAGGCGATGTAGCGCGGGATACCTATATCTATGAAGGTGAAAGAGCTTCTTCTTTCAAGGATAATTTGCGGGCAACCAAAGTGGTTGCGGAACTTGGCGGGGCCAAGCTTATTTATAATATTCTTGATGCATTGATAAAAGGGGCGGCTGGCGAAGAAGCTTACCAGGAAGAAAAACAAAAATGTAATATCGCAGGCCGTTGGAAGGTTATAAATGCGGCTGGATGCCAGGACGATAAAGATGCGCAGTGTATAAGTTCATACTCCCAGTGGAGGCCGTACGAAGAGAAAGATAAAAAGTTTGTATGGCGCATGAGTAAGGCGTTAGGCTATGGCTACGAGAAATACGTGTTTGAGCCGCCCGATAAAACAGGCGGAGTTCCAAAAGTATTGGTTATGCAGGATGCGGGATTTAAATTCAGATCGAGGCTTCAAAGCGGCAAATGGCTGTTAAATAATAGCTGGGATTGGATAGTCCTTAAACTTTCCAGGCCGCTTGGCGCCGGTGATCTTTGGAATGAGTTGATAAAAAAGTATGCTGATAAGCTGGTAGTAATAGTATCCGCGGATGAGTTGCGCGCCGAAGATGCAAAGATTGCGAAAGGATTTTCATGGGAACAAACCATAGAAGATGCAAGATACGCCTTGCATACAGCCCCGAATATTTCCACCCTCGCCAAATGTCGGCACTTGATAATAAGTTTTTCCGCAGACGGCGCGTTATGGTTAAACAATAGCAACCGGAACAAGCCTGAAGCGAAACTTTTCTATGATACCTCCTGCGCTGAGGGTGAGTGGGCAAAAAAGAATAGAGGAGAAGCTTTCGGATATATGTCTTGCCTTACTGCCGCTGTAACGTATGCGATTATGGCTGCTGCAGATAAAACAGTGTTGCTTGACCTGGAAGACGGGATTAAAAAAGGATTGTCGGCAATGCGCAACCTTATGAGGTTTGGCCATGGCGGCCTTGAAAAAAATAAAACACCGTCAGGGTTTCCTGTGGAGCGAATAGCCGCTGAAATAAGGAAACCGCAGAATTTCCTGTCAATTATTTCCGTGCCGTGGGCACACCCGGATAAAATCAATGATCAGGGGAAATGGATGATAGCGGAAATGCTTCAGCGTTCGCCTTCTTTTAAAGGGAATATTTCGCTGTGTGGGCTGGCTACCCATGTGGTTTACTACGGTACCGGAGTCTTAAAACACATACCTCACGCGCGTTTCGGAAAATATATGACCGCTGACCGTAAAGAGATAGAAGCGCTTCGCCGCTTAAAACAATTTATGATCGATTATAAGGAAAACCCAAAAGCGAATAAGCCGATTTCTTTCGGGGTTTTTGGCCCTCCAGGCGCAGGCAAATCATACGGCGTAAAACAGATAGTGCTGGAAGTGTTTGGCGATAAGAACTGGGTAGAATTTAATCTTTCTCAGTTTGGCGGCTTATCGGAGTTATACGGCGCGTTTCACCAGGTTCGAGACATCGTGTTAACCGGTCAGACGCCCGTTGTTTTTATGGATGAATTTGATTCAAAAAAATATGATTGGCTGCAATACCTGATATCTCCTATGCAGGACGGCCTCTTCCAGGAGGGGCAGCTTACTCATACTGTTGGAAAATGCATCTTTATTTTTGCCGGCGCAACAAGTTATACATACGAGGCATTCGGAACTTTTAAGAAGGACAAAGAAGGTAAAGAAGCAGAGAAAGATTTTATCCTAAAGAAGGGGCCTGATTTTAAAAGCCGCCTGGACGCTTATTACAACGTGTTGGGGCCGAACCAGCGGATACTCGATACAGAAACAGGCGAAGTTGACCTGCTGGATATTTCATGCCCTTTGAGGAGGGCTATTTTTATTGCGTCTAATATTACGTACAGTTCATGTTTGCCTGCGCCTATTGACCCAGGGCTTGTAAATGCTCTGCTGCAAGTTTCTAAATATAAACACGGCGCCCGGTCCCTTGCTAAACTTCTGGCGATACTTTTATCGCAGGATAAAACAACCCTTTGCCGCTCATCTCTTCCGGCTGACGCGCAGCTGGCAATGTATGTCGACCCTTCAGAATTTAACAGGCTTTTGCTTGAACCGGAAAAGAACCTTAGGGAATTTCCCGTTGATAACCTTGCCCGCGTAATTCATAAAGCATGGTCTATGCTTTGTGACGCAAAGGGCGAGAAAAAAGCCGAAGAATATGATAAAGGTTATGACCTCCTTGGCGCGGAAGAAAAAGAGGACAACCTGTCTGCCGCGAGGAGGATACAGGATATTCTCGCTACAATTAATCTCAAGATTGAAAGAGCAGCCGCTTCCCAGAAAACCGAGAAAGACCTTGACCGAACCATTAATGAGCACATTAAACATCACATGGAATTGCTTTCGGAGCTTGAGCATAACGGTTGGATGGACCAGCGGTTTAAGTCCGGATGGAAATTAGCCGAAAAAAAAGACGTTAAAAACAAACTGCATAATTTGTTGATACCTTATGAAAACTTAACGGAAGATCAAAAGGACAAAGACCGGACCACAATAAAGAATTATCCTGTAGGCCTAAAAATGGCAGGGTATAGGATCAATTGGATAAAACGAGGATAGTATTGTAACAGGCAGCGGAGAAGCATAATGGCTGATTTTAATAAAAAGATGTTGGAACAACTAGCTAAGGCCGCTCATCAGGTTTGGATGGAAGGTAAGATCAGGGACGGCTGGAAATACGGGCCGGTTACGGACAAAGGAAAAAAGATACACAGTTGTCTTGTTGCTTACGAAAAACTAAGCGAGTTGGATAAGGAGTCTGACCGCGATCTGGTTCGTGGCATACCCCGCATTCTTGCTATAGCCGGCTACGAGATAGCGCAGAAGAGGTGATCTGTTGGAATTTTACTGGGGCAAATATATAACCTGTAACAATTAATGAGCAATATCTGGAAAACTATTCCGTTATTTATCTCCTCAACCTTTCGTGATATGCACGCGGAGCGTGACGAGCTTAATAACGTGGTTTTTCCCGCAATCGCCGAGCGGCTAAAAGCTCGCCGCTGCAGGCTGGAGCCTATTGACCTGCGTGTTGGTGTTGAAACCGACAGTACGAAAACCGAGCGTGAACGCGAGCTTCAAATTCTCAAGGTTTGCCTTGCCGAAATAGATCACAGCAGGCCGTTTTTGCTCGTTTTGCTCGGCGACCGTTACGGCTGGGTGCCGGGAAGCGACCGCATTAAAGCCGCTTCCGACGAAGCAGGTTTTGCGCCCGAAGATAATGACGCTAGCGTCACTGCGCTTGAGATTGAATATGGTCTGCTTAAGAAAAATCCGGCTCAGCGCCGACGTTGTCTGCTCTGTTTGCGCGAACCGCTTCCCTATGACCGGATGCCGCAACAAAAAGCAGCCGTTTACAGCGATACCTTTGCCAGCGATCCGGGCGCGCCTGACCGCGTGCGTCGCTTACAAAAACTAAAAGATAAGATCAATAACGATCCTGAACTTGCCGATCATTGCCTTCCGTATAAGCTGGACTGGGACGAAAATTTGCAACAACCTAAGATTGGGAGCGAAAATAATATCCATGCATGGGGGCGTAAAGTCGAAGCTGCCCTTTGGGCGCTTCTTGATGATGAAACAAAACAATTCGCTGCACAAGCGGAACCGACATGGCAGGAACAGGAAAGCTTTGCCATTGAAGAGTTAGTCGAGCGGCTTAATGGCAGTTTTGTCGGGAGGGAAAAGATTGTTACGCAAGCCATTAATCTTGCCGTATCTGCGCAAACAGAAAATACAACCTGGGGTCTTTGCTTTGCCGGCGAAAGCGGCACAGGAAAAAGTGCGCTCTTCGCTCATATCCATCATAATCTTTCCCAACGCCGTGACGTCCTGCTCTTAGCTCATGCTGCCGGCGTTTCACCAAAGTCAAGCCAGACCGAATGGATGCTGAGGCGCTGGGTTAGCGAACTAGGCACGGCTCTTGGCGAAACACCCGCAATACCTAAAGATATCAAACCCGAAGCACTGGAAAGGCTATTCGCACAAATGCTTACTCGCGTAGCGGCTAGCCGACGCGTCGTAGTTCTGGTGGATGCACTTAACCAATTTCTGCGCACCGAACGTAGCCGTACGGTTTCGTGGCTGCCTGTGCTCTGGCCGGCCAACGCTCGGTTTATCACTACTGCCATCCCAGGAGAAGAAACCAGCCACCTCGCTCATCGGCCGGGATTTTCCCTTGTCAATGTTCCGGCACTCGACACCTCAGAATCCAATGCAATCGCTGCGCAAGTTTACGGCCGATACCATCGCCAGCCTAGCAACGATGTACTTCGTGAATTATTCTCTCTGCGTTTACCAGACGGCACGACTGCTGCCGGAAATCCGCTTTGGCTTAACATTGCACTAGACCTCATTAATCAGTTTGATATTGACGATTTCTCCGATGTCGAAGTGGCAGCGGGCGGATCGCCTGACGAGAAATTACGCGCTATGATATTAGAACGCGCCCGAACACTGCCGCCAGATGTTGCAGGGCTTTACGGTAGGCTGCTTGCGCGGGTCGAGAAAGTAGCTAGCATTGCTGAAACCCGTGCTTTTGCCGCGCTAATCGCACTCAGCCGTCATGGCTGGCGCGAGGAAGACCTCAAGCACCTTTTACCCAAAGCCGCTGACTTGTTTGATGCTTCTGTGGCACAGTCAGCCTCGCGCGCTTCGCATTCCTGGGATGCACTTCGTTTTGCCATACTGCGACGCTCTTTCCATGCGCATCTGGTCAAGCGCGGAGAGCTGGAACAATGGGACTTTGCCCATACTACTCTGCGTCAAGCAATTCTCTCCCGGCTGACAGCCGAGTGGCAGACTGGCAGGGCTAACAACCTTATATGTATTCTTTATTCCTACGGAGCAGATTACCTGGAAGCTCTAGCGCCAGGAACCGGTGTTCGCGAAAACGAGACCATGTGGCAGATGCTTGGTACGCGCGACGCCTTACGCGTAGCTCGTTATTACGCGATAACCACTTCCGAAAGCAAAATGCTCGCGCTTTTTTTATCGGAAGACGAAACAGAGAATTCCAACCACCCACTGCGGCAGTTCGTGCTATCGCTTTTGGACGTCGGCGGGAATAAACTGCAGGCAGTCGTAGCAAACAAATTTAATTCCGCGCTTAACGACGCACTGGGGATTGAAGGACACCTGTTTCTACGAAAAGAGCTTCTAGAGGCAACACAGCACTCTCTCGCCTGCTTGACCGAAATTGACCCGTCCAATGTTGACTGGCAGCATGGTCTTTCCAATAACTGTGTCAGAATTAGCGACGTGCTCAGAGCCCAAGGCGATTTATCTGGCGCACTTAAGGCTCTCCGGAATTCTCTCGTCATTTTGCAACGCCTGACCGAGGCTGATCCGTCCAGCACCGACTGGCAATACAACCTCTCTGTCAGCCATGTTCATATAGGTAACGCACTCAGAGCCCAAGGCGATCTGGCTGGCGCACTTAAGGCTTTCCGGAATTCTCTCATCATTTTGCAACGCCTGACCGAAATTGATCCGTCCAACACCGACTGGCAACACGGCCTCTACATCAGCCATGATTGTATTGGCCTCGTGTTCAGAGCCCAAGGCGATCTGGCAGGTGCGCTCAAAGTCTTTAGGGATGTTCTGGTCATTACCCAACGCCTGGCCGAGGCTGATCCGTCCAACACCGATTGGCAGCACGACCTCGCTGCCAGCCATGATCATATCGGTGATGCGCTTAAAGCCCAAGGCGATTTATCTGGCGCACTTAAGGCTTTCCGGAATTCTCTCGTCATTTTGCAACGCCTGGCCGAGACTGATCCGTCCAACGCCAATTGGCAGCGCAACCTTTCTGTCAGCCATGTTCGCATCGGTGACGCACTCAAAGCCCAAGGCGATCTGTCTGGTGCACTTAAGGTTTTCCGGAATTCTCTCGTCATTTTGCAACGCCTGGCCGAGGCTGATCCGTCCAATGCCGGCTGGCAGTATGATCTCTCTGCCAGTCAAGATAGAATCGGCGATGTGTTCAACGACCAAGGCGACCTGGCTGGTGCGCTCAAGGCTCTCAAGGATTCTTTTACCATTCGAAAGCGCCTGGCCGAGGCTGATCCGTCCAACACCGATTGGCAATGCTACCTTTCCATCAGCCATGACTGTATCGGCGATGTGCTCAAAGCCCAAGGTGACTTGGCTGGTGGGCTCAACGCCTTTAGGGATTCCCTTGCTATTAGAAGACGCCTGGTTGAGGCTGATCCGTCCAACACCGATTGGCAGTATGATCTCTCTGCCAGTCAAGATAGAATCGGCGATGTGTTCAACGACCAAGGTGATCTGGCTGGTGCGCTCAAGTCTTATAAGGATTCTCTTGCTATTCGAGAGCGTTTAGTCAAGACTGATCCGTCCAATACCGGCTGGCAACGCGAACTTTTTGTTAGCTTCACCAAAATAGGCGACGTGCTCAATGCGCAAAGTAATCTGGCTGGTGCGCTCAATGCTTATAAGAATTCTCTTGTTTTTTTCCAACGTCTAGCCGAATCTGACCCAACTGATACCGGCTGGCAGCACGATCTTTCTCTCAATTTCTTTAAAATAGGCGACGTGTTCAAAGCCCAAGGCGATCTGGCTGGTGCGCTCAAGTCTTATAAGGATTCTCTTGCTATTCGAGAGCGTTTAGTCAAGACTGATCCGTCCAACACCGACTGGCAGTACAACCTTTCTGCTAGTTTCATTAAAATAGGCGACGTGCTCAGAGCCCAAGGCGATCTGGCTGGTGCGCTCAAGTCTTATAGGGATTCTCTTGCTATTTCTCAGCACTTAACCGAGGCTGGTCCGTCCAGCACCAACTGGCAGAATGACCTCTCTGTCAGCCAAGGAAAAATAGGTGACGTGCTCATCGCCCAAGGCGACCTGGCTGGTGCGCTTAAGTCTTATAAGGATTCTCTTGCCATTGCCCAGCGTCTGGCAGAGGCTGATCCGTCCGACACCAACTGGCAGTGCAACCTTTCTGTTAGCCAAGAAACACTGGGTGACGTGCTCAGCGCCCAAGGCGATCTGGCGGGTGCGCTCAAGTCTTATAAGGATTCTCTTGCTATTCGAGAGAACCTGGCAAAGACTGATCCGTCCAATGCCAATTGGCAGCGCAACCTTTCTGTTAGTTTCATTAAAATAGGTGACGTGCTCAGCGCCCAAGGCGACCTGGCTTCCGCATTCACGGTTTTCAGGTTTTCTCTTGACATCACTAAACGTCTGGCCGATGCTGATCCGTCCAATACAGACTGGCAAAGCGAACTTTTTGTCAGCTTCACCAAAATAGGCGACGTGCTCAATGCGCAAAGTAATCTGGCTGGTGCACTCACGGTTTTCAGGGCTTCTCTTGCCATTGCCCAGCGTCTGGCAGAGGGCGATCCGTCCAATACCGGCTGGCAACGCGACCTTTCTATTAGCCAAGAAAAACTGGGTGACGTGCTCAGCGCCCAAGGCGACCTGGCTGGTGCGCTCAATGCTTACGGGTCTTCTCTTACCATCACTAAACGTCTGGCCGATGCTGATCCGTCCAATACCGGCTGGCAACGTGACATTTTTGTCGGCTCCATCAAAATCGGCGACGCACTCAGTGATCAAGGCGATCTGGCTGGTGCACTCGAAGCTTACAGGGCTTCTCTTGTCGTTGCCCAGCGTCTGGCAGAGGCTGATTCCTCAAACGCCGTCTGGCAACGCGACGTATGGGGGAGCTATTGTAATATAGCGGAAATATCCGAACGAATAGGGAACGCGGACGCTCTCGACTGGTTACGTAAAGCTTTCGACAAGTTTTCAGAAATGAAACAACGGGGCATCATTTACCCCGGCGACGAAAAATACCTTGAGCAAATCCGCCAGAAACTCGAAGGCAAAATTAACTGACTAACATAAGTTCGACATAAAGTAAATTATATAAATGTTTTAATTCCTTTCCGCAGAAACAGGTAATCATAAAAGGTACAAGTTCTGGATTGTAATGTTACCGTTTAAGTAGGGATTTTTTAAGTTAGCGATAGTTACACGTAAGAGTTCCGGGAAGATAGCTAAGGTGGTGATTCGGCAGCAATGTCCACTTCAAGAGAGCAGGACAAATCTATCTCAAAGCTTCTCAGATAGTTACATAATCTAAGCCTTAGAAATACCGGACAAAACGGACAAATTTGGCGAGGAAATAACCTCTCTAAACTGCTAATTTCTTGATAATCACCGTATTTAGCCCTATAATACATACCTGTAGATAAAGAGAGGTTTCCCTTCGTGGAAGATGAGCGGGACCCCATTTTTTATTTTGACCATATAAAGCCTCCCAATCTGTAATAGAATCAGCGACTTGCGCAGGTTCTAACCGGTTGTGGAGGCAACGGATCGGGATGGAATCATTGAGGTCAATAATGGAAAATATCGTCCTTCTATTCACCCCAATCGTATTATAATGCCTAAGGGGGGGTGGTTTGACGATACTCTTGCAAAAATTATAGCCGAATTAAAGACGAAAAGAGATAAACGTTCTCAGCAACCCGGCCGCCAAGAATATAAAAAGAGTGGCGTAAAGAGATAAACAAAGGGGGTTATGCCGTGCTAGAAAAAATTATTAACTCTATATTTGGCAATAAAGTTTTAGAAACGAATAAGGCAGACGCTGCAATCCAAAGATCCTCTCCAGAAAAAATAAGACAGTCTAGAGTTGAGTCAATTTGTCATATAATCGAGATAAAAGTAAAAAAACTCAGGGAGGAGAGTCAAAAAGGACCGTTAATTCACCTTCGTTATCTTGCGCTCAAAGGGTTTTTTGATGATAAAGCAATGATGAGGGAATTTTTATTTGCCACAAGGACACATGTCATAAATTTTGAAGATTTTGACCGCCTTGAAGCGATTAAAGATGATCAAAAAGAATGGAACAGAAGATGGAATAGCATTGAGAGTTGGGAAAAAAGCATCAAAACCAGTATAAATATTTTTTTTGATCTGATTAGAGAGAAGTCTTTGGAAATAAAGCAAAGAGGTTCGATTTGTGAAGGGATAAAATACGGTTTAGAATTGCTGGCGGTTGAGGAGTTATTCGAGGAGAGGGACGTTGTTGGAAAAAATATTGATAAAGAAGACTGGAAAAAATCAAGATATGGAACTTGCGGAGTGGCGTGTATTGACGACGTGGAGTGTCGAATACAAATAGATAGGATTTTAAGGGAAAAACTAGGCGAAAAGAAAGATTCTTACGAATATGATAAAGTTCCCACGCTTAACATATTTCTCGAAACAATAAATCCAATATATGAAAAGAAAAGACAATCTATTTTAGCCAAGCAGGAAGACCCTGAAGAAAATCTTGATAGATTTAGACCGCAGAAAGGATATTGGGTAAACATTGAAAGGCTTATACCTAAATTCGAGGAAGCCCGTAACTTCACGATCATTTATAGGCCTAAAGGGCAAGTTATCCAACATGCGCTAAAGGTTTTTGATATTCAAGGCAATATAATTTTTGCGCAAGACCTTTGTACGGGAAAGGACAAGATCGATGTCAGGAAGCACAATATAAAGGATTTGCTTGCACATAGCGATGATCTATGCGTCGTTTCAGAAGATATCGAGCTCACCAAGGAAGAGCTTTCTGCAATAACTCTCACAACAGATTACACTCCATCCGCTCAAAAGACTGTTGATATCAACGAGGGGATGGGTAAAAACCGGGCCCATTTTAAAATAAAAATCGAAGCCATAGAAAAGAACTGTTCCGCATTTTTATCTTACTCCAATGAATTGGTCAGTGTAATGGTATTATGCAATTTTGAAAATGGCGCGTATCAAAATTGTTATCAATTTGATCAGTTATTGCACGACTATTTTCAGAATAAGGTAGAGCATAGCGCGATAAGATCCAAATTTACTGATGGCTCAGATAATATTATTATTAGCGCATCAAGAGGAATTAAAGATAGATATTTCGCTTTTGAAGAAGAGCTTTCTGATGAAGAGAAAAGCAATACAAAGATGATTGTGGACTATCTTTAAAAGGTGAGTATCTGATTAAGGGCTGTCCCATTTGGAGACACCCTAAAGCTTCACTTGTTGAAAGGGTTCCGGAGGTTTCCCCTCGTGAGATATGGGAGGGACCCGTTTTCTTCGCTTCAGCGAAGAAAACGTTCCTGCGAAGCCCGACCCGTGATTCCAATTTATGAAGGGCGAAGCAGAACGATATTAAAATGCTTGAGTTTAAAAATAAGGAAGGGGATGGATCTATTTTTATTAAAAATTAGAACCATCTTTTTTTATTTAGTAATAATTAAGTATTGTGTCCTTGGAATCTTGTTGAAAGAAGTCATGGTAGAATTACACGTATGAAAGAAATTGTGCTTCATGATCAGTGGCTTGTTAAAGCAGCCGTTGAAGATGTATTTAATCTGATTACAGACTTCGAGAAATTTCCGGAGCATTTCCCGAAGGTTGTTGAATCAATACAGGTGAAAAAACGGGAAGGAAATTATGTAGAAATGGAAGCAATTGTCAGATCATTCGGCAAAAAATTTCCGGTACAAATGAAAACCCATATTCTCCCGGGGGAAGGCTTTATCTCAGACAATGACAGTTTTAAATTCGGAACTTCCGGACATGAAGAGATGCTACTTTCCAAATCCCCCGAAGGAACCTTAATCGATTACACCTATCGCGTTTCAATTCATAACGTATGCCTACGCCTAGTTGCAACGCCACTTATCCGCTGGTATTCGATGAAGTACTGGGAAAAAGCAGTTATAAGCGAGTTAAGGAAGACGCTTGAGAAGTAACGGTTCCAAAGTAATTCCGTGGACGCAATACTTAATCTTCTAGCGCAAAACTAAAACTTATGCTAGTATTGTCAACAAGGGGGTAAAGAGTTTTACCTGTTTTTAAAAATATGATTAAATTAGATTTATTTCAAAAAAAAATAATTTTGTTTTTCATCGGCTCGTTGTTTTTGTCAGGAGCAGCATCGTATGCAGGTAATTCAGGCGCGCTTAAAAACGCGGTTATTCTCATCATTCGTCATGCGGAAAAGCCAGCCAGCGGTGTTGAATTATCTCCAGAAGGCGAAAAGCGAGCTGAGGCTTATGTAGGATATTTTCAGAAATTTACAATTGACGGCAAGCCCGTAAAGCTTGATTATTTATTCGCTGGGGCGGATACCAAAGATAGTCATCGTCCGCGCCTTACTATCGAGCCGCTTAGTAAGGCACTTGGCCTAAGCATCGACACCCGATTCCAGAACAATAAATTTTCGGAATTAGCCCACGAAATTCAAAGTCGGCCGCACGGTAAAAATATTTTGATCTGTTGGCGGCATGGAGAAATTCCTAACCTGCTTTCCGCTCTGGGTGTTGATC
>Ga0265297_10004367_pt1 | contig 23257 bp, 24 predicted proteins | sample Munlanlwell13791_FD_192502 | JGI IMG/M metagenome (GOLD analysis project Ga0265297, IMG submission 192502) | Leachate microbial communities from a municipal landfill in Southern Ontario, Canada - Leachate well 137-91 | ecosystem: Engineered > Solid waste > Landfill > Unclassified | place... | reverse complement strand
ATTGTCCCTTTTTAATACCCTGATAAAGACCCCCATTATCCTTGCTGCCCGGATCCTCGCTGTATTGTTTGGCTAGGGCGGTGAAATCCCCGCCCTGCTTGGCTTGTCCCAAAATATTGACCGCTTGAGCGCGGATGGCTAAGTTTTGATCATCCAAGGTTTTTTGCTGTTCGGCGGTTAATTTAACGGCCGTCGGATTTTCTTCCTTGAATTCCAAGAGCGGCGTTTCGCCGATCATCTTGACAGCGCTGTTGACATCGTAAACTCCGGCCAGTTCGACGCTGATGCGCGGCGTTTCGCCGGACATGGAGGTTTGCACGATCGGTTCGGAGACGCCTAAGGCATTGACTCGGCGCTCAATCACATCTTTAGTGCCGTCCAAGGCGCTTTTGCGGTCGGCCAGCGGAATCTGCGACAAATCGGCGTCGTAGGTCAATTGGGCGCCGCCCTGGAGATCGAGACCTAAACGGTAGGATAGGCCGTAAGTTGTCAAATCAATCTGTTTGATCGATCGCCAGCTTAAACGTTTGCTGTTATCAAGCGAATTCAACGTCATGGCCGGAAAGATCCTGGCGTCGGAAATAATCGGTACGGCCGATAAGCCCTGATCGATTTTTCTCGCGATAATGTTGTCAGCCCCGATAGCGTCAAGCAGGGCCGTGCCTAAGAAGATCAGGATAATGACGAAAATAGCCCAGCGCAAGCGCCCTCTTTTGCCCGGATTAAAAAATTTGCTCAATTGATTTTCAGCCATACTGGTGGTTGTGGATATGTTTTAGGATATGGCCGTATTTTAGCAAAACTTGCGAAAAATGGCAAATTGACGGCCGGTTGGCAAAGAGGGCGCTTTAAGGGGCGTATTTTTTGGGTTAGCGGTTGAGAATATGCTATAATCAATTAAGAATCGGGGAATAATCATAAAATCAATTATGACTGCTGTAATTCTCAGCGCTTTTTATTTCATCCTGCCGGCTTATGCCGCCAATATGAGTCCGGTTATCTTTGCCAAGCTTGGCTGGTTGGAATTTCTGGGACGGCCGATTGACGGCGGGCGAAATTATCGGGGCCGGCCGCTATTTGGGACAAATAAAACTTGGCGCGGCTTGGTGTCCGGCATTATCGGCGCGCTGATCATCACCGGCCTGCAGGCCTTGGCTTATCAGATTGATTTTTTCCGCCAGTTATCTTTTTTCGATTATCCGGCGGTCTGGATCGGGTTGGGAGTTTTGGCCGGCGTTGGCGCGATTGGCGGCGATTTGGTCAAAAGTTTTTTTAAACGGCGCGTCGGCATCAAAGCCGGCGGCGCTTGGCCGGTTTTCGATCAGTTGGATTTCATTGTTGGCGCTTTTTTATTAATGTCTTTAATTGTTTGGCCCGGCTGGATCATTTTTTTGATCGTTTGCTTGGCGACTTTGGTCCTGCACCCCTTGACTAATATTATCGGCTACCTGATCGGCTGGAAAAACGTCTGGTGGTAAAAAAGCACCGCCACCGGCGGTGCTTAGAGTGGCTATTGTTAATTCGCCAGCGCCATTTCGATCAGCCGGCAAGAGTAGCCCCACTCATTGTCATACCAAGCCAGAACTTTGACCAGATTACCGCCGACGACTTTAGTGAATTTAAGATCGACGATGGCCGAATAAGTCGTGCCGATGATGTCCGATGAAACTAATTCATCATCCCCGTCCGCTACCGCCAGAAGCCGTTTATAGAAAACACTGTTGGCGGCTTTTTTGAAGGCCGAATTCACTTCCTCGACGGTGGTGTTTTTTTTAAGCACGGCCGTAATGTCGGAGATGGAGCCGCAAATGACCGGGACGCGCAGGGAAATGCCGTCGAATTTATCCTTTAATTCTGGAATAACCAAGGTCGTCGCTTTGGCCGCGCCGGTCGTTGACGGCACGATGTTGCTAGCGCCGGCTCTCCCCCGCCTTAAATCCTTGGCGTCGGGGCCGTCGACTATTTTCTGAGTGGCGGTATAGGCATGGATCGTGTTCAGGATGGATTTTTCTACGCCGAAATTGCTTTCCAAGACCTGCATGACCGGCGCTACGCAATTAGTGGTGCAGGAAGCATTGGCGATGATTTTTTCTTTGCCTAGATTTGATTTGGTAAACTCGGTGCCGAAGACCAAAGTCAGGATCTCGTCTTTGGCGGGAGCCGATAAGACGGCTTTTTTGGCGCCGGCCCTTAAATGCAATTCCAGGTCGGCTTTTTTATCGAAGATGCCGGTGCATTCCAAAACCACATCCACCCCCAGCTTTTTCCAAGGCAGTTTGGCCGGATCTTTTTCTGCGAAGACGGGAATCTTCTGGCCGTCGACAATGAGATTTTTAGCGTCATAAGACACCCGGCGATCGTAGCGGCCATAGACCGTGTCGTATTTGAGCAGATAAGCCAGGGTTTTGGTATCGACCAAGTCGTTGATGGCGGCGATTTTAGCGCCCTTGGTCTTGAGGGCGATTTTGAAAGCGGCCCGGCCGATGCGGCCGAAACCGTTAATGGCGATTTTTTTCATACAAGAATGAAAGTTATTTTTTCTTGAATTGATTATAGCATAATTTCGGAGGAAATAAAAAAAACGCCCGGGTACTGTCCCGGGCTTGTTCAAGGAGCGAGCTATGGCCTTGATTTTGTCAAATGCACTTTAATGATCGGCGCGATCAATGGGCCGTCACGAAGGAATTCATCCTCGGTGACCGCTGAACGCAGCACTTCTTCGATGGTTGTTTGGCCGGAAATAATCGCTCTCATGGCCGCATAAGGCAATGGTTCGAAACCGCGCGCAATCGCCGATTTGTAATAGCCGGCAGCGTCAACTCGTCCCAGAGACATCATTTCTTTTTCGCCCGGTCCAGGGACATACATTTCTGCCAGCAGCATTCGTTTGGCATAGCCGAGGCCGCCGCAGGTGCCGCAATGCCGGTCGGGGACGGCCTGGCGCAATTGGATGTCGTTATCGAACAGATCTTGCCCCCAAAGGCATTTCAAGTCGTCGCGGCCGTTGTAGAATTTGAAACAATTGGGGCAAAGCCGGCGGACCAGCCGTTGCGCTAAAACAGCCAATAAGCTGGAAGCCACGTAAACCCCGGGAACCCCCAGCCCCTGCAGGCGCAGAATAGCTTCCAAAGAACTGGAAACATGCAAAGTGGAAATAACCAAATGGCCGGTAATGGCTGCCCGAGCAGCAATAACAGCTGTTTCTTCGTCGCGGATTTCCCCGATCATGATAATATCCGGGTCCTGCCTTAAAGCGGCGCGCAGAATTTGCGGAAACCCTAAATTTATCTTTTGGTCGATTTGAGTTTGCGAAATGCCCGGCAGGACGATTTCAACCGGATCCTCAATAGTTGTGATATTTGATCGGCCATTGTTCAATTGACGCAGGGCGGCATATAATGTCGTGGTTTTGCCGGAGCCGGTCGGACCGGTGACTAAGAACATGCCCCTTGGCTCCGCTATTTTCCTGTTTATCCGGCCAAGAATATCGGGCGTAAACCCGCATTCATTCAGTCGGAAAGCAATCGCTTGTTTTCGCAGCAAACGCAACTCAGCTTTTTCCCCATGGATGGTCGGCAGAATCGATACCCGCAAGTCGTATTGGGCTAAAATCGGAAATTTTGCGATCTCTTCTTCCCCGAAAGTGATCCGTCCGTCTTGTGGGAATCGATGATCGGCTAATTCCAAATTCGCCATGCCCTTGATTACCGCAACAATTTTTTTGATAATAGTCGGACTCAAGCTGTGCTTGGAAATGAGCTGCCCGTCAATTCGATAGCGGATCCGGCCGCCGATTTTATGATGATTGCCAGCATCATCACCCGCCAGTTCTTCGCCAAGAGCAGGATCCGGTTCAATATGGATATCGGTTGCCTCCCTGGAGATGGCGAATTTAAGCGCGGCGAACAAGCTCTCGGTTGCCGTTGAATCTTCATTGATGCCTTTCAAAAACAAGATGCGTTTTTGCCGGCTGAAAACTGTGCCGCTATTGACAAGCTCATTGTATTGATCTTGCTCATCATTCGAGCTTTTTGAAGGAATCAAGACGAAGTGGATATGCTCGCTGTCCCGGTTAAGCGGAAAATTAGATATTTTTTGCGCTTCCTCGTATTGGATAATGATTTCAGCCGCGGTCTTGAGCGGCTGGCCGGGCAATCTTGAATTATGGGCTTCAATGCCAAAAACATAACAGACGTCGAAATCCTCCATTTTGGCTGTCAGCGGCAAATATCCGCAATTCATGAAGGCCTGAATAAAAATCCTCGTGTCTTCTTCGTTGCCCCCGAAATGCGGCGGATTTTGATCGATCGCCTGGACAGTGCCTTCCAGAGTCAAGAAGCTCTCAGGCAAAGTAAATACTTTCATTCCGTCTTTGATCAGCTCTTGCGCCAAAGCGTGCAGATCGTCCATTGTTACCATAGCTTTGCCCTCCGGTTGTTTTTCTACCTATTTTGCGTTATTTGGCAATTCAATCATTCCAAATTTTCAAAGTCCGATTGATTTTTCAGTTTAGACCGGAATTCATGATTTGTCAAGCGATTAAAATAAGCCGCTCCAATCGCCGGGAGCGGCTTATTAATGTGCGGTTAACTGTTATTCTTACTTAAACAGATTTTCTTTTATCGTGCGAAGCAGATTGTCAAAGAATTTTCGTTCTTCTTCAGTCATTCGATCGAATTGGCACTTGCCCGATTCGAAAACTTGCCTAAGCCGGCCACCAACTCTTTTGATCGCCTCATTTCTGGCTTCATCAGCAGATATAGCAAATGGATCGAATTGCTCATAAATGGTAATCTGCTGACCAAAGTAGTGACTAAGAGCATCGGCAATGGTTTTTGCCAGAGTTAACATTTCAACTTTTCTGTCGGTTGAGATCATCACTCTTTCCTCCCTTGGTTTTGTAAAGGACGATAAAATCACTTATTAACAAACTAAAAAGACAAAGTCCCCATCGACTTTGGCATGCCCGCTAGCAATCGCCGCCGCCAGATAACCTTGAGCGAATTCCAATCGTGTAAAATAGTATCGATTATTCAGTGGTTTGAAAAATGAGGCGTTCATATTGTCTTTTATTATTCCAAAGGCACCTGGTCTGAAATCGCACAAAACATTAACCTCAGCTAAAACCTTATTCATCTCAAATATCGCTTCTTCGGAAACCTTATTGCCGGAAAAACGAACTCCTGTGAGAAAATAATAGCTCCAATCAACATTATGGGGGTAATGTTCGACACTAACATTGCCATTATCATTTGGAGTAAATCTCGATCTTACTACTAAACCCTTGGGCCAAGGAATCAAAAGTTTTTCGTGTTCGAACAGCATATTTGCCTCCTTTCGAACTTTGTTTTTGTTTATTTGTAAAGAACGTTAAAAACTATTTAGTGATCGGCACTTCGACGATTATCGACTTGCCGTCGCTTTTGGCGCCGGAAGCCGGATCCAATTTGACGTCCACCGAGCATTTCAAAACATGCCAGCCGGCCACCACTCCCCTCCCATGGACGGTTTTGACCCGCGTGCCGATCGGCGGCAATTTTTTGATCAATTCTTGATAATGCGATTCTTCGTAAGCCAAGCAGCATTTGAGCCGGCCGCAGATGCCCGACAATCTCTCGGAACCGCGGTGGATGATCTGCTGGTCTTCGGCGAATTCGCCGGTGACGCTGCCTAATTTTTTCAAATGCCCGCGGCAGCATTGGCCCAGGCCGCAGCTACCGATATCGCCGATCAGCTTGGCTTCATCCCGCACGCCCAATTGATGCAAACGGATGACTTTTTGGAAATGTCGGCCCAGATCCTTGACCAGGTCGCGGAAATCGATCCGGCCGTCGGCGATGAAGGCGAATGATAGCCGTTGGCCGTCTAAAGAGAAATGGCAGTCAACCATCTTCATATCCAAATCGCAATGTTTCGTTATTTCGCGGCAATCGGCCAGCGCCTGTTCTTTGGCTTGGCTGTGGCTGTCGATAATGCCGAAATCATCTTCATTGGCTGATCGTTTGACGGTGTTGGCATTTTCCGCGTTTTCCGCCTCGGCGGTTTCTTTCATTTCGATGATTCGCCCGGCTTCTTCGCCGAATTCGGTCGTCAAAACGACGAAATCCCCGGTTTTCAAATCCAAGCCGTCAGGATTGGCGGCGATGAATTTTTCCCAGGGATTTATTTCAACTGTAACGGTAGCCATAAGATTCGCCGATTTCGTAATCAGACCAATGTTAATCGGTTTTATAAGGAATATCTGGCCCAATCGACGATTTTCGCTCCATCAGTCAGCAAGTCGCTGATTTTCTTATCCTCGTCTTTAATGAATGACTGATTGGCCAGGCAATTATCCTCGTAGAATTTATTCAGTTTGCCGGCAATGATTTTATCCCAGATCTGCTCCGGCTTATTTTCGCTTTTAAGTTGTTCGCGGTAGATTTCTTTTTCTTTTTCCAGCACCTCGGCCGGCACTGAAGCCGGATCAAGGTATTTCGGATTCATCGCGACGATCTGCATGGCGATGTCATCAGCTGTTGATTTGTCGCCGGCGGACAGGACGGCAACCCCGCCTACTTTCTTATTGGAATGGATATAACTGCCGACTAAGCCGCCGCTAAAAACGCCGGCGCCGGCAATCACCATGTTCTCGCCGATTTTCATGGTTAGTTCGTTCTTAATGTAGGCCTCAGCCTCGGTTTTAAATGTTTCCACATCGGTCGCGGCCAGCAGTTTTCCAGCCAATTCGGCAACGGTCTGTTGGAAGGCCTCGGTGCGGGAGACAAAATCGGTCTCGCAGGCCAAAGCGACGATTGCCAGCCGAGCCGAATCGCCGGCGGTGGCGATAACGCCTTCTTTGGTGGCGCGATCCGCTTTTTTGGCGGCTTTGATCTCGCCTTTCTTGCGCATGATTTCGACGGCCATTTCCAAATCGCCATTGGCTTCTTCGAGCGAAGTCCGGCAGTCGTTCAGGCCGGCGCCGGTTTTATCGCGCAATTGCGAAATAAGCTTTAAGTCCATATGATTTTAATTGAAATATTATTAAAATTTAGCCATGATTTATTCCGGCGCGACTTTTTTGTAATACTTTTTTCCTAGAAAAAAGTATTGAAAGAGTACTAGTTTATTCAGCCTTCTTCTGTTTGACTTTGCCGAAATTAATCGCTTCGGCGATCGTCTTGGTGATGATGTCGATCGAATTGACGGCGTCATCGTTGGCCGGAATCGGAAAATCCAAAAGTTCCGGATTGATATTGGTATCGGCGAAAGAAATAATCGGAATTCGCCGTTTGCGGGCTTCCAGCAAGGCGGTCTTTTCGTGCTTGGCGTCGAGGATGAAAACCGCTTCCGGCAATTTAACCATACTCTCCAAACCGCCGACCATCTTGTCCAGCCGTTCGATTTCTTTGCCGATTTCGGCCTGTTCTTTTTTGGTGTATTTGGCTAAGGCGCCGCTCTCGCGCTGTTCCTTAAGCGATTTGTATTTTTTGATTAATTTGCCGACCGTCGCATAATTGGTGAACAGTCCCCCGACCCAACGCTCTTTGATGTAGGGCATGCCGGCTTGTTTGGCGTATTTTTCGATGATATTTTTGCCTTGGCTTTTCGTGCCGACAAATAGGACGGTGCCGCCGTTCGCGCCGATCTTCTCGGCAAATTCTGCGGCCTCGGCCAGTTTTTCCAAACTCTTTTCCAAATCGATGACATAGACGCCGTTGCGTTCGGCGAAGATGTAGGGCTTCATTTTCGGATGCCAGCGGCCTTTTTGATGGCCGAAGTGAACGCCTGCTTGCAGGAGTTCGACGATGCTCGGTAATTTCATAGTTTTCCTTTCTGCCTCTACTTCTTTAATCCTGGCCGGCAGAGCCGGTGGACAAGGAAAGGTCGAAGTATGAGGGATGTTATTGATTAAAATTAACGCTTTTTAGGCGTTTTTTTAGTAATTCAACTTTATCACATTAACTCGCCCAAGTCAAGCAAGCCGGGCAATTATCGGTTCTGGAATAATTATTATTGACTTTTCAGCTGAAATCGGCTATAATCAACCTAGATTATAAATTATCCAAATTATGAAGAAAGACATCCATCCGAAATATTTTGAGCAGGCCAAGGTCAGCTGTGCCTGCGGCAATGTTTTTGAGGTCGGCTCGACTCAGGAAAATATCCAGATTGAAATCTGTTCGGCTTGCCATCCTTTTTACACCGGCAAGCAAAAACTCTTGGATAGCGCCCATCGCGTCGATAAATTCCAAAAACGCACTCAAGCCAAAGCGAAGACCGTCGTGTCCAAAACAGTCAAGAAGGGCAAACAAAAGGCCTTGCGAGCGGCGAAAAAAGCGGAAATCGAAGGCGTCAAAGTGATCAAAAAATAACTCTGCCCGAAAAGGACCCGGACTCCTTCATGGTAGCGGGTTCTTTTTTTATACTGTATAATGAGGGCAAATAACCGCGCGCTATGAAAGATAAGCTTAAACAACTTCAAAACAGGTTTGATGAATTGGAACGGCTCTTGCAGGAAGAGGCGGTGATTTCTGATATCTCGAAATTGAAGGACGTCTCCCAAGAGTATGACGACCTGAAGGAAATCATTTCGGCCAAGAAAAAAATGGAAAAATTAGCGGCGGATTCGGCGGCCGTGGAAAAAATGATCAAGGACAATATTGATGATGAGGAATTGATGAAAATTTCGCTGGAGGAAAAAGAAACATTGTTGGCGCAGCAGGCCGATTTGGAAAAGCAACTCACTAGCTTGCTGATTCCCAAGGATCCGCGCGACCGCAAGAATGCGATCGTCGAAATCCGCGCCGGCGCCGGCGGCGATGAGTCCGCTTTGTTTGCCGCCGAATTATTTCGGCTGTATGCCAGGTATGCGGAACGCCAGGGCTGGAAGACCAAATTATTATCGGAAAGCCGGATCGGACTCGGCGGCTACAAAGAAGTCATTTTCGAGATTACCGGCGCGAGCGTTTACGGCAAGATGAAATTCGAAAGCGGCGTGCATCGCGTCCAGCGAGTGCCGGAGACGGAGAAAAAAGGCCGCGTTCACACTTCGACGGTCACCGTGGCGGTTTTGCCTGAAGCCGAAGAACTGGATTTGCGGATCGACCCCAAGGATTTGCGGATCGATACTTTTTGCGCCGGCGGCCATGGCGGCCAATCCGTCAACACGACCTACTCGGCTGTGCGCATTACCCACCTGCCGACTGGGCTGATTGTCAATTGCCAGGACGAACGCTCGCAGGTTCAGAATCGCGAGAAAGCCATGATGGTGCTGCGGTCGCGTTTGTTGGCGCGGCGCGAGGAGGAAGAAAACGCCAAGCTCAAAGCCGAACGTCGCGGCCAGATCGGCACCGGCGACCGGAGCGAAAAAATCCGCACTTATAATTTCCCGCAAGATCGCATTACCGATCATCGGCTCGGCGAGAATTATTCCAATATTCCCATTGTCATGTCCGGCCAACTGGAGGAAATCCATGAAGCGTTGAAAAATCATTTCGATCAACTGGCCATCAGCGGCGGCAGTATATAAAGCATGATCATGACCATCGATAAATCGCTGATTAAGGCAATGCAAAAATTGCTGGCTAAAGAAATTGCTTCGGCTCGGCTGGATGCCGAAGTCCTGCTTGGCTTTGTTTTAAAACAGCCGCGGGAGTATCTTTTGGCTCACACGGAAAAGTCGCTCAAACCGGCTGAACAAAAAATGTATTCAACTTTGATCGGCCGGCGTTCCCGCTTTGAACCGATCGCTTATCTGATCGGCCGGCGCGATTTTTACGGCCTGCCAATCAGAGTGGACAGCCGGGTGTTAATCCCCCGGCCGGAGACGGAATTGCTGGTGGAGGAGGTGCTGAAAATAGCCCTCCAAAGGCCGCTCAAGAGCCGCCCAATGGCCATTTTAGACATAGGGACCGGTTCTGGGGCAATCGCCCTAGCCCTGGCCAAAAACTTGTCTCAAGCCAAAATTTGGGCTTCAGATGCCTCTGCTGATGCCCTGTATTTGGCCAAAAAGAACGCCTCCGGACTCGGATTGAAAATTACCTTCATTAAAAGCGATTTGCTGAAAAACGTGCCGGCCGGCTTAATCGGCGGCGCAATCTTAATCGCCAATCTCCCCTATTTGGATCGGGCCGAAATCAAGGATTTCCCGTTGGCGATCAAACGCGGCTTGAAGTATGAGCCGCCGGCCGCGCTTTTTGCCGGCAAGCGCGGCACGGCTCTGTATGAGGAATTGTTCCGGCAGCTTAATCGCTTCGAAACTAGGCCGGCTTATTTGCTGATTGAAATCGGCAGCCATAATTGGCGTGATTTTTTACAGCTGGCAAAAAAATATTTCCCGGCCGCCTCGATCGAAGTTATCAAGGATTTGGCTCGTCGGCCTAGAGTTCTTAAAATTAAGTTTTAATTATTAATTTCTTGAACATTGTTTTACACTTTTAATTAATCCAATATTGCTGTCATTCCGACCGAGCCCCAAGGCGAGTGGAGGAATCCCTTGCATTAATTGCATTTAAATTAATATTTTAATAAATTCAAGGGATTCCTCCACTGCGTCCGGATTACCGGACTTCGGTCGGAATGACAGCGAGAAATAAAAACTCTCAAAAACACCTTGCCGATTCAGCAAGGTGTTTTTGAAATGTTTCATTTTTTCTCAGCAACTTTATCGCCTTCCGGCTTAGCGCCTTCAGCGCCGGCAACGGGGGCTCCGGCGGCGGCGTCGCCCTCAACTGCGGCGACGACTGGCGCTTCTTCCACTTCGGCTTTCGGCTTGACAGCGATCGCTATCACGTCTTCCGGTTCATGGCCGATGATTTCTAAGGCGGCGGGAAGCTTCAGATCGGCGACAGTAATAATATCATCAAAATTTTTCAAAACGGAAACATCAACGATAATCTCATGGATCAGATCGGTCGGCATGCAGCGGATTTCAAGTTCAGAAAAGTTATGGATGACCAAGCCGCCGTCTTCTTTGACGATGCGTGATTCGCCGACGAATTTGATTTCGACATTGGCATTGATTTTTTCTTTCATATTAATCTGATGCAAATCGACGTGGCTGATGCGGCCGCTGACGGGAGCATATTGGACTTCGGAAATCAGCGCCTTCAACGGCTCTCGGCCGTCGACGACAACATCCAAAATGGTGCTTTCCCCGGCCAGTTCCATGGTCTTTTCAAATTCAATGTAATTGAGCTCTAAGTTCAGATTATCGATTTTGTGCCCGTAAAGAACGGCCGGAATTTTTCCGGCTTGGCGCAGGTTGGCGGCTTGCTTGCCCAGGGCTTGGCGCAGGTTGGCGGTTAACTTCAAAGTCATAAGATTATCAACTTAATTATTCATCAAATGGTTCATTATTAAACTAGCATAAAACAAAAAAAATGTCCAGCCCTGAGTTTTTTGGCTGTCAATATTAAAATAAATCATGATCATTAAAATGGCCGGCGATCGCCAAGACGTCATCGGCGGAAATCCGGCTGAGATCTTTGAATTTCATGATTTCATTGCCGCTTAAATCAGTCACTAGGCCGACCGAACTGACGCCAAAAGCCGTCGGTGTCAGGACAGCGACTACTCCGGAGCTGCATTTGCGGCATTTGATATAAATCAAATGGCTGCCGTTAGCCTCGTCTAAAACGGCGGTTTCGAGCGGATTATGCTCGGTTTGGCAAATGGGACAGCGGGAGACGATTTTCAGGCCGTCAAATCCCCTGTCTCGGCCCAATGGATTCGGCATCGGTTGGCTTTTCATACATTAATATCGTAGCAAAAATTACCGGTTTAGGCAATTTTTCTATTTTTCTATTTTCCGCGAATCGCTACGCCATAGCGATAGACGCTCAAATTGATGCCGATTAAGATCAGGACGGTCAGCAGGAAACTGCCGCCATAAGAAATAAGCGGCAAGGAAATGCCGGTAACCGGCAATAAGCCGACGCACATGCCGACATTGATTAAGATATGGAAAAAGAGCAATCCGGCCGTCAATAGGGTGATGAACAGGCCGAAATCATCCGGCGCATTAACGGCGATGCCGTAAAGGCGGAAGAATAGGAAGGCGAATAGCAGAAGCACCATCGTGACGCCGATGAAGCCGATTTCCTCGGCGATGACGGCAAAAATAAAGTCGGTCTGGCTTTCCGGAATGAACTTCAATTGGCTTTGCGAGCCGAAGCCCAGGCCACGGCCGTAGAATTGGCCGGCGCCGACGGCGATGACTGACTGCCGGACATTATAACCCCGCCCTTGGGGATCGCGCGACGGATCCAAAAAAGAATAGACGCGATCTTTTTGGTATGGCTGGAGGATGGCTAACCAGGCCAGCCCCAAAACGGCAATGATCAAGCCGAAGATTAAAGCCGCGTGCCATTTTTTTTTGACGATCAACAGGAAAGCGATCAGCCAGATGAAGGACAGCACCATGGCCGAACCGAAATCCGGCTGGATGCCGACCAAAATTATCGGCGCGGCCGCGACTGCGCCCATGAAGATCAATTGGGATAATTTGTAATTCAAGCGGCTGTAGCGGCTGCAAATGTCAGACATGGCGATAATGATGAAAATTTTCATCAATTCCACCGGTTGAAAACTCATGAAGCCGAAATCAAACCAGCCGCGCGCGCCGTTGACGGTTGAGCCGAGCGGCGTCAAGACCAGGATTAACAGGATCAAAGACAAAATATAACCGATCCAGCCGACCGCTCGCCAGAGCCGATAGTCGATGAAAGAAATTCCAATCATGACCGGCAAGCCGGCGATCAGCCAGAGTGATTGTTTCTGAAAGTTGCTGAATTCGTTCAAACCGCGTCCCAGGGCGACTGAATAAATCGCGGCTAAGCCGAAGAGGGCCAGGAAGACCAGCGTTAAGAGCAGGAGCCAATCGATTTGGCGGAAGATTTTCCAGTTGGCTGAAGGCATATTAATCTCGTCTCAGGGCTTCAATCGGATCCATTTTTGCCGCTTGGCTGGCCGGGTAATAGCCGAAAACCAGGCCGACAACGGCGGAAAAGCCGAAGGCGATGATAATCGACTGGGGCGGCAGGATGAAGGCCCAGTCAAAGCCGAACCGGCCGGCAATATAGCTGATCAGATAAGAAAAAGCAATGCCGAAAGCAATGCCGAAGATTCCGCCGGAGACGGTCAAGATCATCGCTTCCAATAGAAATTGCCAGAGGATGGCTTTTTTGGGCGCGCCGACGGCCTTGCGCAAGCCGATCTCAAAAGTCCGCTCAGTTACGGAAACATACATGATATTCATAATGCCGACGCCGCCGACCAAGAGAGAGATTCCGGCGATGGCGATCAGCAAAAGCGTGATGCCATTGAAGATAGTGTCGATCATTTCTTTGGCTTCGGCCATAGTCGTGACGGAAAAGTCCTCTTTGTTCGTATCTTCGATCTGATGGCTGGCTCGCAGCAAGTAAGAGATATCTTCGACGGTCTGGGCGTCTTTGGCGGTTTCGATCATCTCCGCCGTAATCCACTGCAAATGATCGATGCCCATGATGATTTTCTGCAATGTTTGCAGGGGCGTTAAAATCATGTCATCAAAACTGATGCCGAAGGAGCCGCCCTGTTCGGCCATGACGCCGATAATGCGGAATTTAGTCGATCCCATTTTTATTTCTTGGCCCAGCGGGTCTTGATTGCCGAACAGTTTGCCGGCTACGCCAGAGCCCAGGACCGCCACCCGAGCCAATTCATTATCCTCTTCCTCGGTATAAAAACGGCCGCGGTCGACTCTGGCCGTGCCGATTTCCGCGTAGCCGGGCGTGGCGCCGATAATGGTGACGGATTTCGCTTCATTCTGATAGGAAACGATTTCCGAGTCCATGATGGCCGCGTAATAGTTGCCGATGTTCGGCAAACGGCCGATCGCCTCGGCGTCTTTAAGCTTCAGAGTGGTGATCTGGATGCCTTGCGCTTGCCCGGCGGCGTTTTCCACTGAAGTGTTGGAAGCGGTCGGGACTTTGACCTCGATTTGGATGACATTGGAACCGAAAGAATCCAGCTGGCCGACAACCAGCCCCTTTAAGCTTTCGCCGGCGGACATGACGATAATGACGGCGGCGATGCCGATAACGATGCCGAGAATGGTGAGCGCGGTCCGCGCCTTATTATTGAGCAGCGATTTGGCGGCGATGTTTAAGATTGGCATAGTTTATGAAATTGGTGGTTAAGCGGCGAAGTCGCAAATGCTTTTAAAATCGCACCAGCGGCATTTTTCCTTTTCCGGCTTGGCTTCAAAACAGCCAGTTCTGATTTCAGCCACGGTGGCGAGGATGTTTTCTTTTAGTTTTTCAATCTCCTTGTCTTGGCCCAGGAAAGAGACCTCGGTGTTATTGTCGAAATAATAAAAAGATAATTGGGCGACTTTGGTTTTCAATATCTCTTGCGCCGCCATTTGGTAAATCAAGAGCTGTTCTTTATCTTCGGGAGCGAGTTTTTCTTTGGGCGAGCCCGTCTTGTAGTCCACTAATTTCAAGCCGTCGGCGATCTTATCGATGCGGTCGATAGCGCCGCGCAAGATGCAATCGCGGTTCAATTTGAAAGTGAAGCCGTATTCGACTTGCTCGGCCGGCGCTTTGGTTTGCTGCCAATCGACCAGGAATTTTTTGAGCGAAACCAGTCCGCGTTGATAATAATTATCTTTGGTTTTCCGATCCGGATACCAATCGTCAATGAATGATTGGTCGTAAATATTTTTAATATCCTCCCAAGTGATTTCCGGCGGCTTTTCTGTTTGGTCGAATAAATCCGCCTGTTTCAGTCCTTGGCGGGAATTCACCAGCAGGAAAAATTTTTGCATCGTTGAGTGCATTGATTTGCCGAAAGAGAATTGCGGCTTGCCGGCCAGCGGAATCCGCAGGATATGGGCGAAGCGGTATTGATAAGGGCAATTTTCATAGGCCTTAAGCTGGGTGAAAGAAAAGCGATCGGGCAGTTTTTGCCGTTGGCCTTCGGCCAAGCCGGCCTTGGCCTTGATGTTGTCGGTTGTCGGGCTGATTTTCAGAAATGGCTGGGGCTGGGCTAAGCTGGTTTCGGCTAATTGGAAGCCGTCTTCGGCCAGCTCGGCCAGGAAGCGGGAAAGTTTTTTGAGGCGCGCGCCGCCATAATCCTCCGCGGAAGAAAAGTATAAGCCCTCTTTGGCCCTGGTCATGGCAACGTAAAACAAGCGGCGCTCTTCAGCTAAATGAATGTCGCCTTCGGGTATGGCTTCTTTGACTAGGGCGGCCGGCAATTCGATCGGATCGGTTTTGCCGATGGAGGGGAATTTCTTGTCGACCAAGTTGGCGATAAACACGTATTTGAATTCCAGTCCCTTTGAACCGTGGACGGTCATGATTTTGACGGTATCCGGTCCGGAGTCCTCCGGATTGGCGGCCAGCGCGCCGGACTCGCCGGCTTCCAATTCCAAAGCCAATAAATCCATCAGATTGGGCAGATCGGGCTGGGCGGTTTCTTTCTCGAATTCGCCGATTTTGCGGTAGAATTGATTCAGGCAATTAAGCTCATCGCGATTGGCCAGCGAATCTGTGGCGACCAGTCGGCTGAGATAACCGGATTTGTTCAAGAATTCTGTCAGCAATTGCGTCGGCTTAAGACCGGCTTGAGCCGCCTTGGTTTGGGTTTCGAGCAGAGTCAGGATGGTTTTTAATTGCTCTCTTGCCGCGTCGGAGAGATTGGAAAAAAGCGCATTTTGCTTGGCGGTTTCAAAAAGCGACCAGCCCTTGCGGTAAGACCAATAATTAAGATTAATGATATCTTTTTCATCCAAGCGCCAGCCGGGGAAGTTCAAGACGCGGAAGAAAGCGGCGTTTTCGTGGTAATCATCCAGGACGCGGAACCAATTCAGGATATTTAGGATAATCGGCTTTTGGTACAGGCCGCGCGAGGCCAAAAAAACATACGGCACCTTGGCCAGATCCAGGGCTCGGCAGAAATCGTCGGCGGCCGCGTTGGCGCGCACCAAGATCGCGAAGTCCGACCAGCTGTTTTCCGGGCTGGCGTTATATCGTTCAATAATTGTGTTCACGGTCAATTCCACCTCATCATTAATCGTTCGGCCGTGCAGATGCCGGATCTCGCCCGGCTGTCCGCTCCGGCTGATTAATTTTTTGGATAATTGATTGGCGCTTTTTAATCTGACTTCGAGCCGGTCGGGGTTATTGCGCTGGATGAATCGGTAAGACAAGTCCAGGATATTTTGGCTGCTGCGATAATTATTTGTCAGATAGATTTCGGCCGCCTTCGGGTAATCCTCTTTGAATTGCAGGATATTGGAAATAGAGGCGCCGCGGAATTTATAGATTGAATTATGCACAATGACTCCGTCGGCGCAAAAGTTATGCGGTCCGACGACTTCCAAATCATAAACTGTCCTAACGGCTGGTTTGGACTCCGTTATTCTCACCACTTGTTCTAATACTACCCGGCCGTTTTTTATTATCGGCAAGTAATTGCCGACTAAAACATTTTTTGCCGGCATTACTAATGATTTTCGAGATTGGCTGCTGATACTCCCTAAATTGACATAAGCTTCAAAAATTCCGCCGGTTAATTGCGCGAGTTTATCGGCCTCTAATCCGAGTTTGGCTAAGTCGGCAGATAACAGACGAAGTCGCGCTCCGCTTTTTGTCCGTTTTAATGTAAAACCGGCCGCTGATAATTTGTTAATGATTTTTGGGTCAGATGTCTCCAGCGACAATAAGTGGCTGATTTGCGGCCGAGTCATCACTCCTTTGTTTTTTGATCTGTATTTTCGATGGCACAATTCTAAATTGATTTTTATTCTTAATTTTTGACCGCGGTTTACGGCGGCCAGGGAATAATGGTGGGCGGATAAATCAAGATTCAGATCATCGGCCAAACATCTAACTGATTTCTCAGTATCAATTTCATGGTATAGCTTATCCAGCCAGTGGCCCTTGATCACTACGCCGTCCCTGGCCTTAAAACAGACGGTTGGTATCTTATATTTTAACGAGTACAATGTTTCAAAAAATCTCGCTTCAGCGTCGGAGGCGCAAGTTTTAATGCCGATAATGCGATCGGCTGATCGTTCTAACCTTAAGCGGCCCGCCAGATCATTAGTGACGCCAAGGCACCATCCCAGCCCGACTCTTTGCATTAAATAAACGTAAAAATATCGTTTGTCGCTAACAGCCAGAGTCAGGCAAAACATCTTATGATTATCGGTTACGGTAATTTTCTTTCCCGAGGATGTAATAAGGGTTCGCAAAAGAGCTGTTTTTTTATTTTTAAAGACATTGGAAACCGGATAATAACAAACCGATCCCCTGCCTACGGCTGATAGAATTTTGTCGCCTTTTTTAATCTGATCAATTCTTTTAGATCCGGTTTCAGTCAAGATCTTCGAGTCGCCCGGCAAACACTGGTCATCGTCGCCGACGACTGTCAGATTGCTGTCCGCGCCGGCGAGCAATCTGATGAGTTCGTATTGGGCGTAATTGGTGTCTTGGAATTCATCGACTAGGATGTGCTTGAATTGGCTTTGGTATTTTGCCAAAACGCTTTTTCGCGATTGGAATAACTTAAGGACATAATTGATCAAGTCGCCAAAGTCCAAAGCGTCGTTTTCTAAGAGCAGCTGCTGGTAGACATGGAAAGCATTGGCGATCTCCTGCTGTTTCTTGATTTCCTCGGCCGCCAGTTCCTTAAGCTGCTGCTTAGTCAGTTTTTTCCGGGCGGCTTCGTCGAGCGTGTCGGAGACGAAATCGGCCGAATCGGCATTGAGCTTCAAGCCCTCGGCATACTCCAAATATTCGGCGGCTGAAATATTCTCATCTTTGGCGCGCGAGAATAATTTCAGCAAAGCGTGGATGAACTTAGTCGGATTGCCCAAGGGGCGGTAGTAATCCAGATTGAAGCGATCCAGATTTTTTTTGATCAGCAGCCATTGCGCGGTCGTATTCAGCAATTTGTAATTCTGGGGCAGGCCGATTTCCAGCGCATGTTCCTTCAGAATTCTTTCGGCAAAGGAGTGGAAAGTCGAGATCCAGAGATCCGCGTAGCCCAAGGGCAATAATCGATCAACCCGCTCCTCCATTTCCGCCGCCGCTTTTTCAGTGAAAGTCAGCGCTAAAATATCCTCCGGTTTAACCCCTTGTTCCATAATCAGCCAGGCAATCTTGCTGGTGATGACGGTTGTCTTGCCGGTGCCGGCGCCGGCCACGATTAAAAGCGGCCCTTGGTTGTGGGTCACGGCTTTTTTTTGGGCCTCATTCAGGTTGGTCAGCAAATCCGGCATATGGAAGCATTTTAACATAAATACCGTTAATAATGAAAGTTCCGCAAACTTGCCAAACGGCAAAATCCGTGTTATGATTACTCCAGGCAAATCAGCCGATTTGATCTATTAATAGCACCAAAATCATTATGGCCAAAAGAAAAAAAGACCCGCGGATCAAAGTGCCGCGATTAGTCAGGATTGAAAAGCAGAAAAGCGCCAGAAAGAAAAGAAACGAGGCGATTATTACCAAGCGGCCTTACAATAAAGATAAGTAACCAGACGCGCTTCGGCGCGTTTGTTATTCGGGGATCGCCCGCCCGCATCGCTACGCCCGCCTGCAACGCTTTGCGTAGCAATGCGGGCTGGCGGAAGCGTTGCGGGCGGGTCTAATGGTAAACTATTTTATGTTTTATTACATTTACGTCTTAAAAAGCGATAAAGACAATAAGCTATATGTGGGTTATACGGAGAATTTAAAGAATAGAATAGAACAGCATAATAGTGGTTTAGTTAGTTCGACTAAACATCGCCGTCCAGTTGAATTAGTATATTTTGAGGGTTGTCTCAATAAGAATAACGCAATTGCCAGAGAGAAGCAGTTAAAAACTGGATTTGGTCGGAGATATTTAAAAGGAAGAATTTCATAATATTCGGGGATCGTCTAATGGTAGGACAGCGGCCTTTGAAGCCGTGAATCTTGGTTCGATTCCAGGTCCCCGAGCCAAAAAAGCCATCAAAAATTTCAGATAAATAAAAAACCGTCTCGGGCAAACTGCCTGCGAGACGGTGTAGAAATAACGGATATTATGGATTATGGAAGCTTCCCTTGGGGGTTATCGGCGTGCCATGATAGTCCGGCGCTTCCTCACATTCAGGACAATACGGAACGTCCTCATAACGGCATTCTCCGCCGCCGGAGCAAGGGAATGGTCCATCCCAAATGGGGTGGGCAACTTGTTTGGCCATGATTTCTGCGCCGCAACTGTGTCGGAATCCCACGCCTGGCTCGCCGTTACTTTCCATCAATACTAACCATTTTCCATCTTTAATTTGCCCGCCCTTTCGTTTGGTTCCGGTGTCCTCCGACATCTTATGCTCCCTCCTTGTTTGTTTCTGTTGATTATTTTTTAATCAGGCCAGTGTTGTCAGTTATTACTACCATCCCATCACTTTCTCTAATACGAAGACGAATCTTTTTCTCTTCGCCCACCGGGGTAGTAAGCATAATTTCCTCACATTTTTCCAATGTAATAACGAGCCCGCTTCTATTAAAACTCGTCTTCATGGTTTTTCCTCCCATAGTTAGGGTTTAATTGATGTTTAACTGGATTAATTATAAAGAACTTGATTAAACATTATTTTATACCTCGTATAATAATTTGTCAATAGTTAAAGAAAAATCTAAAAATAAGCAGTTTTTACCATGTACCCCAAAAGCATTCAAAATTTAATCGATAAATTTTCTAAATTGCCGTCAGTCGGTCCTAAAACCGCCGAACGGCTGGTTTTTTATTTATTGAAATCAAAGCCGGAGAATCTTTCGGCTCTGGCTGAGGCCATAATCGATTTGAAAAACAGCATTACCAGCTGCCGGCTGTGCCATAATTTCGCCGTCTCCGATCCTTGCGAAATCTGCGCCGATTCGCGCCGCGATCGTAAAATCTTGTGCGTGGTGGCCAAGCCGCAAGATATCGCCACGATCGAAAAAACCGGAATTTATTCCGGCCTGTATTACGTCTTGATGAATAATTTTAATCCCCTGCAAGGCCAAGATCTGGATGGCTTGGGCATCGTTGAGTTGGTCGCTAAAATCAAGTCAGACGGTTCGTCGGAGATTATTCTAGCCCTTAATCCGGATATGGAGGGCGAGACCGCCACTTTGTATCTCACTAAGGTTCTAAAGCAATTCCCCGATTTGAAGGTGACTCGTTTGGCCAGGGGCTTGCCCATGGGCGCCGATTTGGAATATGCCGATGAAGTCACGCTGGCCAATGCCCTAGATGGCCGGCAAAATATCAAGTAACATCCAGAGGGCTGATGCTTCTGTATTCGCCCTCTTTTAAATTGCCCAGATTAAATTTGCCGATCCTGATCCGTTTCAAATCCAAAACTTCATAACCTTGCCTTTCGGCCATCCGGCGGATCTGGCGATTGATGCCTTCTTTAAGAATTAGGTTAGCTTTGGCGCCGTGTTGGCTGACAACCCTGACTGGTTGCAGTTCCTTCCCTTCCAGAGTTATGCCGCGTTCGAAAATTTTCTTGTCTTTAGCGGCTAACGGCCGATCGAGCGTTACCTCGTATTCTTTTTCGCAGCCGAATTTGGCCTGTGTCAGCCGATAGGCAAAGTCGCCGTCGTTGGTCAGGATAATCAAGCCGCGCGAGTCCTTATCCAAGCGGCCGACCGGGTAAACCCGATCCCTAATCCCCTTCACTAACTCCACAATGGATTTGCCCTGGGCGCTGGTGGCGCTGGTGATGTAGCCGACCGGCTTGTTTAAGGCGAAATATAATTTATCCGGCCTCAAACTTAATTTTTTCTGGCCGAATGAAATCTCATCTTTTTCTTCATTAATAATCGTGCCCAATTCTTTGACGATTTGGCCGTTAATCTTAATTTGACCGTTGGCAATCAGCTCATCGGCCTGGCGGCGCGAGCAGATTCCGGCCTGAGCGATGAATTTATTTAATCGCATGATATTAAATTATGTTTTTTTCTGATGATCGCTGCCGCTTGCTCATAGCGATCTTTGCCTCTCAATTTCAGCCAGGGCAATTTATAAATGAATTTCGGCAGCCAAGTGCTCATCGTTCCGCCGGTGAGCGCCTTGAATAAAACTTCATCAAGCCAAACGCCTTTCCCCCCCTTTTTCGTCATCGTCAAAAACAGATCCCAATCTTGGAATTTTTTGAGTTTCTCGTCAAAACCGGGAAAGGCGCCGCGGCGGATCAACGAAGATGTATGGATATAGGGCATTTTTTTTAATTTTTCAAAATCAAACGGCCATAACTTGAATCTTTTCCAGCCCCAGCGGAAAGACGAATAGGCGAAGTCGGCCGACTCATCAGCCGTCAAAGCGGCTAGCATTTTTTCCAGCATCGTCGGTTTCATTACAATATCAGCATCGAGGAATAGGACATAGTCGTCTTGGCTGAATTTGAAGCCGTAATTCCTGGCGGCCGGCGCGCCTTTGTTTTCCTGGTTGAGAATCGTCAATTTTCGGCGGCAATTGGATAGGGCCAAAAGCAAGTCATCGGTCGAGCCGTCATTGACGACAATCACTTCAAAATCCCGATAAGTTTGATTAAAAACCCCGTCCAAGCAACGTTGGATGGTCTTCGCGGCGTTATAAGCGGGAATTATTATCGAAATCATGTAATAATTTTTTTTAATTTTTCCATCTGCTTGTTCCAATCGAACTCCTTCGCCCAAGCTTGCCCGGCTGAAGCCATTTTGTCCCACAACTCCCGATCCAGCGCTAATTTAAAGATGGCTTCGCGGATTTGTTCCGGCGAACCGGGATCGACTAAAATCCCCGTCTCCCCGTCCTTAACGGCCTCGGCGCTGCCGCCGAATTTGGAAGCGATGACGGCCGTCTTGGCCGCGGCCGCTTCCAAATAGCTGATGCCGAAACCCTCCGGCCGCAATGAAGCGGTGATGAAAATATGGCCAAGTTGGTAATAGAATGCTTTAGCCGCCGCCGCTTGGTCAATGGCGCCGGTGAAAATCACTCGGTATTTGAGATTATATTTTTCCACCAGGTCCTTCAAGCGCTGGAGATCCGAACCGTCGCCGACAATGACGTATTTGAGCTGAGGGATGCGGCCGATCATTTCCGGCATAAGTTTTATCACGGCCTCATAATTTTTTTCCGGCTCAATCCGGCCGATCGAGACCATGATCACGTCGTTTTCATCCAAGCCCAGAAGTTTTTTCTTGCTATCGAAATCATCGATCGGACTGTTCAAGCCGGCGTAATCGATGCCGGGGTAAACTACTTCTATTTTTGTTTTATCTTTAACTAACTGTTCGGCTTCAGCGGCGATAAACCGGCTGTTGGCGATGAATTTCTGAAAGTTGCGCTGGCGATAAATTTTTTTAAACGCCCAGGTTTGCCACCAGCTGTTTTTGATCTGGCGGATGTCGGTGCCATGGCCGAAAATATAAAACGGCAGGTTTAATTTTAAAGCCAAAAGGCAATAAGGATGGAAGTGGCCGAAAATCAGCTGTTGGATGTTTTCCGCCTGAACAATTTTTTTGATCATTGGGAGCAATGGTCGCCAGCGAGGCGGCAGCCGGCCGGAAAAAAAATCAACGCGGCTGATTTGGTACGGCTGCTGCCGGTCGAAATCATCGCTGGGCCACTTGATTGCCGTTAAAACCGAAATATCTTCCGGCGGCAATAAGCGGCAGAAGTTATAGAAATAATTTTCAACGCCGCCAATCGCCGGCGGGAAAAAATTAGTGATTAATAGCGATTTTTTCATAAGGTTTCCACGGGTGGAATTTTTTTGATTGTCCCCTTTTTCAACGATTTAATGAAATCACCGACCGCCGCCAGTGAGAATAATCGCAGCAGATAAGCGAGAATCAGATAAACGGCGCCGCCGACGATAATGGCGGCGATGAAATTAACTTGCTCTTTAACCAGCCAAGCGGCGATGAACATCGCCGCGCAAGCCAAGATGATTTTCAAGCCGGACCAAAACAGGAATTTTTTGTCATAAGCGATGATTTTGTTAATCACGGCCAGCCCCAGAAAAAATAAAATGATATAACTGAACAGGTTGGCGATGGCCGCTCCGTTATAGCTTAAAATGGGGATCAAACTGAGATTCAGGATCACGCTGGCCAGGGCGGTCAGGCCCAAATTAACCGTGTGCCGTTTCTGCCGGTCGCAGGCATTAAGCAGCGCGCCGATCGGGAAGCATAAAAAAACAAAAAACATCGAAGCGATCAATATTTGCAGAGGCAGAACCGAGGATGAATAAGCGGCGCCGAACACCAGCGGAATAGCCGGATCG
>Ga0265297_10004366_pt1 | contig 23282 bp, 25 predicted proteins | sample Munlanlwell13791_FD_192502 | JGI IMG/M metagenome (GOLD analysis project Ga0265297, IMG submission 192502) | Leachate microbial communities from a municipal landfill in Southern Ontario, Canada - Leachate well 137-91 | ecosystem: Engineered > Solid waste > Landfill > Unclassified | place... | reverse complement strand
AAGGAAAAGCCCAAAGACAGTTAATGAAATTTCTGAAGAGTTAAATGTTGAACAAAGTAAGATTTCTCATGCATTGAATCCTTTGAAGTGTTGTAAGGTTGTTGAGGTAAAACAAGAAGGGAAAAATAGGGTTTATTCTTTGAATAAAAAGACAATTGTTCCGATTTTAGAATTAATTGACAAACATGCAAAAACATTTTGTAATGGAAATTGTCAGGGGTGTAAGAGATGAAAGTTTATTTAGATAATGCAGCTACAACAAAGGTTGATGAGAATGTTTTGAATGCTATGCTTCCTTATTTTAGTGAAGAGTATGGAAATCCTTCGTCTTCTCATAATCTGGGGCAAGAAGCTAGGAGAGTTCTTGAAGAAGCAAGGGAAAAAGTTGCAAAAAAGATTGGTGCAAACTACAAGGAAGTTATTTTTACTGGAAGTGGAACTGAAGCAAATAATTTTGCTTTGAAAGGATTATTTTTTTCTAATTACCCAAAAAAAAACCATATTATTACAACAAAAATTGAACACGATTGTATAATGAAAACTTGTAAATGGCTTGAAACTCAAGACGCAAAAGTTACTTATTTGGATGTTGATAAACAAGGTTATATTAATTTAGAACAGCTTGAAAAATCAATTAATCCCCAGACAATTGTTGTATCAATTATTCACGGAAATAATGAAGTTGGGACAATTCAAAATCTAAGCGAGATTGGAAAAATTTGTAAGAAAAAAGGGGTTTTGTTTCATAGTGATGCTTGTCAGTCTTTTACAAAAGTTCCAATTAATGTGAAGAAGCAAAACATTGATTTAATGACGATAAACTCGCATAAAATTCACGGACCAAAAGGTGTTGGCGCTCTTTACATTAAAACTGGAATAAAAATTACTCCTTTACTTCACGGAGGCGGTCACGAATTTGGTTTGCGAAGTTCGACTGAGAATACTGCTGGAATTGTTGGTTTTTCAAAAGCAATTAATTCTATTGGATTTTTTGATTTAAGAAAAATTAAGAAAACAAGAGAATATTTTTTGAAAAGAGTAAAAGAAATTTCAAATATAAAAATTAATGGCGATACGGAAAAAGGTCTACCAAATATAATCAATGTTTGCTTTATGGATATTGAAGCTGAAGCTTTGGGTTCTTATTTGAATGGCTTTGGAGTATATTCTTCGGTGGGGTCTGCATGTTCTTCACATTCACACGAGCCAAGTCATGTGTTAAAAGCTATGGGAAAAACAAACTTGGAAATAAATAGCTCTGTTAGATTTAGTATTAGTAAATATACCACAAAAGAAGAAATTGATTATGCTATTGAAAATTTAAAAAAAGTTGTAAGTAAATTACGAGCGATGTCTCCTTTATCAAAATGAAAATAACTAAAAATACAACAATTGGCGAGGCTATTTTGTCAAGTCCTAATGCAGCTGAAATTTTAATTGAAGCTGGAATGGGCTGTGTTGGTTGCCCTATGGCTCAAATGGAAACAATTGAGGAAGGTTGCTCTTCACACGGACTTTCAAAAAAAGAAATTGATGAAATTGTAAAGAAACTAAATAAATAAAATGGAATATTCAAAAAAGGTGCAAGACCATTTTCAGAATCCCAGAAATGTCGGGGAAATAAAAAATGCGGATGGAGTTGGAAAAGTTGGAAATCCAAAATGCGGAGATATAATTTGGGTTTATATTAAAGTGGATAAAGATAAAATTAAAGATATTAAGTTCAAAACATTTGGTTGTGCTGGAGCAATTTCAACAGCGTCCGTTATGACGGAAATTGTTAAAGGAAAAAGTTTGGAGTTTGCAAAGAAATTAACAAACCAAGATGTTGCAAAAGATTTGGGTTTGCCTGAATCTAAAATTCATTGTTCAAATTTATCTGCTGACGCTTTGCATGCGGCAATTAAAGATTATGAAAAAAGGCCACAAAAGTTATAAACCAAGTATTCGCTGAATTTCCATGACAAATGAACTTTCAGATAAGATTAGAGAAGCAATAAAACAAGGAGAATTGGGATTTCTTGGAAAGTATTTACTTGGTCTTGCAGAAACAAATAATATGCTTGGAGATGAAGATGCTCTTTCTAAGTTTAAAGAGAGAGGAATAAATATCTCTGGAACAGATTATCCTTGTCCTAGAGGAAATATCGCCTTGGGAATAATAATTCCAGGATATTGTGCCTTTACTAATTTTGAATATAAAGGAAGTTTTGAAGGGTTTGCACAAAAAATTACTTCAGATATAAACTATCTTAATAATCTTGGTTTTAAAATAAGATTAAGGGGTAATTCTTCTTCAGAAGAATTTAATACAGATGCTCAACTTAGAGAATTTGTTGATTCTAAAGAAAAATAATTTCTAAAAAATAAAAAAAGGAAGAGAAAAATAAATCTTCCAAAAAAATTTATTTAAGTTTGTAAACTGCTGTAACACTTGCAGAAATTTCTTGTTCTGTTGGTTGGATATTTGTTCTTACTGATTCAAGTGCAACTGCATCTTTTTCGTAACTTCCTGCTGAAGAGTAAACATTCCAAGGATAGTATCCAAAGTCATTTACTGAAGTTGAAACTAAGTCTCCAACTCTCTTGTCAAATCCTTCTGCAACTGCTTCTGCTTTTGTTTTAGCATCTATTGCTGCAAGTTTCATTGCTTGTGCTTTGTATTTACTCTGGCTCTCTTGAGTTAATTCGAAATTTATGTAACTAACTCCTGCACCAGCATTAACACCAGCATCGATTACAGCTCCAGATTTATCTGAGTCATCAATTGGCAACTCTATTGAAACTGAGTGAGTTGCACGATATCCTAGTTCAGTTCTTTTTCCTTCACTAGAATATTCATAGTCAGGATAAACATTGAAATTTTGTGTCTGGATTTCTTCTCTTTCAAAACCTTGAAGCATTAATGCTTCAATTAAGTTGTTCAGAATCTTTGAGTTTGCATCTTTTGCTGTTTTTGAATCAGCTCCAGTTGTTTCAATATTAAAATTGATTGTCATTAAATCTGGAACAACTTTTATCTTTGAGACTCCTTGCACATTTACTGTATCTGTTTGAGGATTAATTGAACCCAAAAACATGTTAACTGCAAGTAAAACTGCTGCAACAATAATTACTGTTATTGTTATTGATTTATCTATTTTCATTTTGACCTCCTTTCATTTTTATTATTCCTTTTAGGATTAGAAAAATTCCAAGAGATAAAAGTGCTCCTGCAATAAACCACCAAACTGGAGATGCTGAAAGAATTGTTAAGAAATTATTTTGTGTTGAATGAATTATTGGTTCTGCTCCGTTGTATGCAACACTTTTTGCTCCTGCAACAATACTATCAGACATTTCTGGAACCCTCGATAAAACTTCATCTGTTGCAATTTGGTTTAAAGATTGCTCAAAAATTGGTTGATTAATTTGTCTAATTATCATTGCTCCTAATCCGGAGAGAATTGAAATAGGTAAGATTGATTTTAGTGAATCAAAAATGCTTGAATTTTTTTGCGAGATGATTATTGATTTGTTTGAGACTTTGTAAAGTTCAATTTTCTTTCCTTTTTTGCTCCAGAAAAAGTTTGAGGTTTTTTCGAGTAAACCTGATTGAACTAATTTGTTTAAATTATATTCTACTGTGTTTAATGGCATATTCAATGCTTTTGAAATATCTTGTTCGCTTGATTCTGTATTTTCAGCAAGGTAATTTAAAATTTTTTCGCAAGTTTTATTTCCAATTACTTTTGAGAGATGTTTTGTTTTTGGGTCATTCAAGGACATTAAAATGTATTTGTCGTTATTCATATTTATTTACAGCATTAGATATTTATAAAAGCAGTGAAGAATTCAAAAAGTTTTGAAGCTATGAAGGGTAAAGAATTTCAAACAAAAATTTCTTAAAAGTCACCTAAAGTTTTATAGGCTTTTATCCAATCTTTTGGAAATAAATGTTTATTCACCAAAGCAGAAATTTTATCTTTATCAAATTGAAGTGTTTTTAGATGTGGACAAAATCTTTTGTCTAGTTTTACACTTGGTTTCTCTTTTGAAAAATCAAGTAAAAACGGATAAAGTCTACATTCCAAGGGTCTTTCTTTATAGTTAGTACACCTCGTTGTTTTATCGTCTAAAAAAACGCAAGTATTATTTTTCTTTTTTTCTAAAACTTTCATTGCTCTATGAGGAGTTTTAACAATTTTCGAATTATCTTTGAACTTTTCCTCTTCAGAAGGAAGTAAAACTGGAGTTAGATGAGAATTTTTTCCACAACAATGATTATTGCAGCCTTTGCAGTTTATCTTTATCATATCTCTGATTTGTAGATATTCATTATAACTTTATATAGAAAAAAACAGGTTAAGAAAAATAATGCTGAGACAACATACAAATCATTGTCGCTGCAGATTTCTGCTTCCATGTCGCAAGAATATCCTAAAGAAATTGCTGAAAAAGAAATTAATGTTAAAAGAATTATTAAGATAGTAAAAGCTATTGCATAAATTGTTGTCTTTTTCATATTAGTTTATAGAAATAATTGTTTATAAGAATTTTGTTTAATGAAAATTTTAGATTTAATTTTGTGGGTATAAGAATTTTGCAGAACGAAGTATAGCAAGAGCCTGCAAAGCGGAATCTCTAAATCCTTGTTATACGTTTTTTCTGCAAGAAAAAATCGCGGAGTGAAACGGAGCGACAGTATGGCGCAGGGACACTCAACTACTTAAAAAAATAATTTCTTGCTTAGGAATTTTATCTTTGAATCGAACATAAAAATGTTTTTTCTCCAATAAATAAGGTTTATATGTATTCCAACCATACTCTTTAATTACTTTCGTAAAATGTTCAAAACTACCATACGGGCAAGGTATATATTCTTGACCGAATCTTTGAAAATCTGCTTTTTCAAGCGATTTAGAAGTTGCAGAGATTTTTAATTTTTTCATTGAAAATTGCATTCGTGCCTTTGCCCATTTTTGAACATTTTTTAAAGTTTTAATTTGACTGGGAGTTAATGGATAATTCCAATTAATTAAGTCCTCAGCAATATGATTTACAGTATGAGGAATATCTCCTCCGGTTCGATTCAAATAATAATCTAATTCCTTTTTATTTATTGTAAAATCAATATATTTTTTATCTAAACTTTTTCTATGAACTCTTGAAATTTTAGATCCTAAAGGTTTTTCATTTGGCCAATATATATAAATATAATTAAATCCTTTTTCTTCTAAATTATTAAGAATTTTAAAAAAGCGAATTAAATTAATTTTTATCTCTTTATACGGATTTTTCTTAGGATTTAATCCATTTTCTTTAATATCATTATAAAGTTCATCAGAAAAAGTTCTGTAAAAAAATTCATTTTTCACACATTTATTATATATTGATTTTAATTTTAATTCGTCCATTAATAAAGAAATTATTTTTTGTTATATAAATTTATCGAGTGTCCCGAGTAATATTGAGTATAACATAAGTTAAATCTACTTTCCAAGTTAAATCTAAAATTCTTTATACAATTTTACACATAAATATTTTATTGTCTTTTAAAAAAGTTCTTTTATGGATTATACTTTCCCTGTAGATAAATTAATTGAAAAATTGGATGAACTGCTTAAACTCAGAGGGTTTACTAAGAAAAAATTAATTATTTTTATTTTGGCAATTCAGATACTCCTTGATTTATGCAAAATTCTGTTCTTGTGCAATCATAACATTTACTTACAGAAAAGTTTTGCTTTGCTCTATTCCATATTTTCCAATAATCTTCTGTGTTTATATTTCCAAATCTGTAAATTTCGGGAGTTGTCGACGAAGCCATTGCAGTACACGGATAAACTCCGCCGTCAAACCCTATCACTCCAAACACATTCATTACAGAGCATTTATCAAAACTTTTGAGCTTTTGCTCTTTTGTTATTCCTAGTTCTCTTGTTTCTATATCAAAATCTTCTCGATTATATTCCTTTTTTGCTTCTTCCAAAAATCTTTTTACTTCTTCTAATTTATCTTCAGAGAGAAATGAAGAGTTGTGCATTTCTTTTCCTAATGGTTTTTGATATGTTGTAAATCTTATTGAATTAACCTTGTGATCTGATGCCCATTTTATTATTGAATCTAGCTCTTCTCTAGAAGAATTATGACGAGATAAAAGATAAGTTACATGCATATACATCTTTGAATTCTTTTTTGCTCTTAATTGAGCTATTGAATCTATATTTGATAATATTTTTTCAAATGAGTTTTTATCGAGAGGTTTGTGTGTAAGATTATATGTTTTTTTTGTTCCTGCATCAATACTTGCTCTTGCATAACTTTTGAAACCTGCCTTGGTAAGTTCCTCCATTAAGCCAGCTTTATCTGCATAATAAAAATTTGAGTATAAATTAAATTCAAGCCCGCATTCTCTTATTGTTCTTATCGCGGGGATTATTTCTGGATATAATAAAGGCTCTGTGCAGTTTCCGGAGAATACAACTCTTCTTATCTTTCCTTTAAAACTTTGGAGAGTTTTTATTAATCTTTCTGGCTTTATTCCAACTCCTTCCACTAAGGAAGGATCTTTTTTGTAAACTCTTCCTGTGCAACCCGGACAATCATTGTTACACATCATTGTAGATTTATGATGTGGATGTATCTCGACATGAAGAGGAGCTTTTGGCTTTCTTCCTGCTAAAATCTCTTTTAATCCGTTTGGAAATTCCCTTTCCACCCACTTCCAGCAGTCTCGTCTTGCTTTTATTGAATCTTGTTCATTCATTTACTAAAAGAAATCTCTTATTATTTATCTTTGTTCAATATATTTAATATACTCAATATCTAAGAATATTTTTATTTTAGATAATCTTTAAAACATCTTTATCTTTCTTCTTCCATGACAATTGAATCGATAGTTAAGAAAACAATTTCTGAATATAAATTATTTAATAAAAAAGATAAAATTCTTGTTGCACTTAGTGGAGGAAAAGATTCTTTGGTTGTTGCTTATTTATTGAAAAAGTTTGGATACAAGATAGAAGGTTTGCAGATTAATCTTTGTATGGGAAAGTACAGCGAGGATTGTTTGGATTTGACAAAAGAGTTTTGCGAAAAATATGAGATTCCTTTACATGTTTATAATTTGAAAAAAGAAGACGGGAAAACAATGATTGAGTTGCATAAAAAAATTAAGGCAAAAGAAAACTTGAGTAGTTGTGCTATTTGCGGAGTTTTCAAGAAATGGATTTTGAATAAAGTTTCGAGGGAATTAAAATTTGATAAAATTGTTACAGGACATAATCTTGACGACGAACTTCAAACTTATTTGATTAATATTTTTAAGGGAAATCCTAGTTTGTCTTATAATTCTGGTCCTATTACAAAAAATAAGGAAGATAAGAAGTTTATCCCGAGGGTGAAGCCTTTGTATTTCGTCTTAGAAGACAATGTAAGAGCATTTGCCAAGAAAAACAAGATTGCAGTAATTGAAGGCAAATGTCCTAGTGCAGACGAGTCTTACAGATTTGAGGTTCGAGGGTTTTTAGAAAAAGTTTCAGGCAAGAAAAAAGAAAAGATGATTAAAGATATTGTTAAGTTATTTGAAAATAAATCTCCAAAGGGACAAGAAATGAGATATTGTGAAAAATGCGGAGAGCCTTCAAGAGGAAAAATTTGTAAACGATGTTTATTATTAACCGCGTAGATAATCTCTTGCGTATTCATTACACAAAGATAAGATGGGAAAAACAAAATCTTCAGACTTTACAGGTTTTCCGTAAAAACTAGAAGCATGATTGTTTATTTCTTTTGCTAGATAAAATTTTTGATGGGGAAATAATTTTTCTCCAACATTTATATGTACAGGAAATTTGAATTCATTTGGAGGATGGCCTAAAATAAAACCTCCTTGAATTGGAGAGTAATATCCTAAAAGATTTACAATTATCTCTTTACTTCCAATAGAAACAATTCCTCCTTTTTCTCTTCCATCTTCATAACTTTGATGAATTCTTAATCTGCTTGCAAGAAGCCTCATCTTTGCCTGATTTCTTTTTGATTTTACTCCTAAATTAGGAAAATCTCCTAAAAGAGACCTTACTAAATCAGAAAAGTCTCTTCTTACATCTCTATGCCATTCCATCTCTTTAATTTACCTTTACTATTTTTAAAACTACCCAAAAAATGAGTAACAAAATTGTTACCCCAAAAAAATAATCATAAATCTTTATATAGAGTTTATTGTTTAGAGAAACAAATAATACAACTTATAGAGTATATATCTATAAGGACATACAACATATTGTATACAATGGATTGCCCATACTGCTCGAACATGCATTCAAAGGTGACTGACAAAAGAAGGTCGCCTGAAGGAATAAGAAGACGAAGAGAGTGTTTGAAGTGCAAAAAAAGGTTCACAACTTATGAAAAAATAACTGAGACAGAGATTTATGTTGTGAAAAAAGATAATTCAAGACAAAAATTTTCAAGGGAAAAACTTGAGAAAGGAATAATGAGGGCTTTTGAAAAAAGACCTGTTTCAGTAGAAAAGATACAAGAGATTGTAGAACAGGTTCAAGACCAATTAAGAAAAAAGGGCGACAAGGAAGTAAAAAGTTCCCTAATAGGAGAAATGGTCATGAAAAAAATAAAGAAAATAGATAATGTTGCATACATTAGGTTTGCTTCAGTTTATCGAGATTTTCAAGATATTTCAGATTTCAAAAAGGAGATAAATGAATTAAAATAAAATGGTAGGAAAAATAAGAAAACGTGATGGAAGTGTTGTTCCTTTTCAAAAGGATAAGATAGCTGAAGCAATCTGGAAATCAGTAAAAGCAGTTGGAGGAACAGACAAAGAGAAACCCACTTATCTTGCAGAAATTGTTGCAAAACAAATTGACGAGAAATATGGAGAGAATGGAATTCCTGAGGTAGAAGAGGTTCAAAATACAGTTGAAAAAGTTTTAATTGAGGAAGGGCATGCAAAAGTTGCAAAAGCATATATTCTTTACAGAAAAAGTCACGACGAATTAAGAACTGTAAAAGGTCTTTTTGATACAATCGAAGCAGTTGACGATTATATTGGTTTAAATGATTGGATGGTAAAAGAGAACTCAAATATGGGATTTTCTTTACAAGGATTAAATAATTATATTTCTACAAAAATTATTACAAATTACTGGGTTAGAAGAATTTATCCTGAAGCAATTAGGCTGGCTCATGAAAACTGTGATTTCCATGTTCATGACCTTGGAACTCTTGGTGCTTATTGTGTTGGTTGGGATTTGAAAGATTTATTATTGATGGGCTTTACTGGAGTTAGCGGCAAAGTTTCAAGTAAACCTCCAAAACATCTGCGAACAGCTTTGGGGCAAATTGTAAATTTCTTTTATACTCTTCAAGGGGAAACTGCAGGAGCTCAAGCATTCTCTAATTTTGACACTTTACTTGCTCCGTTTGTAAAATATGATAATTTAACCTACAAAGAAGTAAAGCAAGCAATGCAAGAATTCTTGTTTAACCTTGCTGTTCCAACTCGTGTTGGTTTTCAAACTCCGTTTACAAATATTACTATGGATTTGAAAGTTCCAAGTTATATGAAAGATGAACCTGTTGTTATTGGAGGAAAATTAATGCCAGAAAAATATGGAGGTTTCCAAAAAGAAATGAATATGATAAATCAGGTTTTTGCTGAATGTATGTGTGAAGGAGATGCTAATGGAAGACTTTTTACTTTTCCTATTCCAACTTATAACATTACAAAAGATTTTGATTGGGAAAACCCGGAATACGACGGAATTTGGGAAATGACTGCAAAATATGGAATCCCTTATTTTTCTAATTTTATTAATTCGGATATGAATCCTGAAGACGCCAGAAGTATGTGTTGCAGGTTAAGACTTGACCAAACTGAACTTCGACGAAGAGGCGGAGGTTTATTTGGAGCTAATCCTCAGACAGGTTCAATTGGAGTTGTTACAATTAATTTGCCTCGTTTAGGTTTTACTTGTGTTACTGAAGAAGATTATTTAAAAAAATTAGATGAGTTAATGGAACTTGCAAAAGAAAGTTTAGAAATTAAAAGAAAAACAATTGAAAGATTTACTGAGAAAGGACTTTATCCTTATTCAATGTTTTATTTGCGAATGGTTAAGAAAAGATACAACGAATATTGGAAAAATCATTTTGCAACAATTGGTCTACTTGGAATGAATGAATCAATTTCAAATTTTATGCCTGGCGAAGATATTACAACTCCCCGAGGAAAAGAATTTGCTGTAAAAATTTTAACTTTTATGAGAACAAAGTTAGAAGAATTCCAAAAAGAAACAGGAAATATTTACAACTTGGAAGCAACTCCTGCTGAAGGAACAGCGTATAGATTTGCAAGAAATGATAAAAAAAGATTTGGCAGAATTGTTGTTGCAAATGAAAGAGCGGTAAGAAACAGCAACGCTGAACCTTATTATACAAATTCAACTCAACTTCCTGTAAATTATACTCAAGATTTATTTGAAGCTTTAGATTTGCAAGATTCGCTTCAGACACTTTATACTGGAGGAACAGTTTTCCATTCTTTTATTGGAGAAAGAATGACTAGTGAGTCTGCAAAGAAAATTGTTAGAAAAATTGCTGAGAATTATCACCTGCCTTATTTTACAATTAGCCCAACATTTTCTATTTGCCCGATTCATGGATATATCTCAGGAGAACACGAATATTGCCCTAAGTGCGAGGCTGAAGAAAAACTTGATAATGACTTCAAATTAAACTTAGCTTTGTCTGAACCAGGTGAAGAACTTAGTTTAGATGAAAAAGATTATCTTGAAGTTAATTAAAGGAGGAAAAATGACAAAAACAAAATGCGAAGTTTATTCTAGAATTGTTGGTTATATTAGACCAATTCAACAATGGAATGAAGGAAAAAGAGCTGAATGGGGAGACAGAACTACTTTTGACGTTAAAAAAATTGCTGCGTAATTAAAATGAAAATCGCAGGATTAGAAAAGTTCAGTCTAATTGATTATCCTAAAAAGATTTCTTGCATTATTTTTTTATTTGGGTGTAATTTCCGATGTGGTTTTTGTCACAATCCTGAACTTGTTCTTGGGAAAAATGAAGGAAGTTTTAGTGAAGAGGAAATTTTAAATTTTTTAGAAAAAAGAAAAAAACAACTTGATGGAGTTTGTATTAGTGGAGGAGAACCATTAATGACTTTAAAAAAATCTTTTGTAAAAAAAATAAAGGATTTGGGATATTTTGTTAAAATAGATACAAATGGAAGTTTTCCTGAAAGATTAAAAGATTTTCTCGAGGAAAAATTAGTAGATTTTGTTGCAATGGATTTAAAATCCAGCCCAAAAAATTATTCTAAAGTTGCAGGAGTTTTAGTTGATTTAAAAAAAATTGAAGAAAGCATAAAATTAATTGTAAACTCTGGAGTTGATTATGAATTTAGAACAACAATTGTTGAGGGATTTCATTCAAAAGAAGAAATAAAAGATTTAGGAAAATGGGTTAAAAATTTGATTGGAAAAAAAGCAAAAAAATATTCTATTCAGGGTTTTAAGAACAAGGGAAAATTATTAGATGAAAGCTTTGGAAAGAAAAAAGATACAAGTGAAAAAGAGCTTAAAGAAATAAAAAAAGAGTTGGCAGATTATTTTGAAGAAGTTGAAGTTCGAGTTTAATAGATATTAGAAGATAATAATTCTTAAAAGGAGAAAATCTATCAATTTTAATGCCAGAAGAGTATAAATTAGAAAAGAAAAAATCAAATTGGGCATTTCCTGCATTGGTCATTCTCTCTACTTATTTAACTTTAGGAATTTACAGCGAAGCTAGACATGACTTACTTGTAAAACAATTTCAAGATTTATCTAGATTGGAAAAAACTCTTGAAGAAAGAAATGCTTCTACAAGTTCGATAATAACTTTGGAAAGTATAAGACAACAAAGAGAAGAAACAAAAAAAGAAAAAGAACAAGTAAAAAACAAGATGAATAAATGGTATTGGAATATTTTACCTGTTAGAAAGCAGTAATTTTTATAAACTCTCTAAATAAATAAAAATATGGCAGAATTGGTTCCAGAATTAACACAAAAGGAATTTGAAGATTTGACTAAATCTAGTGGGCTTGTTTTAATTGATTTCTTTGCTGATTGGTGTATGCCATGTATGATGATGATTCCTGTTGTCGACGATTTGGCTCTCGAGTTTTCCGGACAAATAAAATTCGGAAAAGTAAATGTTGGAGATTATCAAGATTTGGCTGCAAAGTTTAATGTTAGTTCAATTCCTAATTTTACTTTACTTAAGGACGGAAAAATCCTTGAACAATTTGTTGGTTCTATTTCTATGGATGACTTTGAAGAAAAACTAAAGAAGCATATTTAAGAGAAAGTTTTTAAACTAAATCTATCAACTTAATTTATTATTAATTGATTTAATTAATAATAAACGGCTTCGTAGCTCAGCCTGGCTAAAGTTCTAAATGAACAAGTCACGCTTCACTACAAAGCAAAACATACAAAAACGGCTTCGTAGCTCAGCCTGGCTAGAGCACTGGACTTTTAATCCAGGTGTCGGGGGTTCAAATCCCCTCGGGGCCATTTAACTTCTATTTAGAAATGGACACGATATTCAGTGCTTCCGCTCTCGGGCCATATTTCAGAAAATTCTCGGGAATTTGAACCCTCAGTCCTCGAACAAAGTTCTGCGGATACAAATTCACTTCGTGATTTGCATAGGGCGTTAAATCCCCTCGGGGCCATTTAACTTCTATTTAGAAATGGACACGATAAACCGTGAAACAAATCTCGGGGCAATAAATTTTATTCAAACAAGCCATAATTTATGGCAACGATAAACCGTGTTTCAGCTCTCGGAGTCATTGCCCAAGAAAAGAACAATAATTCTTAAGAACTAACTTAGTAAAAGAATTTTATGGGATTAGAAAAATTAATTGTTTCTGGGTTAAAGAAAATTGGTTGCGGAAAGTATGCAACTTGTCCTCTGATTGGGAAATTTCCAACTGAACTTCAAGAGAAGATTACAAAAGATTTGGAGATTCCTAAATATGTTCCGATGATTAGTCAGTTGGCTCTTGGAACTCTTTGGAATCTTTCTAAGTTGTATGCTGGAGAAGAAATGAAAGGAATAAGTGAGTTTACAGGAAATACAATAAATCTTTGGGCAGAAGTAGGAATTGTTTGTGATTTGTTGCGAGTTAGTTATTCTGTAGTTTGTAAAAGACCAATTGGAACTTTGTATTTAGAAATTGCTTATAGATTTACTAAAAAGAATAAAAAGATAGATAAATTGATTGAGAAATATATTTTGAATTAAAAAAAGTGTTTATCCTGATTTTAGTTTAAAATTCGATAATAAATCCAAAAAACACAGGAATTATCCCGAGTTACAGAAAGGTTTATAAATCAAATTTTAATATCTTTTATTATTAGAAAGTTGTTAAAGTGAATTATGCAATTTTCAAATTAAATTTGTACAAACTAAAAGATGCACATTCTACAACCAAAACATACTAAACTCGACGAGAAAGAAGCCCAAAAAATCCTTACGCAATTAAATGTTTCTAAAGCACAATTACCAAAAATTAATTCGACTGACTCTGGTCTTAAAGAACCGTGTAATGTTGGAGATATGATAAAAATTGAAAGAAAAGAAGTAGATGCAGTAAATGTGTATTATCGGGTGGTTGTATAAATGGAAAAAAATCAAAATCATCTAATTATTAAGAAATATTTAAAAGACCATTCACTTATTGAATCAAATATTACTTCTTTTAATGAATTCATTGAAAAAAGAATGCAAGAAATTGTAAACGAGATTTCTGCAGGAATTTTAAACGAAGAATTTGAAATAAAGTTAGGAAAAATTGAACTTGGAAAACCAAAAGTTATCGAAGCTGATGGAAGTACTTCAATTTTAACTCCTGCTCAAGCAAGACTACGAAATTTAACTTATTCTGCTCCAATAACTTTAGAATTAACTGTAAAAAAAGATAATCAAGTTGATTCAGAAGTTGTTGAAATTGGAAGGGTTCCAATTATGGTTAAGAGCAAATATTGTAATACTTATGGAATGGATAAAGATAAATTAATTTCTACTTATCATGATCCACTTGATCCTGGAGGATATTTTATTATTAATGGTAATGAAAGAGTTATGGTTATGGCCGAAGACTTGGCTGAAAATCAACCTTTCATTGAAACAAACAAAAAAGGAGATATAATCTTAAGAGTTTTTTCTTTACGAGGGACTTATAGAATTCCTACAGTTATCTCTGAGAATAAAGAAGGAATTTTTGGAGTTAGTTTTTCTAGGTTCAGAGAAATTCCTGCTGTTCTTTTATTGAAAGCTTTGGGATTAACTAAAGAAGCAGATATTGCAAAATACATTGGAAAAGAAACAGATAGTGTTATTGTTAATCTATATGATTTTGTTGAAATTGCAAATCAAGAAGATGCTTTAATGAAGTTAGCTGAAATTACAAATTTGCAAGGAACTAAAAAAGAAATTTTAGACAGAGTTAAACAAAGAATTGATTCTTATTTATTTCCTCATATTGGAATTGATAAGAAAGACCGAATGAAAAAAGCTGTTACACTTTGCAAATTAATTAAACAATTTTTAATTGCAAAAGAAAATCCGTCGCTGAAGACAGATAAAGATCACTATGCAAACAAAAGAGTTAGACTTTCAGGAGATTTATTATCAAATTTATTTAGAGTTAATTTAGGAATTTTAATTAGAGATGTTCAGTACTCTTTACAAAAATCTTCTAAGAGAAAGAAATTTTATTCTATTAAAACAATTGCTAAGTCGACTTTATTCTCGCATAGAGTTGAATCTGCTATTGCAACTGGTTCTTGGACTGGAGAGCGAAGTGGAGTTACTCAAAACATGGATAAGACAAATTATTTGGCAACAGTTTCACAATTGCAAAGAGTTTCAAGTATGCTTAAGAGTGATCAAGAAAATTTCCTTGCAAGAACATTGCACCCAACTCATTACGGAAGATTCTGCCCAATTGAAACTCCTGAAGGAACTGAAATTGGTTTAAGAAAAAATTTAGCAATTCTTTCAAAGGTTTCTACAATTGTTGAACTTAATGAAGAGAAATTTATGAAATTATTAGAATCAAATGGATTAAATAAAGAAGGAATTGAAGGAGAAGAAGTTTTCTTTAATGGTATGTTTATTGGAGATGTTACAGATTCTGCTAAGTTTGTTGAAGCAATTAAAGAAAAAAGAAGAGCAGGAGAATTGCCTTCACAAATGAATATTAGATATGATTCTGTTTTCAAATTAGTTTCTATTTCAACTGAACCGGGAAGAACATTAAGACCATTAATAATTGTTGATTCTGGAATCCAAAGATTAACTTCTGATCATTTAGCTCAATTAGAAAGAGATGAAATTAAATGGGAAGACTTGGTTGAGAAAGGAATTATTGAATATCTCGACGCTGCTGAAGAAGAAAATGCTTTAGTTTCTTTATACAAAAATGAATTAACAACAGAACACACTCATTTGGAAGTTGACCCAATGGATTTATTTGGTGTTGTTACAAGTTTAGTTCCGTATGGAAATCATGATCAGTCATCTAGATTAAATCGAGGTTCAAAAACACAGAAACAAGCTTTAGGACTTTATTCTGCTAATTATTTATGTAGACTTGATACAGATGTTTCTATTTTACAATATCCACAAAAACCAATTGTTCGAAGTTTTGTTTACGATACTTTGAATACTTACCCTGCTGGACAAAATCTTGTTGTTGCAATTATGACTTATGAAGGATACAATATGGAAGATGCTTTAGTTTTAAACAAGGGAAGTTTGGATAGAGGTGTTGGAAGAAGTTATTATTTTAGACCTTATTCTACTACAGAAATGAATTATGCTGGAGGATTAAAAGATAAGATTGCAATTCCAGATAAAGATACTTCTGGTTATAGAACTGAAGCAAGTTATCAATTTTTAGAAAGCGATGGAATAACTTACCCTGAAGCAGAAATTACTGAAGGTTCTGTTTTAATTGGTAAGATGTCTCCTCCAAAATTCTTAAGTGAAGCAAGAGAAATTTCAGTTAGAACACAAAAAGAATCTTCTATGACTATGAGACAAGAAGAAAAAGGAATTGTTGATTCAATTTTCATTACTGCCGACGAAGAAGGAAATAAAATTGTTCAGGTTAAAACAAGAGACCATAGAATTCCTGAAATTGGAGACAAGTTTGCAACTGCTCACGGACAGAAAGGAGTTATTGGAATGGTTGCAAATGAAGAAGATATTCCTTTTACTTCAAATGGTATAAGACCAGATATAATTTTCAATCCGCATGGTCTTCCTAGCCGTATGACTGTTGGATATTTATTAGAATTACTTGCAGGAAAAGTTGGATGTTTACGAGGAAGAACTGTTGAAGGAACATCTTTTTCTGGTGAAAGTAAAAAAGAACTTGAAGAACAATTAAAAGAACTTGGATTTAGATACGACGGAAAAGAAACTATGTATAACGGAATTACTGGTAAAAGAATGGCTTCAAAGATTTTTGTTGGAAATTTATATTATTTAAAACTTAAGTATATGGTTGCAAATAAAATTCATGGAAGAGCTAGCGGTAAAGTTGCTTTACTTACTCGTCAACCAATTGAAGGAAGAAGTAGAGGAGGAGCTTTAAGACTTGGAGAAATGGAACAACAAGCTTTAGTTGCTCATGGTGCATCGTTACTTTTAAAAGAGAGATATGATTCAGATAAAGTAGTGTTACCAATCTGTACTAAATGTGGTTCAATTGCAATCGACGACGGAATTAGAAACAAGATTGCTTGCCCAATTTGTGGAAGCGAGATTGTTGAACCTGTTGAAGTATCATATGCATTTAAATTATTAGTTGAAGAATTACAAGGTTTACACCTTCATACTACATTCAACTTAAAGAACAAATACGAATAAAATGGCAATAGAAAATAAACCAGTAAAAAAGAAAATCGGAAGCATTAATTTTGCTTTGTTTAGTCCTGAACAGATTAAAAAGATTTCATCTGCAAAAATAGTTACTCCAGAACTTTATGACATCGACGGATATCCAGTTGATGGAGGTTTAATGGATTTAAGACTTGGTGCAGTTGACCCTGGAGTTAGATGTAGAACTTGTGGAGGAAGAATTAAAGAATGTTTAGGACACCCTGGAAGTATTGACCTTGCAAGAAATGTTATTCACTTAAAATATGTTCCATTAATTGAAATGTGTTTACGATGTTTCTGTCATGAATGTGGAAAACTTTTGTTAAGTGAAAAAGATCAACAAAAATATTCTATTACTGAGAGAGCAAAAAAAGCAAAAGATCAAAAGAGATGCCCTCATTGTAGCGCTGACCACGAAAAAATAAAAACTGACAAACCAACAAGTTTCTATCAAGGAAAAACAAGAATTTTCCCAACAGAAGTAAGAGAAATTTTAGTTAAGATTAAAGACGATGAATTAAAGAAAATTGGAGTTAATCCAAATACAAGTAGACCGGAATGGGCTGTTTTAACTTCTTTACTTGTTCCTCCAGTAACTGTTAGACCTTCAATAATTTTAGAAAGTGGTGAGCGAAGTGAAGATGATATAACTCACAAATTATCAGATATAATTAGAGCAAATCAAAGACTTTGGGAAAACTTAAATGCAGGTGCTCCAGAAGTAATCATTGAAGATTTATGGGATTTATTACAATATCATGTTACAACTTTCTTTGACAATGCTGTTGCAAGAGTTCCTCCAGCTCGACATAGAAGTGGTCAACCATTAAAAACAATTACTGAAAGAATTAAAGGTAAAGAAGGAAGAATTAGAAAGAACTTAGCAGGTAAAAGAGTTAATTATTCTGCTCGTACAGTTATTTCTCCTGATCCGTCTTTGGCAATTAATGAAGTGGGTATTCCATTTGAAATTGCGAAGATTGTTACTGTTGCTGAAACTGTTACTGATTTGAACATTGACAAATTAAAAGCTTTAATTCAAAAAGGAGAAGAATATCCTGGAGCAAATTATATTATAAGAACAGATGGAAAAAAGAAAAAAATTACTGAAGAGTTAAAAAAAGAAATAATCGAAGAAATAACTGCAGGTTACAAAGTTGAAAGACATCTTCAAGACGGAGATGTTGTATTATTCAACAGACACCCTTCACTGCATAGAGGAAGCTTAATGGCTCACTTTGTTAAGGTTTTACCTGGACGAACATTTAGATTACATCCTGCTGCTGCGGCACCTTATAATGCAGATTTCGACGGAGATGAAATGAATATTCACTCTCCACAAACTGAAGAAGCAAGAGCAGAAGCAAAGATTTTACTTGATGTTAAAGCAAATTTAATTTCTCCAAAAAATAATACAAACTTAATTGGATGTGTTAAAGATTCTATTACAGGAAATTATCTTTTAGGTTCAGATGAATTAGATTCGCATGAAGCACAACAATTATTATATAAATCTGGCGTTGAAAAAATATTCTCCAAGAAAAAAATCTCAGGTAATGAAATATTCTCGGAAATATTACCTAAGATAGATTTTGAAAACGAATCAATTACAATTAAGAAAGGCGAAGTTATCAAAGGCAAAATAGACAAAACAACTTTTGGAGACGAAGACGGAGAATTAATTATGGAACTTGATAAGGAAGTTGGTAGACTTGAAACTTTTGAAACAATTAGAAAAGCATTTAATTTAGGTAAAAATTATTTGAGCCAAAGAGGAATTACAATTTCTGTTGAAGATTTAGATTTAGATGAAGAATCAATTAAAATGGCAAATGATATCATTACTAAAGCTGAAAAGAAAACAGAAGAAGTTATTGAATCTTTTAACAAAAATACTATTGAAATTATTCCAGGTAAAACTGCTGAAGAATCAAGAGAAATTCATATTTTAAAGGTTCTAAATGAAGTAAGAACTAAGATTGGTTATTTAGTTAATGAAAGATTCCCTGAACATAATCCCGTTAATCACATGATTAAATCTGGTGGTGGTGGAAATGCTCTTAATATTACTCAGATGGCATGTTGTGTTGGTCAGCAGGCACTTTGGGGGAACAGAATTAATTTAGGTTATAATCAAAGAACATTATCTTTCTTTAGTAGAGGAGATTTATCTCCAAGAGCAAGAGGATTTATTACAAGCCCATTTATCAAAGGATTAAGACCAGATGAATTTTTCTTTGGAGCAATTACAGGAAGAGACTCACTTATGGATACAGCTCTTAGAACTCCTAAATCAGGTTATTTATACAGAAGACTTGCAAGTGCATTACAAGATTTGAGAGTAGAATACGACGGAACAGTTCGAGACAGTGCAAACAAAGTAATTCAATTTGCATATGGAGACAATAGCAAAGAAGTTTCAAGATTACATTTGAAAGATTCAAAGATTTCTCCTGGAGAAGCAATTGGAATTGTTACTGCTCAAAGCTTTGGAGAACCTTCAACTCAGATGGCACTTAATACTTTCCACATGGCAGGAGTTGCTGAAATGCAGGTTACTGCAGGACTTCCAAGAATTATTGAAATCTTTGATGCTAGAAGAACTCCTTCTTCACCTAAAATGGAAATTTATCTAAATAAAGAATATAACGACGAAAAAAATGCTAAAACTTTCGCAGAAAGAATTAAAGAAGTTTCGGTGAGAGAAGTTTCAAGTGAAATTGATTTGAACTTTGGTGAAAAGAAAATTGTTATAAGACTTGATAAAGAAGGTTTAAGAAAAACTCATACAACAGTTAAGAAAATTGTTGAGAGACTTAATGAATTAGATTTCAAGGTTGAAGAAAAAGATGATTCAATTGTTTTGAATGCAAGCGAATATAGTTTCAAAGAAATTTACAAATTAAAAGAAAAATTAAAAGCAACAATAATTTCTGGGGTTAAGGGAATTAAACAAATCTTAATTGTTAAGAGAGGAAAAGATTATGTTGTTTTAACTCTTGGAACAAATCTAAAAGAAATGATTAAACTTAAAGAAGTTGATGTTGAACAAATAATTTCAAATGACTTCCATGAAGTTGCCGGAATATTTGGAATTGAAGCTGCACGACAGTTAGTAATAAACGAAATTTTAGTGGTATTAAATTCACAGGGTCTTGATATTGATTTAAGACACTTAAAGCTTGTTGCCGACGCTATGACAAATACAGGATTAGTTAAAGGGGTTACAAGAATGGGAATCATTGCACAGAAATCTTCAATTTTAGCAAGAGCAACTTTTGAAACTCCTGTTAAACAATTTGTTAATGCTTCGATAAAAGGAGGCAGAGATAATTTAACGAGCGTTATTGAAAATATAATTTTAAATCAACCAATTCCAGTTGGAACTGGTCTTCCTGGATTAATGGTTAAAGTTATTGGTCCTTTGACTAAGAAAGAATCTGAAAAAGATTTAGCAAAAGCAAAGATTGTTGAAGAAACAAATAAATAAATTTATAAAAGAGTTATTTCTTGAGTTGCTATAAAATGGAAGGAACAATAAATATGCAGGATTTGCGTTACTTGAATTTATTTAACAAAGTAACAAACATCAGCACAAGATTCTGTTTCAAGTATAACGAGATAATTTATTTCTGTGTTCCAAAAGAAATGATTTTTAGAGCAATTGGTGAAGGAGGAAGAAATATTAAAAGAATTAGTGAAACTTTTAGAAAAAGAGTGAGAATAATTGAATATCCTAAAACAGAAAAAGATTTGAAAAAATTTGTAGAAGACATTGTTAATCCTGTAACCTTCAAAGAAATTGAAATAAAAGACAATGAAATAATTTTAACTGCCGGAAGTCAAAGTAAGGCTTCGTTAATTGGAAGAAATAAAAGAAGATTAATTGAGATGCAAGGAATAATCAAAGATTATTTTGGAAAAGGATTTAGAATCCAATAAAGTTTACTGACGATAAAAAGAGAGAAAGAAACAATAAGCTTTTTAAACTCGATTTATCAACAATATTTATTAAGAAAATGGGATTAAAAAACGCAACAAAAAAAGTAAATCAGAGAAAAAAATTTAGATGGAGTGATAGTAAGTACAAGGCTCATACTTTAGGTCTTTATGCAAAATCTGATCCCCTTGAAGGCGCAAGTCAAGCAAAAGGAATTGTTCTAGCAAAAGTTCAAAAAGAAGCAAAACAGCCAAATTCAGCGATGAGAAAATGTTGTAAAGTTCAATTAACAAAAAATGGTAGACAAGTTACAGCATTTATTCCAGGTAATCTTGCACAAAAATTTATTGATGAACACGACGAAGTTTTAATTGAAAGAATTGGTGGAAAACAAGGACGAACTAAAGGAGATATTCCTGGAGTTAGATTTCAAGTAATTAAAGTAAATGACCAACCATTAGATAGATTATGGTTAGGAAAAATAGAGAAAGGAAGAAGATAAATGATAAAAAAAATAATTAAATTGCTCCCTGCGAACAAAACAGATTTGAAGTTTTTCGTTCGGAAAGGAAGAAGATAAAATGACAGAACAAATAACTTTACCAAAATTTAAAATTTTTGACATGTATGATGTTTCTGAAATTGAAGTAAAAGATTTGGGATTAAAATCTGCAATTAATCTTGATGCAAAACTTGTTTTGAAAAGTCAGGGAAGAAATGTTGTTAAAATGGGTCAGACAAAAGTAAATATTATTGAAAGACTTATGAATAAACTTGCTGTTGCAGGACACAGAAATAAAAAACACAGACTTGAAAAAGGAATTTGCACAGGAAAATATACTAAAAATATGAATATTGTTTTAGAAGCTTTCAAAATCATCGAGGCTAAAACAAAAGAAAATCCTGTTAAGGTTTTGGTTAAGGCAATTGAGAATGTTGCTCCAAGAGATGAGACAACAGTTATTGAATATGGTGGAGCAAGATATCCTCAAGCAGTTGATGTTTCTCCAATTAGAAGAGTTAATTTAGCATTAAGAAATATTGTTCATGGTTCAAGCGATAAAGCATTTAACAAAAAGAAAACAATTGCAGAAGGACTTGCAGAAGAAATTGTTTTGGCTTATCAAGAAAATGGAGATAGTGTTGCATTTAGAAAGAAAAAAGAATCAGAAGCTCAAGCAGATTCTGCTCGTTAAATTTTGTTTAACGTTCTTTACAATAAAAATTTAAAAAATACAAATTCAAAATAAAAAATGGCAATTAAAGAATCAAGTTTAGAAAAGATAAAACGTCTTACTTCTAGTCAGGAAACTATTCGAAATGTTGCAACTTCTGCACACATTCACCACGGAAAAACTGCTTTTACAGATAATCTTTTGGCTGCTGCAGGAATGATGGCTGCAAAAAATGCTGGAAGCTTAGAAGAAGGAATGACTACTTGGCAACATGCAGACGAGCAAGAAAGATTGATGACTGTGGATGCTGCCAATGTTTCTATGGTTCATAATTTTCATGATACAGAATATTTAATTAATTTAATTGATACTCCTGGTCACGTTGATTTTGGAGGAAATGTTACAAGAGCTATGCGAGCAATCGACGGAACTTTTGTTTTGGTTTGTGCTGTTGAAGGAATTATGCCTCAAACAGAAACTGTTCTACGACAAGCATTAAAAGAAAGAGTAAAACCAGTTTTGTTTATTAACAAAGTTGATAGATTAATCAAAGAGTTAAAAGTAACTCCTGAACAAATGCAAGAAAGATTCCAAAAAATTATTCAATCGTTTAATAATTTAATTATGCAGATTGCTGAAGAACCTTTCAAAGAAAAATGGAAAGTTAATGTTTTGGATGGAAGTGTTGCATTTGGAAGTGCTAGAGAAAATTGGGCAATGTCTGTTCCTTTTATGCAAAAGAAGAAAATTAGTTTTAAAGATATTTATCATATTTATGAAGTTGACGAGGAAGAAAGAAAGAAATGGATTTGGGAGAATGCTCCTTTGTATGAAGTTATTTTAGATATGGCAGTTAAACATTTGCCAAACCCAATTGAAGCACAAAAATACAGAATCCCAAAGATTTGGAGAGGAGATTTAGAAAGTGATTTTGGAAAAAGTTTACTTGCTTGTGATAAAAATGGAGAAGTTGCATTTGTTGTTACAAATATTAATATTGATCCTCGGTCAGGAAAAGAAGTTTGTGCCGGTAGACTTTATTCTGGAACACTTAGAACAGGAATGGAAGTTTATTGTAATAATACAAAAAAAGTTGGAAGAATTCAACAAGTTTTAGTTTACAATGGAATTAAGCCAGAAATTTTAGATGAAGTTCCTGCTGGAAATGTTTTGGCAATTACTGGCTTAAACATCGACGTTG
>Ga0265297_10004365_pt1 | contig 23295 bp, 21 predicted proteins | sample Munlanlwell13791_FD_192502 | JGI IMG/M metagenome (GOLD analysis project Ga0265297, IMG submission 192502) | Leachate microbial communities from a municipal landfill in Southern Ontario, Canada - Leachate well 137-91 | ecosystem: Engineered > Solid waste > Landfill > Unclassified | place... | reverse complement strand
TAAGGTACGCAACTCGGGCGGGACTCGCAAGGCACGTATGGTCCGCCGTAATGAAATGTTTCCGGCTGTAGTCTATGGGCATGGTATGAAGCCCCTTGCGATCGAGGTGCCGGACCGGGCATTTCTCAAGGCGGTCCATACCAAGGCCGGCGCAAACGTCCTGATCACACTTCAGGTCGAAGGCGCGAAGCTGAAGGAGTCGACATGCCGCATCAAAGCTATCCAGAACAATCCGGTCACGGACAAGATCGACCACATCGATTTCATGGTCATCTCGTTGACCGAAAAAATCACGGTCAAGGTGCCGGTGGTCCTTCTTCGTATTGAGGAGGCACCCGGCATCAAGGAAGGCGGGTCGCTCGACCTAGTGCACCGCGAAATTGAGGTAGAATGTCTGCCGACACAGATTCCGGAAAAGATCGAGATCGAAACAAAAGCTATGAAGATCAACGACGCGGTCCATGTGAAGGACTTGATACTTCCGCAGGGGATCAGGTGCCTGCTTTCACCGGAGGACGTGGTTCTTGCGATCCATCCTCCCCGTGAGGAAGAAGTGAAACCTGCCGAAGAAGGCGCCGCTACTGAGCCTGAGGTCATGGAAAAAGGCAAGAAGGAGAAGGAAGGCGAAGAAGGTGCTCCCGCGAAGGCCGCGCCTGCCGCCGCCAAACCCGCAGCGTCTGCCGCAGGAAAATCTGCCGCAATCCCGGCGAAAGAAGGAAAGTAATAGCGGACCTCCCGGGGGCCGTGCAAACGTTTCCCGGGGGATTTTGAGGGCTCTGATGAAACTCATCGTTGGGCTTGGGAATCCCGGGGACGAATATGCAGGCACGAGGCACAACATCGGCCGGCGGCTTATGGAGTTCATTGCCGGAGAAGAGAAAGTGAAGTTTGCTCTCAAAAAATCCCAGAAAGCGGCTATAGCTTCGGTCTCGTGGAACGGGGAAGCTCTTCATCTGGCGTATCCGCTGACCTATATGAATCTTTCCGGCGAAGCGATTGCGGCGATCGTAAAACATTGGAAAATTGCGGTCGACAAAGATCTCTTGGTTGTGGTCGATGATGTTGCGTTATCATTCGGGAAATTCCGTTTGCGAAGTAACGGGAGTTCGGGCGGGCATAAGGGTCTTGCTTCGATCGAAGAACATCTTGGAAGTCGTGAATATCCGAGACTCCGGATTGGGATCGGTCTTCGCGAAGACAAAACAACAGCAAAACCCGCAGGGTCCGACGAGCCCCTCCGGGATTATGTACTTTCTGCTTTCAATATTGCAGAAGAGAAAAAGATGAAAGAGCTTCTCGAAAAAGGAATGGAGGCGTGCCGCGCCTGGGCCGTGGAGCCTTTGCCGAAGGCCATGAGCCGGGTCAATGCTGTGGCACTGTGAGAGTCGCGGGTGTTGGAACTTTTCTTGTCCAAGTCTTTATTTTTGTCTCATAGACGATGACTTGGACTATCCTGATTAACCGTTTAACCTTTTTATTAAATGAGAATCAGGGTTGCCCAAGCACGGCATTTGTGTTACATTGTCTCCTCTTTTAGCCTTTTTGAAGGTCTAAAAACTTCATAACTGCTTCTGTAGCTTCTGTTTACGAAACTTACGGAAAGAGTTATCATCCTAAGCCGGATACTGAGGGAGTGTGTAATGAAAAAATATGAAGGTTTGTTTATTTTTCCGCCGGAAATTAGCGGGGAGGGTCACAAGGATTCTGCCGCGGAGGTTGTAAAATGGATCGAGAAATTCCAGGGTAAAGTGATCCAGAAGACGGATCTCGGCAAAAGAATGCTCGGCCACATGATCCGCAAATACAAAGACGGCAGGACATTTGTTTTTGAATTCGAAATGGATCCGTCCCGGATGCAGGATTTTCGCAAAGAACTGGAACTCCAGGAGAACCTTTTAAAATACATGGTGAGCATTCCCGCGAAGAAGCCCGCATTACCGCCTCTTCCGGCCGTTTCCACTGCAACGCCCAAAGCATAATCAATCCAACGCATAAAACATCTGGTGACCTATGGCCGTAAGTTTGAATAAAGTCATGTTGATCGGAAATCTCACCCGGGATCCGGAACTTCGTTATATCCCTTCAGGACAAGCCGTGACGACGTTTACGATCGCCGTCAACCGCGCGTTCAATTCCAAGTCCGGAGAAAAAAAAGAAGAAGTGGCATTTATCCGCATCGTGGCTTGGGCCCGTCTCGCGGAGATTTGTAATGAGTACTTGAAAAAAGGCCGCCCCGTTTTCGTGGAGGGAAGGATTCAGACCCGGAGTTGGGACGGCCCGGATGGTAACAAGCGGTATTCCACGGAAGTGGTCGCCGACAATGTCCAGTTCCTCGGCTCGAAACCCGGAAGCGGGAAGGGCGAGGGGTCGGATGTGCCGGCCATGGACGTGGATGACAGTATTTTTGAAGCCCCGGAGGGCGGCGTGCCTTCCAAAAAGGATTCCGTCTCCCTTTCAAAGGACGAACTCAAACCCGACGAAGAAATTCCCTTCTAAATCAGCCAGGTGTAAAAAATATGAAACCCAGATCTTCATTTTCAAAGTTTGGAAAATTCGAAAAGAAAAAACCTTTCGATAAGAACGCCCGTGGCCCCAAAAAAGGCGAAAAAGGCTACGGTTCTCCGAGCCGGAGTTCTTCACGGCCAGTGCGCAAGCGCATGCGCCGCGTACTGCCTCCCATGGATTACAAGGATGTAGAGGCCCTCGGGAAATACATTACCGAGAAAGGCAAGATCCTGCCGCGTCGCATCACGCGTTTGAACTCGAAGGACCAGCGGACGCTCACACGTCTCATTAAAAAGTCGCGTCATTCGGGGCTTTTGGCATTCCAGGCGAACTGATCGCCGGGCCATTTTAAAAAAGAAAAAAGGGGAATTGATCCATGGAATTGTTGCTTTTGAAAAATGTGGCGGATGTTGGGAAAAAAGGCGATGTCGTGCGTGTGCGTGACGGATTTGCAAGGAATTTTCTAATGCCCCAGGATCTCGCCATCCCGGCGACCCGCGCTAACAAACAATTTTTCGCGGAAAAGCGCGCTCGCAGTGCCGCGCGCAAGGTCAAAGAAAAAGAAGCGGCTGAAAAACGCGCCAAAGAAATGAAAGATCTTACAATCACGCTCGAAGTTCGCGCAGGCGAAGGCGACAAGCTTTATGGCTCCGTGACCGCCGAGGATCTCCGCGTGGCGCTCGAAAAGCAAGGGCACAGCTTCGAAAAAAAGCAGGTCCGGATCAAGGATGCTTTGAAGACCTTGGGCACGCACCAAGTCGATCTCGAGATCTACCCGCAGGTCAAGACGCGTCTGACGGTCGAACTCGTTCGCGGTCCTGATTCTCATTAATTTTTAAAGTCGAAGGTAATCAGGGCAGTCCAATTCACCTTCAATAAAAAAGAAGGCAAAGAATTGGACGATCGTCTTAAACCTCTTCAGAGGTCATTTGTGGCTGAATTGCAGACAACGGTCAATCTTTACGAAAAACTTCCGCCCCAGAATCGCGAAGCTGAAATGAGCGTTCTGGGCGCGATGTTTTTTGACGAGATCGCGCTTGCGAAGGCCATCGAAGTCCTGACTCCCGATTTTTTCTACGATCAGCGTCATCAAAATATCTTCAACGTGATGACAACCCTTTTTTCCCGTAATCATCCCGTGGACCTCATCACTGTCTCCGAGGAGCTCAAGAAACGCAAACAGCTTGAGGAACTGGGCGGGATCAGTTACCTGACACAGTTGACAACGATCGTTCCGACCGCGGCGAACATCGAACATTACGCCCGCATCGTCAAGGACAAGGCCCTTCTTCGCAAGCTCATCCAATCCGGGACGCAGATCGTTCAGAACAGTCTTGAGGCCGACGGAAATGCCCGTGAGATGATCGACAGCGCGGAGAAAATGATCTTTGATATCGGCCAGTCTCAGATCGAAAATAAGACCGTTCAGATCAAAGACATTATCCATGAAAGCATGGAAACGATCGACCAGCTTTTTCAGCGCAAGGAACACATCACAGGCATTGCGACCGGTTTTCATGAATTTGATATGAAAACCGCGGGACTTCAACCCTCGGATTTGATCATCGTGGCAGGTCGTCCCTCGATGGGAAAATCCGCTTTTGCCACTGCGATCTGCGAACACGTGGGAATCAATCTGAAGAAACCTGTCGTTGTTTTTTCGCTTGAAATGAGTAAAGAGCAGCTTGTTCAGAGAATGCTTTGCTCGCACGCGCGTGTGGACGCGCAAAAGGTTCGTACGGGATATCTCTCCCATCAGGATTGGCCGAAGCTGACAAACGCCGCCGGCAAACTTTCCGAAGCGCCGATCTTTATCGACGATACGCCGTCCCAGACCGTGCTCGAAATCCGTGCCAAGGCGCGCCGTCTCAAGATGAAACACGATATTTCGCTGATCGTGATCGATTATTTGCAGCTTATGCAGGGGGCGAAGTCCTCCGAGAATCGTCAGCAGGAGATCTCAGAAATTTCAAGGTCCCTCAAGGCGCTTGCGCGCGAGATCCGGGTTCCCGTTATCGCGGTGAGCCAGCTTTCCCGTGCGGTGGAGCAAAGAACCGGCAACCGTCCGCAGCTTTCCGATCTTCGCGAGTCCGGCGCCATCGAACAGGACGCGGACGTGGTTGTATTTCTTTTTCGAGAAGAGTATTATCAGCCGTCCGAAGAGAACAGAAATAAGGCCGAGGCGATCATCGCCAAACAGCGCAATGGGCCTACGGGCGTTATTCCGCTCGTGTTTCTCAAGGAATGGACGCGTTTCGATAATCCCGAATTTTTTAGATCGGAGGAGTCCGCGTGAAGCGGTTAATAATTCTACTTTTAGGTTTGTCCTTTTATGCACTTCATTCTCTGCCGGTCCTTGCCGAAAATGCGGCTGAGAAGACGTCTACTGAAGCTGTTGCAGCCTCTCCGTCCTCTTCCTCCGCCGCTTCTACGAACAATGATGCAAAAGAGACATCTACCGAAATTCCCGAACCGAAGGCTTCCGCTTCAGACCTTGCCGTCCCGTCGCTAGGTGAGACAGTTCCTTCTGATAAGAATAATGAAGAAACCTCCGCAAAAACTTCTGGACCGGAAACTTCCGTTTCAAGTCCCACCGTCCCATCACCAGCCAAGACAGTTTCTTCTGACAAGCATGAAGAAACCGCGCAGGCTCCAGCGCCAAAGGCGCTCGTTTCAGGTTCTGACGCCCAACCGCAGACCCCCGCTTCAGCCGCAGCGGATTCTCAACCTGCACCTAAGATCGAAAAAATGGTCGTTGCTGTGGAGGTCCGCGGGAATCGCATCGTGAGTACGAACACCGTTTTAAGTAAAGTCCAGACCAAACAGGGGCTGTCCCTCAAGCAGCAGACCGTCAACGAAGATATCAAGCGTCTTTATGCGACCGGGTTTTTTGAGGATGTGAAATTAGAAGTGGAAGAACTTCCCGAAGGTTATAAATTAATCGTGGAAGTGGACGAGAAACCGATCATCAAGCAGATCTCGTTCGAAGGAGCCACTTCTTTTAAGGAAGACAAGCTCCGCAAAACGCTCGGCGTGATCGAAGGGCAGATCCTGGATCGCAAGGCCGTCAAAAAGGGCGAGGAAGAGATCCGCAAGCTTTACGCGGACAAAGGGTTCCGGTTCGTGGACCTTCGGGTTGCGGTGAACGTGGATCCGCAAACCAAAGAAGCCGCGGTCACAATCAAGGTTTTTGAGGGAAAAAAATTTAAAATTACCAAGATCTCCTTCGAGGGGGTACAGGCCTTCAAACCCAAACAGCTACGGAAACTCATGAAGACGAAAGAGAGAAAATGGTTCCTGTTTGGAACGTTCAAAGAGGGTGATTTCGAGAAAGATATTGAGAAGATCAGTTTCTTTTACCAAAAAGAAGGCTATTTGGATGTCAAGGTCTCGCCGGAGTTCAGTTATAACAGAGACCAAAACACGATCCAGATCCTGATCAAGATCGACGAGGGACAGCATTACCTGACCGGCGAGATCAAGTTTATAGGCAATACCCTTTTCCCGGAATCCGAGCTTTGGCAGCAGCTCGAGATGCTTCCCGGGCTGACCTACTCGCAATTTTATGTCGCACAGGATATCGAAAAGATCCGTCAGTTCTACATGAATGAAGGCTATATCGAAGCCCGCGTAGTGCCCGACGTAAAACTGAACCGCGACAGCGGTAAAGTAGATATCACGTACGAAATCCAGGAAGGGGACCTCTATTTCGTGGAAAAGGTCCAGATCCGCGGGAACACCAAGACCCGCGACAAGGTTATTCGCCGCGAACTCCGCATCCGTCCCGGCGAACGCTTTGACGGCAAGAAGATCGAGAAATCCAAGGAGCGTCTCCAAAATCTGAATTATTTCGAAGAGATTACATATGATACCGAACCCACGGACGCCGGAGCAAATCGCAAGGACCTTATTTTCCGGGTGAAAGAAAAGCGTACCGGTGAGCTTTCCTTTGGCGGCGGCATCAGTTCCATTGATACGTTCATGGGTTTTGCCGAGATATCACAACGCAATTTCGATATCCTCAACTGGCCGCGTTTCACGGGCGGCGGGCAATCGCTTTCGATCCGGGGACAAATCGGGACCGTCCACCAGGAGTATGATGTCAGCTTCGTCGAGCCTTACCTTTTCAACAAGCCGATTTCCTGGGGCACGAACATTTTTGCCACTTGGCAAGACAATAAGAACACTGATTTTGGTGAGAGAAGAATGGGCGCTTCGACGAATTTGTCGCGTCTTTTTAAAGATGTCCTCCGGCTGGGTGGCGGATATACAATAGAACGTGTAAAACTTACAGATGTCTCAAGCAGCGCGCCCGTTTCCGTCACGGAGTTTGACGGGCCCGACTGGCTTTCGAGGCTTCGTGCGTTCACGACCTTTGACAATCGTGACAATGTATTCAGTCCCACCAAAGGACGTGTGATCAATCTCGCGGGCGAGTTGATCGGAAGTTTTCTTGGCGGCGACCAGGAGTTTTATATTCTGAGGTCCGGGTATACAGAGTATCTTACGTTCCATAAGAAACACCAGATCGAGTTTCAGGCTCGTTTGGCCACATCGCAGGCGTTCGGGAAGACATCGACGACTCCGGCCTATGACAGGTTCTTTGCCGGCGGTCTTGGCACGGTGCGCGGCTTTAATTACCGGCGTGTGGGCCCCCAGGAGGGAGGCGAAGCTTCGGGCGGTCAGACCATGGCCATTGTGAACCTCGACTACACTTTTCCGCTTCCTTATCTCGATGCGTTCCGCGGAGTGGTGTTTGTTGACGTAGGCAATGTTAATAAGGATTCCTACAGTCTCGATTTCTCGGAATTCGCCGTGAGCGTTGGCCCCGGCGTCAAGGTCAAGACACCGATCGGACCTTTGGCTTTTTATTATGGTTTTCCCATTGCGAACAGGGATACCAAGGACAGAAACGGCCGTTTTGAATTCAGTTTGAGCCGTAGTTTTTAAAGTGTTTCAACCACCGTTCCATTCTAACAAAGGAGAAATACCATGAACCGTAAAATAACAGCGGGTTTTCTGGCAATACTGATGATGTCGGGTTTAAGCCTTCCGGCCTTCGCGGTAGAAATGAAGGTTGCGTATGTCGATGTGGGCGAGGTTTTTGACAATTACCAAAAGACCAAGGACCAGGATTTGGTGCTTAAGACCGCGGGGGAAGCTAAGGAAAAAGAACGTAATGACATGATGGCCAAAATCCGTTCGATGGAAGATGAATTGACTCTTCTTGCGGCGGATGCCCGTGCCACCAAACAGGAACAATTGATCGAAAAAAAGCGCCAGCTTGAGGATTTCGATCGCAATGTTCGCCAGCAGCTCGCGGAACAACGCGATAAGGTGGTTCGCGAGATCTTCCAGGAGATCGATGCCATTGTCCAGGACCTTTCGGCCAAAGGCGGCTATGACATGATCTTCAACAAACGCGTGCTTCTCGCCCAGAAAAAGTCTTTTGACATTACGACGCAGGTCTCCGCGGAACTCGCGAAGAGGTATAAGAAAAAGGCCTAAGTCGGGAAACAATGAAACAAAGGACTCTAAAAAATCAAGCCGTTTTCGAAGGAACGGGGCTCCATACCGGTCGCAAGGTGACGGTATGCGTGCGTCCGGCTTCGAAAAATGCCGGCATACTTTTTTGCCGCGTTGATCTGACCCCGGACCTCAAGGTTAAAGCCTCGATCGAGAATGTCTGTTCCGATAAGATGCGTCAAACCGCGATCACGGTTGGGAATGGCCGTGTTCGTACGATCGAACATCTCATGGCTGCTTTTCACGGACTCGGGATCGACAACGCTTTGGTGGAGATTGACGGAGAAGAGGTCCCCGGAATGGACGGGAGCGCTCTGGAATTTACGAATGCTCTGATCAGCGCCGGATTTGAAGAGCAGGACGCGGAGCGGCAATTTCTGGCGGTCAGAACGCCTGTGTACGTTGATCAAGGCGATCAGTCAATCGTGATCCTGCCCGCCGCTTCATTTTCGATCTCCTACATGCTCGACTACCGGGATGCAGACCTTCTGGCCCAGTATCTGTCGCTTTCGCTCATGCCCGGGGTCTTTGAGCGGGAACTGGCGCCGGCCCGTACTTTTTGTCTTAAAAAGGAAGCGGAGCTCCTGCTCTCCCAGGGATTTGGAAAAGGCGCGAATCCATCCAACACGCTCATTTTTGAAAAAAACAAACCGCTCCAGAACACCTTGCGGTTTGAAAACGAGGCCTGTCGGCACAAGATGGTGGATATCCTGGGAGATCTTTTTTTATGCGGGAAATTCATTCATGGACACGTGATCGCTTTCCGGAGCGGCCATGCCCTTAACGTTGAACTCGTGAGGAAATTAACAATGACCACTTCATCTGAATCCAAACCGCTTTCCAAAACGTTGACTGCGGAAGAAATCCAGAAGATCATTCCGCACCGGTATCCCTTTCTTTTTGTGGACCGGGTCGAAAATTTTGAACCGGGGGTGCGCGCTACGGGTTTCAAGCAGGTCAGCATGAACGATTATTTTTTTCAGGGGCATTTCCCGGGTCACCCTGTGATGCCGGGGGTGCTGATCGTGGAAGCTATGGCGCAGGTAGGCGGGGTGATCATGCTGGGCGAACCCGAGAACCGGGGCAAGATCGCTTATTTCATGAGCGTTGATGCCGTCAAATGGCGCAGTCCGGTTTTCCCCGGGGATACGCTTCGAATGGAAGTTGAGGTCCTGAAGAAACGTTCCAAGTTCGGTCAATGTTCCGGAAAAGCCTACGTGGGGGACAAACTTGTATGCGAAGCGGACGTGAAATTCGCCGTGGTGGATGCGTGAAGATTCATCCGACGGCGATCGTCCATCCGGACGCCGTCCTTGGCGAGGGGGTTGAGATCGGGCCGTGGGCCATCGTCGATGGGGCTGTGAGGATCGGAGCGCGTACGAAGGTCGGACCGCGTGTGACGATCGAAGGGCACACCACGATCGGAGAAGATAATGAGATCTTCACCGGCGCGGTGGTCGGCAGTCTTACACAAGACAAAAAATTCGATGGCGGTATAAGTTATCTCAAGATCGGCGACCGCAACACGATCCGCGAATACGCGACCCTCAATCCCGGGACCTTGGATGGCACCGAGACCGTAATCGGGAACGACAATCTTCTGATGGCTTACGCGCATGTGGCGCATGATTGTATTATCCACAACGGTGCGACGCTCGCCAATAACGCGACGCTCGCGGGCCACGTGATCGTGGAGGACAAAGCGATCATCGGGGGCCTCTCCGCGGTCCATCAATTCGTCCGGATCGGGAAATTGTCAATTACGGGGGGGTGTTCCAAGGTCGTGCAAGACATTCCGCCTTTTATGATGGTTGACGGCCACCCGGCACACGCCTTCGGGATCAATACCGTGGGTCTTGATCGCGCAGGATTCTCCCAGGAAGAAAAATCGGCCATCAAAAAAGTCTTCAAGATCATCTTCAAGTCGGGTCTCATATTGAAGAACGTCATCAAACAGATCCAGCAAGACATCCCCCCTAGTCCTTCCATTCAGACGATCATTGATTTTTTGGAAAAGTCCAAACGGGGCATTTGCGGATAGCCTGTCCCGTTAGAGATTCATGGGGCAGTGTTAGATCGGAGCTACTCGTGATAGGGACCGCTGGTATTTTAAGAAGTCATTTTCAAAATAGACGGAAGCATCTGGAATGTTTCCTATCTCTAACGGGGTAAATCATGAAGATCATGGGGATTATTGCGGGGAACGGTCGTTTTCCCATCCTGGTGGCTGAAGAGGCCAAGAGGGCGGGATACCGGGTCGTGACTTGCGCCATCGAGCAGGAAGCCGAACCCGCCCTGGAGAAGCTTTCGGATGCTTTTTCATGGGTTAAGGTCGGCGAGCTCAAAAAACTTTCGAAATTCCTGAAAGACGAAGGTGCTCACGAAGCCATCATGGCCGGCAAGATCGAGAAGGTTCGTTTTTTTAAAGAGAACGTGCGGCTCGATCTCGATATGATGTCGGTCCTGGTGAAGCTGAAAGACCACAAAGACGATTCCCTTCTCGGGGGTATCGCAGAGTACCTCTTCAAAAAAGGTATCGTTCTGCAGGACTCAACTTGTCTTCTCAAGGATATGATGCCGGGACCGGGCCTGCTTGGGAAAAAGAAGCCCTCCAAGTCGGTCATGGATAATATTGATTTCGGTTTTGAAATGGCGCAGAAGGTCTCCGGCGCGGACATCGGACAAACAGTGGTCGTGAAAAACAAAACCGTGCTCGCGGTCGAGGCCATTGAGGGTACGGATGAAGCGATACGCCGCGGCGGGGCACTCGGGCGCGGCAAGATCATTGTGGTGAAAATTGCCAAGCCGGACCAGGATATGCGTTTCGATGTGCCGGCGGTCGGGCTCAAGACCCTGGAAGGGTTAATCGAAGCGCAGGCCGAAGCTTTCGCGTTCGAGGCGCATAAAACCCTTTTCATCGGTAAGGACATTTTTGTGGAGAAGGCCAATCGCGCAGGCATCGTTCTCTACGGAGTAAGCGACAGGCCTTAGTCCCAATACCGATCAATTGAAGGGTAGCGGTACCTGATTCTCCTTAATTTCAAAAACAAAGGTAATCAGTACCGCCCAAACTACCATTTAGAAAAAGATGAAAAGTTTGGACGAAAATCGGGGCAATCCTGACTATCCTCGATGAAAAGAAAACAAAAGTCAGGATAGGAAAATATGAGCGGTGAAAAAACAAAACCCTCCGTCGGACTTCAGCGTGAAATTCAGGAGCTCAGTGTGCTCTATGAGATCACACGTCACATGACGGCTCCGTTTCCGATCGAGGAGCGGATGAGGAAAGCGCTGGATGTGCTTCATGAGAAAATGGGTATGCACCGCGGGACCCTGACGCTTCTGGACCCTGATGGAGAAAATCTTACGATCGAGATCGCCCATGGTCTTGATGATCAGGCCAAAAAGAAAGGCCGCTATAAGGTCGGAGAGGGAATCACAGGCAAGGTCGTGGAGGCGGGAGAGCCTATCGCAGTGCCGAACATCGGGGAAGAGCCGCTTTTTCTTAATCGGACCGGCGCGCGGAAGGATTTTCGCCGCAATCGCATCGCTTTTATCTGTGTCCCCATCAAGATCGACCAGGAAACCATCGGCGCGTTGAGCGTGGATCGTCTTTTCGAGGGGAATGTTTCCCTGGATGAAGACTTGAGGCTTCTGACCATTATCAGTTCCATCCTTGCGCAGACTGTCGCGAATTACCGGCTTCGCGAAAAAGAAAAAGTAAAACTTCAGTTCGAAAATGTCGAGTTAAAGCGTGAGCTTGCCAAAAAATTCCATCCGGCCAATATCATCGGTAAAAGCAAACGCATGGAAGAAGTTTATGAAGCCATTGATATGGTGAGCCAGACGCGTTCCACGGTGCTTCTGCGGGGGGAGACCGGAACCGGGAAAGAGCTGGTAGCCCACGCGATCCATTACGGAAGCTTTCGATCGAAAAGGCCGTTTGTGAAAGTATCCTGCGCGGCGTTGCCGGAAACGCTTCTTGAAAGCGAGCTTTTCGGGTACGAAAAGGGCGCCTTTACAGGAGCAGTTGCGAGAAAACTCGGACGTTTTGAAATGGCGGACGGCGGAACTCTATTTCTCGATGAGATCGGAGATATTTCGGCCTCGATGCAGGTCAAACTTCTGCGAGCGCTCCAGGAGAGAGAATTCGAACGCGTGGGCGGGACCCAGACAATCCGTGTGGATGTGCGGGTGATCGCGGCTACGAACCGGGATCTCGAAAAAGCGATCCAGGAAAAACAGTTCCGGGAAGACCTCTATTACCGGCTCAATGTGGTGCCGATCCTTTTGCCGCCTTTGCGAGAAAGGCGGGAAGACATTCCATTGCTTGTCGAACATTTTTTGAAAAAAGCGAGCCTTGAGAACGGCAAAAGAGTTAAATGTGTTTCCGACGGAGCCATGGAATGCCTCATGAGTTACTCTTGGCCCGGCAATATCCGGGAGCTCGCGAATGCAATTGAAAGGGCTGTGATCCATTGCAAGTCCGATACGCTCGAAGCTGATCTTTTTCCGATCCCGGGGCCCAAAGGCCATCCGGTCACGGCCCAGCTTAAGACCCATGAGCTTTCTATTGATGAGGGAAAGGGCGAAGACGCTTCCGGGGACCTTCCCAGCGCTGTCGAGAGACTTGAAAAGAAATTGATCCAAGAGGCGCTCCGCTCCAACGCCAAGAATCAGCGTAAGGCGGCCAAAGCACTCGGTGTTACCGAACGCATCCTTGGGTATAAGATAAAAAAATATGGTCTTGGGTAGAAGGTTCCTACAAAATTGTAGACGGCTTGTCTTGGGCGACAATTTTGTGGTTTTGTAGGCCATTCAAAGGGATCCCTATAGGGGAGATATCTGATGATTTGGCATAGAAATTGCTTTGTAGCGGATAGGGAAGTTTTCTGTCCCAGTACTTATCAATTTCCATGCAGCGGTCCCAATACCGAGCAATCGAAGCATCGCTGAGATTGGGGCCGTCCAGGTCGACCATTCTGGAAATGGAGCAAAAGACTTGGGTTGTATCTTGATGAGGAACAGTAGAATTTTAAAAATCATTCAATCAGAAAAAGGGGGATGTTATGTGCGAAGATAATGCTTATCATTGCGGTTACGAGAAGGTGGATGTAACAAAGATCTTTGGAAGCAATGTTTTTAATGACCGTACTATGAAGGAACGTCTTCCGAAGGAGACCTACAAGGCCCTCCGGAAAACGATCCAGCAAGGACTTCCGCTCTCGCCTGATGTGGCCAATGTTGTCGCGAATGCGATGAAGGATTGGGCCATCGAAAAAGGCGCTACGCATTACACCCACTGGTTCCAACCGCTCACGGGCCGGACTGCGGAAAAACACGACTCTTTCATTTCTCCGACCGACGACGGTAGCGTGATCATGGAGTTTTCCGGGAAACAATTGGCCCAGGGCGAACCCGATGCGTCGTCGTTCCCGAGCGGCGGTCTTCGTTCCACATTTGAAGCGCGCGGCTATACAGCGTGGGATTGCACTTCTCCCGCATTCCTTAAAGAGGATGCTTCGGGGAATGTAACCCTTGCTATTCCGACAGCTTTTTGTTCCTATACGAGCGAAGCGCTTGATAAAAAAACGCCGTTGCTACGTTCCATGGAAGCGGTTTCCAAGCAGGCTATTCGCGTGTTAAAAGCGCTTGGTAACAAGGCCTCAAGGCGCGTGACCTCAACGGTCGGTCCCGAGCAGGAGTACTTTCTGATCGATAAGACCTGCTATGAAAAGCGTCTCGACTTGATCGTTTCCGGAAGAACGCTTTTCGGTGCCCCATCGCCGAAGGGACAGGAACTTGAAGACCAGTATTTTGGAGCGATCAAAGACCGTATCTCTGCGTTCATGAAGGATCTTGATATAGAACTCTGGAAAATGGGGATTTCTTCCAAGACCAAGCACAACGAAGTGGCGCCCGCGCAGTATGAAATGGCGCCGATCTTTTCCACGACCAACATTGCCGCTGACCACAACCAGCTTGTAATGGAAACCATGCAGAAAGTGGCGCTTCGCCATGGTCTCGTATGTCTTCTCCACGAAAAGCCCTTCGCGGGAGTGAACGGTTCCGGCAAACATAATAACTGGTCGCTTTCAACCGATGACGGACAAAATCTCCTGGAACCCGGAAGAACGCCTTCCGAAAACGAGCAGTTCCTGATCTTTGTGAGCGCTCTTCTCATGGCGGTGGATCGCCATGCCGACAAATTACGCGCAAGCTGCGGGAATCCCGGGAACGATCTCCGGCTTGGTGCGAATGAAGCGCCTCCGGCCATCATCTCGGTCTTTATGGGGGACGAACTGACGGATATCCTGGAAGGTATCGCCAAAGGGAAAAAAGTTGAGTCCCGGGGTCAGAGTTTTCTCCATATCGGGGTCGATGCTTTGCCGCCGCTCCCGAAGGACAATACCGACCGCAATCGTACTTCGCCTTTCGCATTCACCGGCAACAAATTCGAATTCCGCATGGTCGGTTCTTCAGCCTCCATCTCAGGTCCGAATATTGTGATCAATACCATCGTTGCGGAAGCACTGGACGAGATCGCAACGCGTCTTGAGAAAGCCGGTAAGGGAGGTCTTAACAAGGAAGCGACTGCGATCGTCCGAGATGCGGTAAAAAAGCACGGGCGCGTTATTTTTAACGGGAACAATTATTCGGACGAGTGGGTTGCCGAGGCCCAGAAACGGGGTCTTCCGAATATCAAGACCGGTATTGATGCATTGGCAACCATGGCAACGTCACAGGCGGAAAAGCTCTTTGATAAATATCAGGTACTGAGCCCCAAAGAGCTCCATTCCCGCTATGAGATCTACCTTGAAGCTTACGTGAAGCATGTCAATATCGAGGCGCAGGCGTCCGTTCAGATGGTCAAGCGGCTCTTCATCCCCGCGGGGATGAAGTTTGCGGCCGAGCTCGCAGGAGCCATTGGCGTTCTGAAATCGGCTTCGGCGCCGGTCACGGTCCAAAAGCAATTACTTACGACTGTGAGCGGTCTTTTGTCGGGCGCTTCGGAAAAGCTCGCCATACTTGAGGCAGCGATCGAGAAGGCTCATCATGTGTCCGATGTGGTTAAGCGCGCCGAGGCATTTCGCGACAAAGTGGTTGTGGCGATGAGCGCTCTTCGCAAGGATATTGATGCGCTTGAGGGCGTGACTCCCACGGAATTTTGGCCCGTGCCGACATACGCGGAAATGCTTTTCAAGCTTTAACAAATACAAGTTTCTAATAAAACAAAAACAGGCGGGCTTTCTCATCCCTTGAGAGAACCCGCCTTTTTTCTAATTTTATCCCCCAAGTATTTTTCAACATCTTTAGCCCCATTCCCTCAAGTTGGCACGCCTCTTGCACATCTAGATGTGTTCATGAATACAAATGTTATTTTATGAGCGCGAAAATACAAAAATGTGCAACGAATTTGTAGACGAAAAATAGAACTTGTAAAAAGGAGGAGCAAATAATGGAAAAAATAAGAAGGTGCTTTTGGGGGATGACCGGATTCATGGTTCTCATGGGGGTCTCAAAGCTGGCTCTGGCTGCAGATGAGGTCGCACCAGTCATTAATACCGGGGACACGGCATGGGTATTGATTTCCGCTGGGCTCGTATTCTTGATGACGCCGGGGCTTGCGTTCTTCTACGGCGGTTTGGTTCGCAAGAAGAATATGCTTTCAGTGCTCATGCAATGTTTCATGCTGATGTGCATCATCACACTTCAATGGGTGATCTTCGGCTACAGCCTTTCGTTCGGGCCGGATATCAAGGGCATGATCGGGAGCTTGAGCTGGGCGGGTCTTCACGGCGTTGGCAGCGAGCCTTTCGCGGACTATTCAGCGACGGTCCCGCATCAAGCTTTCATGATCTATCAGGCGATGTTTGCCATCATTACCCCGGGCTTGATCCTGGGGGCTTTCGCGGAACGCATGAAATTTTCAGCGTTCGTTGTCTTCTCACTTCTTTGGGCCACATTCGTTTATGACCCCGTCTGTCATTGGGTGTGGGGGGTAGGTGGTTTTTTAAGAAACTCAGGCGCCTTGGATTTCGCAGGCGGCACGGTTGTTCACATCAACGCCGGTGTTGCGGCGCTGGTCTGTGCGATTGTGCTCGGGAAGAGAAAGGGCTACCCCAGCCATATGTCGCCTCCGCATAATCTTCCGTTTGCCGTACTCGGCGCGGGACTTTTGTGGTTTGGCTGGTTTGGATTTAACGGTGGAAGTGCTCTGGGCGCCAACGGTCTTGCAGCTAACGCGCTTGTAGTGACACATGTTGCTGCCGCAGCTGCAGGTCTGACCTGGTCCCTGCTGGAATGGAAGATCAGCTCCAAGCCCACCATGCTCGGCATGATCACCGGCGCCGTCGCCGGTCTCGTTGCTATCACACCTGCTGCGGGATTCGTCGGACCGATTGATGCCATCTGGATCGGGGTTGGGGTCTCCCTGATCTGTTATTTCTTCGTTGCGGTAGTGAAAACGAAATTTGGCTATGACGATTCGCTGGACGCTTTCGGCGTTCACGGTATCGGAGGGATCTGGGGTGCTTTGGCTACGGGTCTTTGGGCCACAAAGGCTGTTAATCCGGCCGGAAATAACGGGCTCTTTTACGGGAACCCGGGACTCTTTCTGGTTCAGCTGAAGGCGGTGGTTGTCACTATTGTCTACTCATTCGTCGTTTCTTGGGTCCTCCTGAAGATCGTGGATGCTTTCATGGGTCTACGCGTTTCTGAGGATGAAGAACGTATCGGGCTTGATCTCACACAGCATCGTGAGTCGGGCTACACCATGTTGGATTAAGGAGGAAACTATGCGCTACATCGTTGCAATTATTCAGCCGGATCGATTGGACGAAGTGCTCCGGATCCTTGAAGAAAAGGATATCCATCTTGTGACCGTGACCAATGTGTTGGGTCGCGGGCGGCAGAAGGGGATTTCGGAGGTTTACCGGGGTCATAAGGAAAACGGCCGTCTCTTAAAAAAAATAAAACTAGAGATCGCCGTCAATGAAGAATTCGTGAAAACGACGGTCGACGCAATCATCGCGGGAGCCCGGACCAATCACATCGGGGACGGAAAAATCTTCGTGCTCGACCTCAAAGAATGTTTCCGTATCCGTACCGGTGAAACCGGAAAAATAGCGATCGGGTGATTTCCCCGCATGTGGGGAAATGTGTATGAAATGGGGTGTACTGCATAAAAAAGCATGCCCTGTACCTTAGTGGTACGCTCTAGTTCGTAAGAATTTGGCACGCCTCTTGCTCCTATAACCTGCATAAGTTTGTTTCTTTATTCAAATCAGAATAGAGAATGGTTTTTGCTATCCAAAAGCCTACAAAAATGTAGGACGAATTCGTAGAAAATGCGATTTGTCGACAAAAAGGGGAGGCATTCGATGCAGAAAAAAAGTAAGTATTTTTGGGGAAGTGCGATTTTTTTTATTCTCCAGGGCATATCCCAAACAGCCTGGGCTGCAAGTCCGGTGGTTCCGGCCATTAGCGGCGGGGACACCTCGTGGGTCCTTGTCTCTGCGGCACTGGTGTTCTTGATGACACCCGGCCTGGCCTTTTTCTATGGCGGGCTGGTCCGCAAGAAGAATATGCTTTCGATCCTGATGCAGTGCTTCATTCTGATATGCATGATCACGCTTCAGTGGGTCCTTTTCGGCTATAGTTTAGCGTTCGGTCCGGATGTTAAAGGCCTGATCGGCAACTTGAGCTGGGCAGGCCTCCAGGGTGTGAGTCTGGATCCTTTTGCAGCTTATTCGGCCACGATTCCGCACCAGCTTTTTATGATCTATCAAGCGATGTTCGCGATCATCACGCCCGGCTTGATCCTGGGCGCTTTCGCGGAACGCATGAAATTCTCCGCGTTCTGCGTTTTTTCGCTCCTTTGGGCGACCTTTGTTTATGATCCTGTTTGCCATTGGGTATGGGGTGTGGGTGGTTTTTTAAGAAATTCAGGTGCCTTGGATTTCGCAGGCGGCACGGTTGTTCACATCAATGCGGGCATTGCCGCTCTTGTCTGCGCCCTGGTTCTTGGAAAGAGAAAAGGCTATCCTCAACACATGTCGCCTCCCCACAATCTTCCGTTTGCCGTACTCGGGGCCGGACTTTTGTGGTTCGGTTGGTTCGGTTTTAACGGCGGAAGCGCGCTTGGCGCCAATCGGATAGCCGTTAGCGCTATGGTCGTCTCTCATGTCGCCGGGGCAACCGCCGGACTGACTTGGGCGCTCTTGGAGTGGAGGTTCAACTCCAAGCCCACTATGCTCGGCATGATTACCGGTGCCGTCGCAGGACTTGCCACGATCACTCCGGCTGCGGGTTTTGTGGGGCCTATCGACGCGATCTGTATAGGAATTGCAGCCTCGGTGGTCTGCTATTTTTGCGTGGCGGTGGTCAAAGCAAAGTCCGGTTACGATGATTCGCTGGACGCTTTTGGCGTGCACGGGGTCGGCGGGATTTTGGGGACTTTGGCCACGGGTCTTTGGGCCACGAAAGCTGTTAATCCGGCCGGGAATAACGGGCTCTTTTATGGGAACCCAGGACTCTTTCTGATTCAGTTGAAGGCCGTGGTCGTCACTATTGTTTACTCATTCGTCGTTTCTTGGGTTCTTCTGAAGATCGTGGATGCTTTTATGGGTCTGCGTGTTTCTGAGAACGAAGAACGTATCGGGCTTGATCTCACACAGCATCGTGAATCAGGCTACACCATGTTGGATTAAGGAGGAAACTATGCGCTACATCGTTGCGATTATTCAGCCGGACCGGTTGGACGAAGTGCTTCAGATCCTTGAAGAAAAGGAAATCCATCTTGTGACTGTGACCAATGTTCTGGGTCGCGGTCGTCAAAAGGGAATTTCGGAGGTCTATCGAGGGCATAAGGAAGGCGGCCGTCTCTTAAAAAAAATAAAACTGGAGATTGCTGTTAATGAAGAATTCGTGAAAGCGACGGTCGATGCGATTATCCAGGGTGCGCGGACCAATCACATCGGGGATGGGAAAATCTTCGTGCTCGATCTCAAAGAATGTTTCCGTATCCGTACCGGCGAGACCGGCAAAATAGCGATCGGATAACGTTGTCCTGAAAAGATCATTCCGGTTCTTGTCTTTTGTTTCATTTCCTCAAAGCTTGACAAGGACCGCCCCAATCTCCGCCCAAGTCTTTATTTTCTTTTCATTAATGGTGACTTGGACGGCCACTGACTGCCTTTGTTTCCTAAATTAAAAAGAGTCAAGTACTGCTTTGCTTGATTGGTATTGGGATGGCCCAAAATCGCCTCCCTTGGTGATGATGAGAAGTATCTCTTCTCAGAGCCGGGGTTTTTCTCCTGTTTTTTTGGATCTTCGATGTTGAAACATCACAGAAATGTTCCGCGAAACTACAAAATCGTAATATTGTCTGAAATATCCCCAGAATAAAATCCACTCTGTAGGCACGATTTTCCGTTCATTTGGCATGATACATGCATAACTCCAATAGGTACCGTTAACTATCAAAGGAGGCGGTTATGTTCAAGAAAAAGCTTTTCAAGAAAATGTTCCTTATCATGGGTGCATTGCTAACATTCGGATATTTCTGGCAGAAGGCAGCGTTTGCGGCGGATCCGACGCCCGCGTCTAATGTTACAGCAATTAATACTATTTGGACGCTGATCGCGGCGTTTCTCGTGTTCTTTATGCAAGCCGGTTTCGCGATGGTCGAGACGGGCCTTACGCGTGCCAAGAACACATGTAACATTCTGATGAAAAACCTGCTCGACTTCTGTCTGGGTTCGCTCGTTTTTTGGGCATTCGGATTCGCCATCATGTTTGGGGCCGACAAGCTGGGCCTTTTGGGGACAACCGGGTTTTTCCTTTCAGCCGCGAACCCTGCAACAGGGGACGGTCTTTGGCAATACGCCTACTGGCTTTTCCAGGTTGTGTTCGCGGCAACAGCAGCCACGATCGTTTCGGGTGCCATGGCCGAGCGCACAAAGTTCAGCGCTTATCTCATCTACACGGTTTTTATCAGCGCGATCATCTATCCGGTCGCGGGACACTGGATTTGGGGCGGAGGATGGCTTTCGAAACTCGGAATGGTGGATTTTGCCGGTTCAACGGTTGTTCACAGTATCGGTGGTATGGCGGCTCTGGTTGGTGCAATCATGGTTGGGCCCCGTCTCGGAAAATATAATCCCGATGGAAGTTCGAACGTTATTGCTGGCCACAATATGCCGCTTGCGGCACTCGGCGTGTTCATCCTCTGGTTCGGATGGTTTGGGTTTAATCCTGGAAGCACGACCTGCGGCGTGAATCTTAGTATTGCGACGATTGCTGTCACGACGAACCTTGCCGCTTGTGCTGGCGCCGTTTCGGCTATGTTCACGATCTGGTGGTTTTTTGGCAAGCCCGATACTTCCATGACTTTGAACGGTGCTCTAGCCGGACTGGTTGCGATCACGGCTCCCTGCGCTTCCGTTTCACCTTTAAGCGCAATCATTATCGGGTCGATTGCTGGGGCCCTAGTTGTGTTTTCCGTTATTTTTATTGAGCGAGTTCTCAAGATCGATGACCCTGTGGGCGCAGTTTCAGTCCATATGGTCAATGGCATGTTCGGTACGCTTGCAGTTGGACTCTTCGCTGAGTCATCTTTCGGTGGGGCGGCTGGCTTGTCGCACGGGAACGGCCTTTTTTTTGGAGGCGGCTGGCATCTTTTTTTGGTCCAGTTGACGGGTGTTGCGTCGGTTGCAGCTTGGACAGCAATTACTTGTGTGATCTGTTTTACGATTTGTAGAGCAACGACCGGACTTCGCGTTAGCGACGAAGAGCAACTTAAGGGTCTTGATATTGACGAACACGGCATGGAAGGCTATGCCGGTTTCCAAATTTTTACAACGGAATGATGACCTCGAAAGGAGAATAACACTATGAAACTTGTTACTGCATACATTCAACCGCATCGGTTGCCAGCGGTCAAAGAGGCGCTCCAAAAAGCAGAGATCTATAAAATGAGCGTCGCTAACTCCCTGGGATGTGGCCAGCAAGCGGGTTACGAAGAAACTTATCGTGGCGTGAAGCACAAGATCAATCTTTTAAAGAAAGTGCGTCTTGATATCGCGGTCAACGACAACTTTGTCGAGCCGACTGTCAAAGCGATTATCAAAGGAGCGAAGAGTGGGAAGATCGGCGACGGAAAGATCTTTGTTGCCGAGTTGGTTCAATGCATTCGCATTCGTACCGGCGAGACCGGTGTCGCGGCAATCGGCTAGTGGTTTCAAAATAAGGTGTGTTATGGAAATCCAAGGTTCGGATCAAATAGGGAATTTTAAGTTGGATCACGGGGGACTTGTTCGGAGAGGAAAGCTTCCGGAAGCGATCCACGAATTGGAGAAACAAATGATCCAGGAGGCCATGGCGCGTTCCGGGGGGAATCAGCGTCTGGCCTCTGAAATCTTGGGGATCACGGAGCGGATGCTGGGGTACCGTTTGAAACATTACGGTCTAAAGGCTTTCGTTTAGGAGGCAGGAGGCAGTTTTTAAAACCAACAGAGGAGGAAGTTATGAAAAAAATGTTACGCGGGTTTTTAAGTTTTTGTTTGATCGGAATGTGTATGTGGCCTGGGATGGCGTTTGCTGAGGATAACGAAGTCGCTGCGCTTAAAGCGCGGATTGATGTCTTGAGCCGGAAATTGGAGGCGATGGATAGCAAGATGATGACCATGGAAAAACCTGCGCCGAACGCACAAACGGTTTATATCCCGCCGGTGCCGGAGTCCAAAGGCGGATTCCTTCGGGCGATGGAGGATATCCACATGGGCGGATATGTCGAGACCCAATTCCAAAATAAGATCGGCGAGTCCCGTGGCACAGGAAATGTGGGACGTTCGCTCACCGATAAGGCCGCCGACACCTTCTCCATGAACGCAGCCAAACTCTGGTTCGAAAAAGCCGCGAACCCTGAAGGCGGCGCAGGATTCCGTATCGATATGATGATGGGAAGCGATGTGCCGTATTATTTTAATAATCTGACCCGGGACAACGGAAGCGCTTCCACCACGGCCTTCGCTTTTGAGCAGGCATACGTTCAGCTTGTGGCGCCCCTGAAATTCTTGGAGGGGAACAGCATCCTGCCGCATACTATCGATATCAAGGCCGGACGTATGGTTACATTGGCGGGGAATGAAGTAATCGAGGGGCCAAACAATTGGAATATCAGCCGCTCGGTTTCATTCGGGTATGCGATTCCTTTTACGCATACCGGAGTTCGGGCGACTTATGCTCTTTTCAACGATTATTTGACTATCTATCATGGTATCAATAATGGTTGGGATGTGGATATCGATAACAACTCATACAAGACGTTCGAAAATGCTTTCAGCTTCAGTCCGTTTAAGGACGTCAAATGGACCACGGCGACCTATTTTGGACCTGAGAACAATACCGCGAGTGGCGCCAAGCGCTTTCTTGCCACGAATGTCCTGAGCTGGGACGTAAACAAGAAGCTCTCGGTTGCCGGCGAATTTGACATCGGTAATCAGCCCCGCGTGGATACAGCCATGGATGATGTATTCCATACCGCTCAATGGTTCGATTACGCGGTCTATGCCAAGTACAAATTCACGGACAAATTGGCGGCGGCTTATCGTTTTGAACTGTTTGATGACAGCCGGCGGTATCGTAACTGGACCGGTGTTGGGACCGCGGGTGCTTCCACGGATCTCGCCAATACCCTGACGCTTGAATACAAGCTTTACGAGAACATGATCGCCAGAGCGGAGTACCGGATCGATTATGCTCACGCCGGTGACGGGACCGTGTTTAACGGAAATCACCAGCAGAACACATTAGGAGGGCAGTTGAGCTATCTGTTCTAAGACTCATATTCGTATAGGCAGGACAGGTTTAAACCTGTCCTGCCAGGCGAAAGGAGCATTTTAAAAAAGATTTAAACGCATATTCATTCAATCCGAAAATTTCATCCCGGCCCAAAATCGCCTCCCCTGGTGATTGAGAAGTACCCCTTCTCACCCTGACTGTCATTGTTAAAAAAATTAATGATGAAGTTAGGGTTGTCCCAACCAGTCCATTATTTATAAAGGAGGTTGGGGCAGGGCCGGGACTTTTTCCAAGATTCAGCGATTTAGGCCCTCTGGATTTTATGATTATCAGTGTAAGTGCCCCGGAACATGGTATCCACCCGCCGGAGAAGTTGTTGTTTTTCTCACCGAAGGTATTCCGAAGAATTTTAAGGATAAGTCAGAGGGGGTTATTCTGGCTGAGGGGGAGAGAGAAGAG
>Ga0265297_10004364_pt1 | contig 23298 bp, 22 predicted proteins | sample Munlanlwell13791_FD_192502 | JGI IMG/M metagenome (GOLD analysis project Ga0265297, IMG submission 192502) | Leachate microbial communities from a municipal landfill in Southern Ontario, Canada - Leachate well 137-91 | ecosystem: Engineered > Solid waste > Landfill > Unclassified | place... | reverse complement strand
CAGCAAGCTCGGGCAAAACCGTGAGCGAGGATGCCGCACTCGAGATAGGTGTTGGCCGGCATCTACTCGAAGCGGCTGTCCCAAAATGCCAAGCCCTCGAGCCCAAGGGCATCGAGCTTGGCCAGCAGAGCCTCGCCGTTTGACGCCTGGGTCATCGCAATCGTGGAAAACGTGGTGGCGGCGAGGCCGATGACCAGGGTACGCAGTTTTTCTCCTCGCTATGAACTTGCGCGCCTGCAAACCTACGACTCCCGGCGCATCTCCGTATCGTTGGTCCTTGCGCTATGCTTGCACCATTGGAAATCTCAATTCTCGAAGGAAGCGGCATGCCGAATCTGGTTGTCAACACGAATGGTCACGTGCTCGGGGAATTTCCGGTCAACAAGGACCGGATGGTCATTGGAAGCAAGGCGTCAAACGAGATTCCCCTCGACAATGTCAATGCCGACAACGAGCATGCGGTAATCACCCGCTGTGGCGATCTCTACGTCATCGAAGACCTTGGCAGCGCAAATGGCACCTTCGTGCACGACAGGAGAATCACCAAGCTGCTGCTGAGCGACGAGGACCTGATTTCGGTCGGCACCTGTCAGCTTCGCTTCGTCGAGGATGATTTCAAGCGCGGTGATGCCGGCCCTGCGGCGATCAAGGCCAAGGCGCCGACGCCGGACGCAGCCAAACCGGCACAGGCGCCCGAGTCCAAGCAATCCGCGGCGCCGGCTGCCGCCAAGAGCCCCGTGGCGGCAGGCGAATGCCCGCACTGCGGCTACAAGCGCCTGCCCAAGGATGCCAAGGTGGCGGAAGACAGGTGCCCTTCCTGCAAGATGGGCTATGCCACCACGCCGGGCGCCCTGATGAGCGCCGAGTCGAAAACCGGCGACCGCCTGGAGGTCTATGACAGGGAGGTCGTGATCAAGCGCAAGATGGGCGTGAAGGTGCTCTTGCAGAGCCTCAAGGGCGACCTGCTGGAAGGCATCAAGGGCGACAAGTACATCCCCATCGATGCGATCGCATCGATCCAGCTCAAGCCGGCCAGCACCCTGCTCGCCGGCCACATCACTATCGTCCTGCCGGAATCGAAGGAGGGCTTCAAGCTGGCCGGCCTGGACGATTGCACCGTCGAGTTCGTCAAGCGCGAGGAAGAGAAGTTCCTTGAGATCAAGGCCTTCCTCGACGCGAGGATCGGCCGCTAGGCTTCGACCGGGCGCCGGCTCAGTACGCAGTGGCCAGTTCGCTGGTTACCTGCGCCAGCCGGTCGACCAGGATGTTCATGAACGAGCGATTGAACCGGAGCTGGCAGTTTTCCGACGCCTTGTGCAAGGAGTCGGCCTTGATCTTGAAGAGGGTGACGGGCGTGTCGGCCACAATGGTGGCGGTGCGCGTCAGCGCACCCTGTCGGATGTAGCACATCTCGCCAAAACAGTGCCCCTTGCCCAGGGTGCTCAGCTTCTTGTTGCCCTTGATCACGCCCACGCTGCCATCGGCGATGACAAAGAAGAAGTTGCCCTTGGTCCCCTCGTCGACCAGGAAGGTGCCGGATGGCACGCGCCCCCAGATGCTTATGCGCAGCACTTCCCAGAGCTCGATTTCGCTGAAGTCCTGAAAGAACGGCAGTGCCTTCAGCATGTTGAAGCGCTGGGTCTCGGAATCGGCTTCCTTCGGCAGATCCAGCTCCGCGATGGTCGACAGGTCCTCGGTGAACTCGCGCCAGTTGGCATGCCGCTCCGGCGTGTTCCGGCGTAATGCCTTGGTGACGATGTCGGCGAGCCGCGCCGACAGCGCGGGGCGATGGACGCGGATGCTGGGCGCGTCTTCGTTCAGTATCTTGTGGGTCAGCCCGTAGTTGGTGTCGGCCTCGAAGGGCAGGCGGCCGGTGAGCAGCTTGTACATCACCACGCCAAGGGAGTAGATGTCGGTCTGGTAGCTGAGGGTATCGTTGCGGACCTGTTCCGGCGACATGTAGGCGGGCGAACCGACACCGGTCAGCTGGGTCTCGTCGTTCTTCGCCAGGATTGCCGCCCCGAAGTCGGCGATCTTCACTGCGCCATCCTTGCACAGCATGATGTTCGCCGGCTTGATGTCGCGGTGGATGATGCCGTTGCGGCTGGCAAAATCGAGCGCCAGGGCGCACTTGAAGATGATCTCGATCACCTTGTCCACGGGCAGCAAGTGCTCGACATGGCAGTATTTTTCGAGCGTTTCGCCTTGCACGTATTCCATGACGATGTAGCCTTCGTCATGGCCCAGCGCCGCGTCGTAGATGCCTACGATGTGCGGATGGTTGAGGCGCCCCGCCAAGGCAGCCTCGTTGGCGATCAACTTGCGGTAGGTGTTGCCGTGCTCGGTGTCGGACAGGATCTCGGGTTTGAAGACCTTGATCGCAACCTCGCGATCATTGAACGTGTCATGGGCAAGGTAAACAATGCTCGTCGCGCCCCTGCCGAGCTCGCGGATGATCTGGTACTTTTCAATACCGACTTCAGCAACTTGCTCCATTTACCGCAGGCTCCTCGTGAAGGCCGGGAAATCCAACTGGCCTATTTAAAGTGTGCCTGACGCCGGGTGTAGCCGTCAATCGCCGATTTTGGTCTGGGCGCATCACGATTTGCAGAACAGCGTTCCCGGATGGCACCCTGAACACAGGCTGATGCCTGGAGAGTGGCGGTGAAGTGAATGCGGCGGATGCGCCGGACTGGCGGCGATGTAAATGGAGACGGAAGATCAACCGCACCCAAGTCAGGCATACAGGTATGGGGATGACCGCTGTCCTGCCTTGAGCCGGCGCTCAGGGACAGGGAATTCATGCGTCGTCAGTGTCGGCAGATGGCCGGGAGTCGCCTGTCAAAGCGGCTCAGTCGCCGAAGTTGGTTCCCACCCGGCGCGCACTGCCGATCCAGGGATGATCGAGCGGTACGGTCTTGACCTTGCCCGCTGCGTCTTCGAGTTTTACCGGGCGCGTGCCGTCGCCTTTGGCGGCAACCATGACTCCGAAAGTACCTTTGGCAATCAGATCGGCGCATGCGGTGCCGAGGCGCGTCGCCAGAAGGCGGTCGGCGGCCGACGGTGCGCCGCCGCGCTGCACGTGTCCGAGGATGGTGACGCGGGCTTCCAGACCCGTCAGGGCTTCCAGGGACTTGGCGAGCCGCAGCGTTCGATCGGCATAGAGCAGTTCCGCAGCGTCCGCTTCCTGGTCGTCGAGCTTGCGTCCGTCCTTGACCTTCGCTGACTTTCTTCCCTTGGCCCTGGCGGCAGCGATCGCGGCCAGATCCTGCTTCGAGACGGCCCCTTCGGCTACCGCGACGATGGAGAAGGGCTTGCCGCCACGGGCACGTGCCCGGATTGCTTCGGCCACGCTATCGACGTCATAGGGAATTTCCGGAACCAGTATGACGTCGGCGCCGCCGGCGATCCCCGCACCGAGCGCCAGCCAGCCGGCCCGGTGGCCCATGATCTCGACCACGATGATCCGGTGATGGCTGTGAGCGGTGCTGTGCAGTCGATCGATGGCCTCGGTGGCAATGCCCAGCGCGGTATCGAAACCGAAGGTGATGTCCGTCCCGGCAACGTCGTTGTCTATGGTTTTGGGCAGCGTGATGACCTTGAGCCCCATTTGTTTGAGTCGCAGGGCATTCTTCAGCGTGCCGCCACCGCCGAGGCATACCAGGCAATCAAGGTGGTTGTCCCGATAGTTGCCGGCGATGGTGTCGAGCATGTTCAGGATTTTGCCGCCCACCGGCATCTTGTGCGGTTTGTCGCGGCTGGTGCCGAGGATGGTGCCGCCCACGGTGAGGATGCCCGAGAGTTGCCCGCCATCGAGCGGTGCCGTGCGATTCTCCATCAGCCCGCGAAAGCCATCGCGGAAACCGACGATGTGCATGCCGTAATGGCCAAGTACCGCCTTGCCGACACCGCGGATGGCGGCGTTGAGGCCGGGGCTGTCGCCACCTGCAGTAAGGATGCCGATGTATTTGCTCATGGGTTCTGCTCGCCAGGAAAGGATCTGGCTAGACTACCATCGGCCGCTCCGGGTCGGGAACCGGCCGGCCTGGGGTCCGGCGCGAAGGAAGCCGAAGGGCGGGAGCGCATGAGGCGGTGGCCTGTCCCCGACCTGCGGGGTGAATCGTCCAGAGTGAGCCAGTGTCGACTATTGACTGCTGGCAAGACAAGCGTACTGAACGCTACGACTGACGTTTTTCTTTGCCTGGCGCAGGGAAGCTGCAGCGTTCCGCCGATCGGTCTTGCATCCGGGCAAGGAGCACACGGGGGTAAATGGTTTTGCAGTGAGCGGAGCAGGTAAGTTGCATGCCGTAGGCCAATCTGTGCAATATGGGATGGACCTCATGTCCGGCGCCGCAAACAGGACAGGTGTGGTGCACTGTGTCCATGCTCAACTCGAGCGCATGGCGTATTGGGCCAGGGCCAGCGGTTGATCGGCGGTTGCCGCGGAGACGATGAATACTTCACGCTGGAGAGAGTTGCCCAGGGCCAGGGCCACGCTCAAGGCCGCCACGCCCGCCACCGCAAGTCGCACCGGACTTGCGGAGCCGGCCAGGAAAACCTTGATTGCTTCGAGGCCTATTCCGGTGGCCGGAAAGGTCGCGGTCACCGCAGATCGGCCGCGCTCAAGGGCTGCGAGTTCAAGTACTTCGTTTTTCGATGAAATGCCGATACATAAGTCTGGCCCCATGTTCATATTCCCCTCTGAAGGAGAAATGCTTCGGGCGGTTTTCGGGGTGCCATGATCGCTGCAGTCATGGGCCAGGCATCGAACAGGCGCTTGACTTCCAGCGGGTCGGTGCACTCCTGCAAGTGCGCACGAAAACATTCGTCGGCAAACATCTGGGCGGCATCGGCGAGAACTTCCAGGTGTTCCTCGGCGGCCCGCTTCGGCGCCAGCAGGACCATGACGTCGGAAACCGGTCTGCCGTCCGGCGCGTCAAAGCGGATTGCCGATTTGAGGCGCAGGTAGGCGACCACCATCCGGTCCAGATGCTCGACGCGAGTGTGAGGAATGGCCACCCCTTGCCCCAGTCCGGTGGATCCGATCTGTTCGCGGCGGGAGAGTCCCAAGGCGATGCTTTTCAAGGGCAGCGCATGCGCCAGTTCCATGTGTCGCCCGACAATTTCGAAAAGCTCGTGCTTGCCGGTGACATGCACGCCAAGGCTGATGTCTTCGGCACTCAGGTAGTTTGCGATAGTGTTCATTGCACGTCCTTTCATGCGTTGGGGAATGGGCGGATTTCGTTGTGCGCCATCTGCGCATTTTCCGCCCGCATCCCGGACACCATGAATATAGGCAAAGCCGTGAACTGATACTGCAAAAGTTTTGCGGCGCGACATCAAGTTTTGATAAAGATTGCGCGGCGCGCATCGATCCTGCCGCCTTTGCGGCGTAGCCGGACCCTACTCCGCGACGAAGCGATAGCCGACGCCGGTTTCGGTCAGGATGTGGCGCGGGCGGGCCGGGTCGGCCTCGATCTTCTTGCGCAATTGCCCCATATAGACGCGGACGTAGTGGGCGTCTTCGGCATGGTTCGGTCCCCACACGGCCTTCAGCAATTGACGATGGGTGAGCACGCAGCCGGGGCTGGCCAGCAGGGAGGTGAGCAGCCGGTATTCGATGGGGGTCAGGTGCAGCGGCACGCCGTCCTTTTCCACGGTGCGGTGAACGAGGTCCACCTGCACTCCTCCGAAGCTGACGACCGTCGAAGCATCGGCAGTACCGCCTCGCCGGCGCAGGTGGGCGCGCACGCGGGCCGCGAGTTCGGCAGTGCCGAAGGGCTTGGTCAGGTAGTCGTCGGCGCCAGCGTCCAGCGCGCGCACCTTTTCCGCTTCCTCGGTGCGGGCCGACAGCACGATGACGGGAATCGCCGACCATGCGCGCAGCTCGCGGATGAAATCGACACCGTCGGCGTCGGGCAGGCCGAGATCCAGCACCACCAGATCGGGGCGGCGGGTGCCGGCCTCGATCAGCCCGCGCTGCACGCCGGCAGCCTCGAATACCTCGCAGCCTTCGGCCTCGAGCGCGAGGCGGACGAAGCGGCGGATGGTGGCTTCGTCCTCGATGAGGATGACGTGGGGGCGGAGTTCGCTCATGACGCCATGTTACGCCGCAGCTTCCTGCTCGATCTGCGGGGGTAGTCCGCGCGGCAGCGTAAAGAGCAGGCGCGCGCCGTGGGGTTCGGCGTTTTCCGCCCAGATGCGTCCGCCGTGGGCCTCGACGATGGTGCGGCATATGGCGAGGCCGAGGCCGACTCCGGGCGTGGCGCTTTCCTTCTCGCCGCGCTCGAACTTGCGGAAGATGTCTTCCTCGCGGCCGCGCGGCAGGCCGGGGCCGTCGTCCTCGACGCGCACCTCGACCATCTCGCCATCGGTTCGGGCAGCGATCGTGATGCGGCTGCCGACAGGCGTGTATTTCGCCGCGTTTTCCAGCAGGTTGGCCAGCACCCGCTCGATCAGCACCGCGTCGAATTCGACCAGCGGCAGATCCGGGTCGAGCCGGATGTCCACCCGCCGTCCCGCCAGCGCCGACTCCATGGTCTTGAGGGCGCTGCCGACCACTTCTTCGAGCGGCTGCCACTGCCGGTTGAGCTGCACGCGGCCGGCCTGCAGGCGGGCCATGTCGAGCAGTTTGCCGACCAGGGAGCTCATGCGCAGCGATTCGTCGCGCATGCTGCGGGCCAGGTCGTCCTGCTCGGCGGACAAGGGCGGGCTGCTCCGGCGCAGGGCGTCGGCCAGCCCGACCACGGCCGTCAGCGGTGTGCGCAGGTCGTGCGACATCGCCGCAAGCAGGGAATTGCGCAAGCGCTCCGATTCCATTTGCACGGTGGTCGCCTGGGCCACGTCCACATAGTGAATGCGTTCGACGGCGATGGCGATCAGGGCGGCAAAGGTGTCGAGCTGGCGGCGGGCCTCGGGACTTTGCACGACGAGGGGATCGCGTGGGGCGACGACCAGCACGCCGCGGGTGCGCATCGGCGCCCGCAGGGGCAGGTAGAGCAGGGGACTGCCGGGCAGGGTGTCGGTACCCAGTCCCGCCGCCTCGCCGTGGTCGAAGGCCCAGCGGGCGACGCCGTCGTCCACCGCCGGCCGGCCGCCGCTGCCGGCTTTCGCGGCATAGAGCGGCGGCCGCAGGTGGTCTCCGGCATCCGTCAGCATCAGCGCGGCGCCGGCATCGAACTCTGCGGCGAGGAAATGTTCCGCTGCCTCGGCGATCTGCTCCGGCATCAGGGCCGCCGAGAGATCCCGCGACATGCCGTAGAGGGCATGGGCCCTGGCCTCGCGCTGGCGCGCAACCTCTGCCTGGCGCTTGTAGCGGGCAGTCAGCTGGCCGATGATCAGGGCCACGGTCAGCATCACGGCGAAGGTCATCAGGTACTGCACGTCGCTGACGGCGAAGGAGAAGCGCGGCGAGACGAAGAAGAAATCGAAGGCGCCGACGGCGAGGAAGGCGGCCGCCACTGCCGGCCCGCGGCCGAGACGGATGGCGACCAGCACCACGGCCAGCAGGAAGAACATTGCGATGTTGGTCAGTTCGATGACGCCGGCCAGCGGCATGGCCAGGGCCGTGGTGCCAGCGCAGATGCCGGCGGCCTTGGCGTAGGCGGGCCAGTCCTCGGTCGGCAACACGAGGGCGGGGGAAGCATCGCGCCTGTCGTCGCCGCGGGCAATCTGGATTACGTCGAGATCCGGCGCGGCATGGCCGACGCGGTCGGCGATCGAGCGGTACCAGGGCCGCCAAGGCCGCGGATGGTCGCGGCCGACGAGGATGCGCGACAGGTTGTTGCGCCGTGCGTAATCGACCGTCGCCGCCACCGGGTCGGGCAGTGCCAGGGTGGCGGTCTCGGCCCCCAGCGAGGCGGCCAGTTCCAGCGCGCGGACGATGCGCTGGCGCTGCTCTTCATTGTGTCGCGTCGATTCTTCGGTCTCGACATGAATCGCGTGCCATGGCGCCTCCAACCGTCCCGACAGACGGGCGCCGGTGCGCACCAGGCGTTCCGCCCCGGCGCCCGAGCCGATGCACACCAGCAGGGAATCGCGCGTTTGCCACACAGCCTCCACCGAGGTTTCCCGGCGCCAGGCCAGCATGTCCTCGTCCACCCGGTCGGCGGTGCGACGCAACGCCAGTTCGCGCAGGGCGATCAGGTTGCCCTTGCGGAAGAAATTGCGGATCGCCCGCTCCGCCTGCTGCGGCAGATAGACCTTGCCTTCCTTGAGCCGCTGCAACAGTTCATCGGGCGGCAGGTCCACCAGCACGACTTCGTCGGCCTCGTCGAAGACGTGGTCCGGCACCGTCTCCCAGACGCGGATGCCGGCGATGCCGCTGACCACGTCGTTGAGGGTTTCCAGGTGCTGCACGTTGACCGTGGTATAGACGTCGATGCCGGCGTCGAGCAGCTCTACGATGTCCTGCCAGCGCTTCGGATGCCGCGAGCCGGCGACGTTGGAGTGGGCCAACTCGTCCATCAGGATCAGGGCCGGGCGGCGCTCCAGGGCGGCGTCGAGATCGAACTCGTGCAACACCTGGCCGCGATATGGAATCTCGCGCGGGGGCAGATGTTCGAGGCCGCCGACCAAGGCCTGGGTTTCCTTGCGGCCGTGGGTTTCGACCACGCCGATCAGCACGTCGCTTCCCTGCTCCCACTGCCGGCGCGCGGTGCTGAGCATGGCGTATGTCTTGCCCACCCCGGCCGAGGCGCCGAAGAAAATCTTCAGCTTGCCGCGGGCGGCCTTCGCCTCTTCCTGCTGGACGCGCGCCAGCAGGGCGTCGGGGTCGGGACGCGTGCCGTCGTTCATAGCCAGCCCATGCGCCGGAAGCGGAAGTAGAGGAAGGCGCAGGCGCTGACGATGATGCCCAGCGCCAGGGGATAGCCGTATTCCCACTGCAATTCCGGCATGGCCTTGAAGTTCATGCCCCAGATGCCGGCGAAGGCGGTAGCCACGGCGAAGATCCCGGCCCAGGCGGCGAGCCGCTTGGCCACGATGCCCTGTTCGATGGCCACCGAGGAAAGGCTCACCTGGATTGCCGTGCCGACGGTGTCGCGGATGGTTTCGAGCTGGGCGTTGATGCGTGCCAGGTGGTCATAGACATCGCGGAAATAATCGCGGCTGTCGGCACAAACCGGCGGCACGCGGCCGCTGGTGAGCTTTCCGACGGCCTCCATGAGCGGCGCCACGGCGTGTTTCAGCGTCACCATGCGGCGCTTGATTTCATACAGCCGCTCGATGTTGGTGCGCGCCATGCCCTTGTCGAAGATGTGTTCCTCGACGGCTTCCAGCTCGGACTCGATGGCGTCGATCAGAGGGAAGTAACGGTCGACCACGGCATCCATGATGGCGTAGAGCACGAAGCCGGCGCCATGCACGAGCAATTCGGGCTCGCGCTCGCAACGCTCGCGCACGCCGAGCAGGTGCTGGCCGCTGCGATTGCGCACCGAGAGCACGAAATTGTGGCCGACGAAGATATCGACTTCGCCCACCGCTATCTCGCCTTGCTGAAGCTCCAGCAGATGGACCACGGCGAACAGGGTTTCGCCGTATTCCTCCATTTTCGGTCGCTGGTGGCCCTTGTGGGCATCCTCGACGGCCAGCGGATGCAGCGCGAATTCCTCGCGCATTTTTTCCAGCTCTGCGTCGGTCGCGTCGCGCAGGGCGACCCAGACGAAGCAGCCCGGCCGTTCCAGGTAGTCGCTGATTTGCTCGATGTCGAGATCGGCCAGCTTGCTGCCGTTCTCATAGGCGACGCAGTTGATCAGCATGGATGGGGTCTCCGCGGTTCTTGAGAAAGCCGGGTCCGGCGCAGGCAGGCTCCTTTGCCCGCTATTGTCTCTTCTTTTGCTTGCGCCATGGTTGATTCCGGCACTGCCATTCCACCATGGCCCAGACCAGGCCGAGCGGAACGAAAATCGCCGCCAGCGCGAGGAAGAGTGATGTTATCTCGTTCATGGCCTGCTCTTCCCCGCGCGCTTGCTCAGAACGTCCTGGCGACGGACAGCACCAGTCCGGCTTCGCCGATCTTGGTGCGATTGGTCGTGCCCACCTGATTGACGGTCTGGGCGTACCACCATTCGCTCCTGGCGTTGGTCGAGTGGATTGCGGCACCAAAGTTGAACCCGCTGTATTCCCTGGTGAGGCCGATCTTGTAGTCGGTGTAGCTGAAGTTGCCGTAGTTCTTCACGGTTTGGTGACCGACATGAAGGCCCAAGGTCAGCTTGTCCGCCACTTCGAAGTTGGCGGCCAAGTCGAGGTAGCCCGAGCCGCGCGTACTGGTGTTCGGCGAGTTGTAGGCGTTGTTGCCGTTGATGTCGGCCAGGGTTCCCACGGTGCCCGAATCGAGGCCGAACAGGCTGGAACCGATCGAATGGTAGTACTTCGCGCTGAACCATTTGTAGGAGAGGCCGGCATACAGTTCGGTGGTATTCGGGTAGGTCGTGGTACCGGCACGGCTGGCGAAGGTGGTGGTAGCCGCGGTGCTCTTGCCGCCCGGGTAATACACGTGGATCAGGCCGAGGTCGATGCCGACGTCCTTGACCGGCTCGAACTTGTAGCCGCCGTAGAAATCCCACTCCATGGCGGCGTTCGGATACTGGTTGGCATTGACGCTCGACGCCCAGGTGCCGAGGTAGAAGCCGCTGGCGTGAGCGTAGTCGACTCCGCCCTGGACGGCCGGCCGCTTGCCGGTCTGGGACAGGCCGCGGAAGCGGTAGTCGCTGACCAGCGACACGTTGGCGGTGAAGGTATGGGGGCTGGCGGCGGCGGGGGCATCGGCAGCCATCGCGACGGACGGCATCGAAAAGGCGCCAGCGATGGCGGTGGCGATCAGGGTCTTGCGCATGGGAATCTTCTCCAGTGATTAATGCCCGTTCAGCGCTTTTGCGCGTCGAGGGCGAGGTTGAGCTTGAGGACATGGACTCGCGGTTCGCCAAAGACGCCGAGATCGCGGCCTTCGGTGTGCCGGGCGATCAGATCGCGCACGAGCTTCGCATCGAGCTGGCGGGCGCGGGCCACGCGCTCGGCCTGGTAGTCGGCCGCCACCGGGCTGATATGCGGATCCAGGCCGCTGGCCGAAGCCGTCACCAGATCGATCGGCACCGGCCGCTTGTTGTCCGGATCGGCAGCGTGCAGGGCCTCGACGCGACCCTTGACGGCATCCGTCAGGGCCGGATTGAGCGGGCCCTGGTTGGAGCCGGACGAAGCACCGGCGTTGTAGGGCATCGGCCCGGTGGCCGAGGGGCGGCCCCAGAAATACTTCGGCTCGGTGAAGTTCTGGCCGATCAGCTCGGAGCCGACGGGTTTGCCATCCTTGACGATCAGGCTGCCCTTGGCGGCGGCGGGGAAGGCCAGTTGCGCGACGCCGGTCACCAGGCCCGGATAGACGAGACCGGTGACGACGGACAGCAGGACGAACAGCGAAACGGCGGGACGAATCAGGGTTTTCATAAATATCTCCTCAGGCCAGGCCGGCCACGGCCAGGACCATATCGATCAGCTTGATGCCGATGAAGGGGGCGACGAGGCCACCCAGCCCATACACGGCGAGATTGCGGCGCAGCAGGGTGGCGGCGCCGACGGGACGGTAGCGGACGCCCTTCAGCGCCAGCGGAATCAGCGCGATGATGATCAGGGCATTGAAGATCACGGCCGAGAGGATGGCCGATGACGGACTCGCCAGCCCCATCACGTTGAGCGCCGAGAGTGCAGGGTAGGTGGTGACGAAGGCCGCCGGAATGATGGCGAAATACTTGGCGACGTCGTTGGCGACGCTGAAGGTCGTCAGCGCGCCACGCGTCATCAGCATCTGCTTGCCGGTCTCGACCACTTCGATCAGCTTGGTCGGGTTGGAGTCGAGGTCGACCATGTTGCCGGCTTCCTTGGCGGCCTGGGTGCCGGAGTTCATGGCCACGGCGACGTCGGCCTGGGCCAGCGCGGGGGCATCGTTGGTACCGTCGCCGGTCATCGCCACCAGGCGGCCCTCGGCCTGGTACTGACGGATCAGGGCCAGCTTGGCTTCCGGCGTGGCTTCCGAGAGGAAGTCATCCACGCCGGCTTCGGCGGCGATGGCGGCCGCGGTGAGGCGGTTGTCGCCGGTGATCATTACCGTCTTGATGCCCATGCGACGCAGTTCGGCGAAGCGTTCCTTGATGCCGCCCTTGACGATGTCCTTGAGTTCGATCACGCCGAGCACCCGCGTGCCGTCGGCCACCACCAGTGGCGTGCTGCCGCGGCGGGAGACCTCCTCGACGTGACCGAGCACCGACATGTGTACGCTGCCGCCCAATGCCTCGACATGTTTGCGCACCGCGTCGGCGGCTCCCTTGCGGATCTGGCGGTCATGCACATCGACGCCGCTCATGCGGGTCTGCGCCGAGAAATGCACGAAGTGGGCTTCCAGCGCGTGAAGGTCGCGCTCGCGCAGGTTGAATTTCTGCTTGGCGAGGATCACGATGCTGCGGCCTTCCGGCGTTTCGTCGGCGAGCGAGGCGAGTTGCGCGGCGTCGGCCAGTTCCTCCTCGCGCACGCCGTCGGCGGGCAGGAAGGCGGCGGCCTGGCGGTTGCCCAGGGTGATGGTGCCGGTCTTGTCCAGCAGCAGCACGTCCACGTCGCCGGCCGCTTCGACCGCGCGGCCCGAAGTGGCGATCACGTTGGCCTGCATCATGCGGCTCATGCCGGCCACGCCGACGGCCGAAAGCAGTCCGGCGATGGTGGTCGGGATCAGGCAGATCAACAGGGCGATCAGCACGGTGACGCTGACCGGCGTACCGCCACCACTGACCTTCACCGCGAATTCAGCGAAGGGCAGCAGGGTCACGGTGACGCCGAGGAAGACGATGGTCAGTGCGGCGAGCAGGATGACCAGGGCGATCTCGTTGGGGGTCTTCTGCCGCTTGGCATTCTCGACCATGGCGATCATGCGGTCCACGAAGGTCTCGCCCGGATTGACGGTGACGCGTACCACCAGCCAGTCGGAAAGCACGCGCGTGCCGCCGGTCACGGCCGAGAAGTCGCCGCCGGATTCGCGGATTACCGGTGCCGATTCGCCGGTGATCGCGGATTCGTCCACTGAGGCGACGCCCTCGATCACCTCGCCGTCGGCGGGAATGGCCTCGCCGGTATGCACCAGCACGACATCGCCGATGCGCAGGTCGGTGGCGGGCACGGTATGCCATTCGGCGTGCACGCTGGGACTGTGCAGTTTCTTGGCCCAAGCTTCCCGCTTGAGCCCGCGCAGACTGGCGGCCTGGGCCTTGCTGCGGCCTTCAGCCATGGCTTCAGCGCAGTTGGCGAAGAGCACCGTAAACCACAGCCAGAGGGCGATGGCGAGGACGAAAGCACTGCTTTCGGTGCTGTTGCCGGTCAGCGAATCCAGCCAGATGAGCGTGGTCAGAATGGAGCCGACATAGACCACGAACATCACCGGGTTGCGCCACTGCACGCGCGGATCGAGCTTGCGGAAAGCGTCGGCGATGGCCGGCTTGGCCAGCGCCGGGTCGAACAGGGAAAAGGTTTTGCGTGTCATGTAATTCTCCAGCAGATCAACGAACGGGCCACAACACCAGATGCTCGACCACCGGGCCGAGCGCCAGGGCGGGCACATAGTTGAGGAGTCCGACCAGCAGTACCACGCCGATCAGGAGGGCGACGAACAATGGGCCGTGGGTCGGCAGGGTGCCGGCCGATACGGGAATGCGCTTCTTCGCGGCCAGCGAGCCGGCCATGGCCAGCACCGGGACGATCACGCCGAAGCGGCCGAACCACATCGCGATGCCCAGCAAACTGTTGTAGAAGGGCGTATTGGCGGACAGGCCGGCAAAGGCGCTGCCGTTGTTGTTGGCTGCCGAACTCAGGGCATAGAGGATTTCGGAAAAGCCGTGGGCGCCGGGATTGGCGATGCCGGCGCGACCGGCCTCGCTCATCACCGCGATCGCGGTACCGAGCAGCACCAGCAGCGGTGTGACGAGGATGGCAATCGACGTCATCTTCATCTCGTGGGCCTGAATCTTCTTGCCCAGGTATTCCGGCGTGCGGCCGATCATCAGGCCGGCCAGGAATACCGCCATGACGGCGAACACCAGCATGCCGTAGAGGCCCGAACCGACGCCGCCGAAGACCACCTCGCCGAGCTGCATCAGCACCAGCGGCACCATGCCGCCGAGCGGCGTGAAGGAATCGTGCATGGAATTCACCGCGCCGCAGGAGGCGGCCGTGGTGATGGTGGCGAACAGCGCCGATTCGGCGATGCCGAAGCGGGTTTCCTTGCCTTCCATGTTGCCGTCGGCCAGCGCGGTGGTGGACATCGCCGTGTCGCCAGCGCCGACTGTTGCGAGCAGCGGGTTGCCCTGCTGCTCCCAGACCATGGCGCCGACGGCGAAGACGACGAACAGGACGGTCATCGCGGCGAACACCGTCCAGCCCTGGCGCATGTCGCCGACCATGCGGCCGAAGACGACGCACAGCGCACCGGGGATCAGGAAGATCGACAGCATCTGGAAGAAGTTCGACAGCGGCGTCGGGTTCTCGTAGGGATGGGCCGAGTTGGCATTGAAGAAGCCGCCGCCGTTGGTGCCCAGCATCTTGATGGCGAGCTGCGAGGCCACCGGGCCCATGGCCAGGGTCTGGGTCGGCGTCGAGGCGGCTTCCATGACCGCGGCGCCCTTGTCGTCCTTGAGCGGCTGGCCGTCGGCGCCGAGCTTGGGTGTTTCGAACTTGGTCACTTCCAGCGTCGTCACGTCCTGATAGGCGGCGAAGTTCTGGATTACACCCTGGCTGGCGAGGAAGAGCGCAAACACCAGCGACAGCGGCAGCAGGATCCATGTGGTGACGCGGAACAGGTCGAGCCACACATTGCCGATGCCTGCCGCCGAGTGGCGCGCAAAGCCGCGGATCAGGGCGATGACGACGACGATGCCGGTGGCGGCGGAAAGGAAATTCTGCACCGTGAGGCCCAGCATCTGGGTCAGGTAGCCCATCGTCGATTCGCCGCCATAGCCTTGCCAGTTGGTGTTGGTGACGAAGCTCACCGCGGTGTTGAAGGCAGAATCGGGGCTGACATTGGCCATGGCCTGCGGATTGAGCGGCAGCCAGAGCTGCAAGCGCTGCAGCGCATAGACCGCGAAGAGGCCGAGGGCGTTGAACAGCAGCACGCCCAGGGCGTATTTGAGCCAGCCCATGTCTTCGTCGCGCCGGATGCCGCAGAGTCGGCAGACGGCAGCATCGATGCGGGTAGCGAAGGCCAGGCGGCCTTCCATCACATGGGCGATGTAAATGCCCAGCGGCTTGGCGAGCAGCAGCAGGACGGACATGTAGAGGCCGAGTAACAGCCAGGCGTGGTTGGTCACGAGAAGTCCTCCGGGTTGAGCAGCGCCGCGACGAGGTAGATAAACAGGCCAGCGGCGGCGAGGCCGGCGACGATGGTTAGCCAACTCATGAGCGCTCTCCCGCCAGCCGCGCGCATGCCCTGGCGAGGGCAGCGGCAAGGCCGGCAAAGATCGCCATGGCGGCGAGATAGATGAAGTCCATTGGGTTTCTCCATGTGTTGCAACAAGGCGAATCCTAGGCCGATCGATTTCAGAATGCTGACAAGACCTGCGTCGGTGGTATAAAGATTCCGTAAAAATCTCGGCCCGACGGACATCCGCGGGCGGCGTTCTGGTAAACAGGCGGGCGTCGATCCGATCAATCTCCCTCCACACGGTCATGAGCCACGAATCCACCCCCGACACCACTGCCGTCCTCGCCCTGGCCGCCCTCGGCGTTGTCTATGGCGACATCGGTACCAGCCCGCTGTATGCGCTCAAGGAAGTCTTCGGCAACGCCCACCATCCAGTGCCGATCACGCCAGAAAATGTGTTTGGCATTCTTTCGCTGGTGTTCTGGTCGCTGATCGTCGTCGTCTCCTTCAAGTACGTGGCGCTGATCCTGCGCGCCGACAACAAGGGCGAGGGCGGCATCATGGCGCTGATGGCGCGGGTGCTGGCCGACGAGGGGCTGTCCGGCCGCACACGGCAGGGGGTGATCCTGCTCGGACTGTTCGGCGCCGCGCTGTTCTATGGCGACGGCCTGATCACGCCGGCCATCTCGGTGCTCTCGGCGGTGGAGGGGCTGGAGGTGGCGACGCCGATGTTCGCGCACTATGTCGTGCCGATCACGCTGGGCATCCTTATTGCGCTGTTCTGGATCCAGCGTCATGGCACGGCCAAGGTCGGCGTTGCCTTCGGGCCGATTACCTGTGTCTGGTTCGGCGCGCTCGCCGCCATGGGCGTGGCGCAGATCGCGAGTCATCCCGGAATTCTCGCCGCGCTGCTACCGCAGCATGCCCTGGCCTTCCTCGCCGCCGATCCGGGACTGGGCTTTCTCGCCATGGGCAGCGTATTCCTGGTGGTCACAGGTGCCGAGGCGCTGTATGCCGACATGGGCCACTTCGGCCGGCGGCCGATCCGACTGGCCTGGTTCGGTCTGGTGCTGCCGGCTCTGCTGCTCAATTACTTCGGTCAGGGCGCCTTGCTGCTGGCCGACCCGGCCACGATCAAGAATCCCTTCTATTTGATGGCGCCGGACTGGTTCCTGCTGCCCCTGGTGGGCTTGGCCACGGCGGCCACGGTGATCGCCTCGCAGGCGGTGATCACCGGCGTGTATTCGATAACGCAGCAGGCGATTCAGCTCGGCTACGCGCCGCGCATGGAATTGCGGCACACCTCCGGCAGCCAGATGGGGCAGATATACATGCCCGGCGTGAATTGGCTGATGCTGCTGGGGGTGATCGCCCTGGTGCTCGCCTTCAAGTCATCCACCAATCTGGCCGCGGCCTACGGCATTGCGGTGACCGGCACCATGATCATCACCACGCTGTTCGCCTACCTCGTCGCGCGCCGCCAGTGGGGCTGGCGCCGCCGCCTGGCCATTCCGGTGTTCGGTGCGCTGCTGGCGCTCGATCTGACCTTCCTCGCCGCCAATTCGACCAAGATTTTCGAGGGCGGCTGGTTCCCGCTGGTGTTCGGCGGCGCCGTGTATCTCGTGCTGACGACCTGGAAGGCGGGGCGCAAGCTGCTGCAGGAGAAGCTCGACACGCAGGCGCTCCTGCTGCGGGATTTCATCACCGGCATCGAAACCCCGGACACGATCACGGTGCCCGGCACGGCGGTGTTCATGACCCCCTACCCGGACCATGTGCCGCATGCCCTGTTGCACAACCTCAAGCACAACAAGGTGCTTCACGAACAGGTGGCGCTGGTCACGGTGACGGTGGAATCCGTGCCCCGTGTGGCGGAAGCGCAGCGAGTGGTGGTCGAGCGTCTGAACCATCGCTTCTACCGCGTCGGCATCCATTTCGGCTTCATGGATGTGCCCGACGTACCGGCCGCGCTGGAGTGGTGCGCCGAGCAGGGGCTGAATCTGGAGCCGATGACGACCTCCTACTTCCTCGGCCGCGAAACCGTGATGCCCCGCGCGGGGGCTGAAATGCCCTACTGGCGAGAGGCGCTGTTCGCGACCTTGTACCGCAACGCGCGTACGGCGGCGGACTTCTTCGGCCTGCCGCCGAATCAAGTGGTGGAACTGGGGACGCGCGTAAGTCTGTAGTTCAAGTCGCGTCGTGCTTTGCGCGGGAACCCACCGCAGGCCGATGAGCTTGCCGCCCGGGCCGCAATGCCCGGCAAACATTTGGCTTGCGATCCTGCCGGCGGAAGGCTCTGGTAGCCTGTAATATCGCACTCCCGTTGCGGAGCATTTTCGATGTTTTACGGTATCACCGACCTCACTACCTTCGTCCTCGGCACGATTTTCATCGTCCTCCTGCCCGGACCGAATTCCCTCTATGTGATGACCATCGCGTCACGCAGGGGCATTGCCGCAGGGTATCGCGGCGCTGCCGGCATTTTTACGGGCGACGCGATTCTGATGGTTCTGTCGGCAACGGGGGTCGCGTCCCTGCTGCAGGCCACGCCCGCGCTGTTCATGCTGTTCAAATACGCCGGGGCGGCCTACCTGGCCTGGCTGGGTTTCGGGCTGTTGAATTCGGCAATCCGTACCTGGCGCGGGGGAGTGAAGAATGACGTCCCGCGGGTGGCTCTCGACGCGTCGCGGCCCTTCCGGACGGCCTTGCTCATCAGCCTGATGAATCCCAAGGCGATCCTGTTTTTCGTGTCATTTTTCATCCAGTTCGTCTCGCCCGACTATCCGCATCCGGCGCTGTCCTTCCTGATCCTGGCCGTCATCGTCCAGATCTGCAGCGGTTTGTATCTCTCGGCACTGATCTTCGGCGGCGCGCATCTGGCCAGGCAGTTCCGCCGCCGCCAGCGCCTGTCCGCAACAGCGACCGGCGCGGTCGGCAGCCTGTTCATCGGCTTCAGCGTCAAGCTGGCCGGCGCGACGCTGGGCTGGCGATCGGCATGCGAGTGATTGTCCAGCGTGTCAGCGAAGCCGCCGTCAGGGTGCAAGGAAGTATCGTCGGCGCCGTCGGTCCCGGATTGCTGGTGCTGGCCGGTTTCGAGGAGGCCGACCAGCCGGACGATCTGGACTGGATGGCGCAGAAGCTGGTGCGGCTGCGCGTCTTTCCCGACGAAGCCGGCGTAATGAATCGCAGCGTGGTCGATGCAGGCGGCCAGATCCTGGCCGTGTCGCAATTCACCTTGTATGCCTCGGCCAAAAAGGGTAACCGCCCTTCGTGGGGCCGTGCCGCGCAGGCGGCGATCTCTCAGCCCTTGTTCGACCGTTTCGTCGAACGGCCCTCGCAGGCGCTGGGCCGACCGGTGTCCACCGGGGCCTTCGGCGCCGACATGCAGGTCAGCCTGGTGAATGACGGCCCGGTGACCCTTGCCATCGACTCGCGGGACCCCGAATGACGCAACCCGGCTCCGCCACCACCGCGCTCGGCAAAGCGATCACCTTTGTGGCGGGCGTAATCCTTCTTGCGCTTGGCTTCATGTTCTCGCTGGTGGTGGTCGCCGTTGTGCTTGTCGCGGCAGCCGTCGCCCTGGCCTGGTTCTGGTGGAAGACCCGGGCATTGCGCAAGGCGATGCGGGAGCAGGCTCCCGTCCGGGCGAGGGAAAGCGACGGGCAGGTGATCGAGGGCGAAGCCGTCGTGGTCGAGGAATTCACGGTGAGGCAGGGGCATGTCCTGCCGGGCGACCCGGACAAGCCGAACACTTGAACGCTTGAAAGTCGGCGCTGGCGCGCTCTGCGTACCTGGGATTCCGCTTCGCGGGCAGGTAACGGCGATTTCAGGCGCCGTGCAGCCTGACCGGAATGCGCTGCGGGCCGAAGGGCGTGCCGAACTCGGCGAAACGCCCCGCGATGGCCGTGCCGCAATGCTTGCAATGGCCGGTCGCATCCAGGTCGTAGTCGAGGATGCGATACCAGTCGCGCGCTATCACCGGCTTGCCGCAGCCGGGGCAATCCGTCCTGTCACCGCTCTTGTCATGCACGTTGCCGGTATAGACGTAGTGCAGGCCGGCATCCAGCGCGATGCGGCGGGCACGGGTCAGGGTCGAGAGCGGGGTCTCCGGAATGTTGTCGAGTTTCCAGTCGGGATGGAAGGCGGTGAAATGCAGCGGTACGTCGGGTCCGAGTTCTTTCGCCACCCAGGCCGATAACGCTTTGAGTTCCTCGTCCCCATCGTTCTTGCCGGGAATCAGCAGCGTGGTCAGCTCCAGCCAGCAATCCGTTTCGTGGTGGATCATCGCCAGGATGTCGAGCACGGGCTGAAGATGCCCGCCGCAGAGATTGACGTAGAACTCGTCCGTGAAGCCCTTCAGGTCGACATTGGCGGCATCCATCTTCGCGTAGAACTCGCGCGCTGGGTCGAGGTGCATGTAGCCGGCGGTGACGGCGACGGTCTTGATGTCGAGGGCATGGCAGGCATCGGCCGTGTCCATCGCATACTCGGCGAAGATCACCGGGTCGTTGTAGGTGAAGGCGACGGAGCGGGCGCCCTCCCTTTTCGCGGCGCGGGCGATGGCTTGCGGCGTGGCGTCGTCCATCAGGCGATCCATGTCGCGCGATTTGGAGATGTCCCAGTTCTGGCAGAACTTGCAGGCCAGGTTGCAGCCGGCGGTGCCGAAGGACAGCACGCTGGAGCCCGGGTAGAAATGGTTGAGCGGCTTCTTTTCGATCGGGTCGATGCAGAAGCCCGAACTGCGCCCGTAGGTGGTGAGCAGCATCTCGCCGCCCTGCATCGCGCGCACGAAGCAGGCGGCGCGCTGCCCCTCGTGTAGCCGGCAATTGCGTGGGCAGAGGTCGCACTGGATGCGGCCATCGTCCAACCGGTGCCACCAGCGCGCCGGCACTCCGCTTATGGGATCGGCGCTTCTTTCCATTTCTGCACCTCGTAGCGTTGCAGTTCCACTTCGGACGACCAATAGTTGGCCGGCAGCCCGGCCTTTTGCTTGAGATGGGCGAGGAACTGGCGCGGATCGGGCAACTGCTCCCAGACCTGCGGCAGGAAGGTGCCGCGGCGCTGGCCCGCAATGAAGATGACGCCATCGACATGGGGCCGCAGCTGGCGAATGGCATCGGCCTCGTCGCTGAACTTCATCGGCTGCGGCACCGTCAGCAGCGAGACCTCGACGCGGGTGTGCGGCAATTCGGCCAGTGTCAGCGGCGGGAAGCGCGGGTCGCTGAAGGCGGCGGCGACGGCGTTGGCGCGCACATCCTGATCGAGCGCACGGTGGGCCTGCAGCGAGCCGATGCAGCCGCGCAACTGACCCTTCTGCGTCAGCGTGACGAAGGTGGCGCCGGGTTGGCTTAGCGCGGGATGCGCGGGCTCGGCCTGCACCGGCTGCTTGAGCTTGGCGGCGATGGCATTGCGGGCCCGCACCAGCAGGGCCGGGCCGAGATCGCTGGCGACCGCTTCGGGCTCATAGAGGGCGAAGGAGGCATAGCCGACCACGCGCGATTTGTCGCCGGCCGTGTCGCCCGAGTTGCATTGCGCCACGCGCTCGATGCGCAGTCCGCGCTTGCGCGCCAGCGCCAGCAGGCCGTTGATCGGCAGCGCGCCGCAGGCCTGGTCGAAACTGGTGAGCTGGTCGAGGGCGAGGATGTGTTCGGCAGTCGCCCCGTCGATCGCCTGCGCTTCGCGGTAGCTGTGAAAGTGCGACAGGTCGGAGCTGATCACGATCAGCGTTTCCGGCCCGCCCCAGAGGCGATCCAGCACCTGGGCCACCTCGCCGGCACTGGCATGGCCCACTGCCAGCGGCACCAGTTCGAATTGTCCCAGCACGGTTTGCAGGAAGGGCAGTTGCACTTCGAGCGAGTGCTCCTCGGCGTGGGCGTCGTCGCTGGCGACGACCTGCGGCAGATCGGCCAGCGCATCCAGAGCGGCGCGGTCGAGCGGAATGCTGCCCAGCGGTGTGGCGAAGGCCTGTACCGTCGGCGCCGCCAGGCCGCGCACGGAGACCCGGTGGCATGGCCCGAGCAGGACCACGCGCTTGATGCGTCTGGCGAGCGGGGCCAGCAGCGCGTAGGCATGGCCCGCGGTGCCGCCCGAATAGACGTAGCCGGCATGCGGCACGATGACCGCCTTGAGCAGGCCGGGGGCGGCAGGCTCAGAAGTCGGCGCTGGGGATACGGCGAGGCAGGTCGCCAGTTCGTCCTGCAGGGTGGCGACATCGCCGGGATAGAACATGCCGGCAACGGCCGGCGGACGAATTGAAGTAGCAGTTCTCATGATCATCTCACTTCAGGTCATCAACAGCAGGCCGCCGACCAGACCGGCGGCGATGGCGGCGAGTCCCGGCAGGGTGTGGCGGGCCAGCGCCGCACCGCCGATGACGACCACCAGCCCGGTCTTGAAGGCGAGGTTGGAAAGCAATGCCAGGGTAATCTGGGTAATCGTTTGCGCGGCGGTCAGTTTTTCCATGCTGAACATGCGCAGCGACGACAGCGCGATCGCATCGACGTCGGTCAGGCCCGAGGCTAGCGCCAGCAGGTTCAGCCCGCGGGTGCCGGCGACATCCTGGAGCCATGCCGACAGCACCAGTATCAGCGCATAGAGGCTGCCGAAGGTCAATGCGGTTTTCAGTTCCGTCGGGTTGGTGACCTCCGGCATGGGCAGCGTGCCGTCGCCCGCGAGATGGCGCCAGCCCCAGAATGTTGCCGCCAGACCGAGCAGGAGGCCGCCGCCGAGAACGGCGAACAGCGGAGCGGTGATGTCGGGCGCCACGGCGAAGGCGAGCAAGCCGATGCGCACCATGACGACGATGTTGGCGAGCAGGATGACGACCATCGCGGTATGGGTCAGCCCCGCAGTCGCCTTGGCATGGCGGGCAAAAATCATGGTGGTGGCGGTGGAGGATGCGAGGCCACCGAACAGGCCGATCAGCGCCGCGCCGTGTTGCGCCCCGGTCAGCCGCAGCGCCGCGTAGCCGGTCAGCGACACGCCCGAGATCAGCACCACCATCCACCAGATGTTGTGCGGATTCAGCGCCTGGTAGGGGCCGAAATCGCGATCCGGCAGGATCGGCAGGATCACCAGCGCCAGCACGCCGAACTTCAGGATCGAAAGCAGGTCGACCGGCGTCAGGCTGCGCGAGATGCCGTGCAGTTCGGTCTTGAAGTAGAGCAGCACGGTGGTGGCGATGCCGAGCATGACGGCGGTCGAGCCGTAGCCGAACCAGACCGCCGCACCGAGCGCGTAGCAGACCATCAGCGCGATCACGGAAGTCGTTCCCGGATCGCCTGTTTCCAGCGGATCCGAAACATGCGCGGCGATCATCATGGCGGCGATGGCGAGCAGGCCGGCGCCGAGTATCCAGCCGCTGTCCGTGGTCTGCGCCAGCAAGGCGCACAGGCAACCCAGCAGCCCCACCAAAGCGAAGGTCCGCAAACCGGCCTTGAGGTCGGATTGGCGCTCGCGCTCGAGGCCGATCAACAGACCGATGCCGATGCTGGTGGCAAAGGCTTGCAAGGCTTCGTATCCGGCTTCTGCGGCGAACATGTCGATCCTCGTGCGACTTCCTCTAAGGCGATTGTATAGAATTGAGACATGACTTATCACGCACTCGTTCCTGCCGCGGGATCTGGTTCGCGCATGGGCGTGCTCTCGGGGCGCGCCATTCCCAAACAATACCTGCCGCTGGCGGGCCAGCCCATGATCCGGCATGCCCTGGCGACATTGTGCGCCACTCCGGCGATAGCGCATGTGTTCGTGGTGCTGGCGCCGGACGACATACATTGGCCAGCGGCTGAAATGGCGACGCTCGGCCCGAAATTGCGCGTTCTGCGCTGCGGCGGCGATACCCGCGCGCACAGCGTCGCCAACGGCCTGCGGGCGATGGCCGGCGAACTCGGCGACCGTGGCGGAATTGG
>Ga0265297_10004363_pt1 | contig 23306 bp, 53 predicted proteins | sample Munlanlwell13791_FD_192502 | JGI IMG/M metagenome (GOLD analysis project Ga0265297, IMG submission 192502) | Leachate microbial communities from a municipal landfill in Southern Ontario, Canada - Leachate well 137-91 | ecosystem: Engineered > Solid waste > Landfill > Unclassified | place... | reverse complement strand
TATATGTACCCATGACCATTCCTGTACCGTTGGCGATTTTCCCTGTAACGGGGTCATTTATACCACCGGATGGACCGGACTTATCGGTCCAGAAGTTGTATCTGGCATCGACGAGTGCTCCGGGTCCTGTGGAGACGGCATACGGGACGTCCGTATAGATGTTATTGAACACTGTCACGGAGGTGCCTGTTTGTAGACCTGTGGACACGCCATCACCGACGACAAGTACGGAGTCGAAGTGGTCGATGGTATTGGTATCGAACATCATGGTGGTTTGTGGTGATACGAGCGAGCCATCTTGGATACAGAACACGGGGCTGGCGGCGGACATGAGTGCTGTATTTCCGTGGATGGAATTATTCGACGCGACGAGTTTTCCTTCGCCGACGGTATCCCAAACGGTGAGGAAGGGGAGGAAGCGTACGGTAGTGCCCGTGGTGTTGAGGGTATTACTGCGTACGGTTGCGCCTTTGGAGCCTGTCACGACGACGGCCGACCACATCCCTCCGGTGTCTGTGTTGTAGTTGAAGGTGTTGTTTTCGACGAGTGCGGTGGTTTGGTCGAAGTGGACGGTATCGCCGATGTGTCCGATGGAGACGAACATTTTCGTCGTGGCGGCACCGGAATTGAAGGTATTATTACGCACGACAACGGACGGAACGACGGACTCGATGTTTCCACCCTTGATATTGACGGCGCGTTGATTGGAATTGGTGAACGTGTTATTTTCGACAACGAGACCTGAGCCACAATTGGTCACGATACCGTCTGGTGCGGTATTGTTGACGAAGGTATTCCCCGAGACGGAGAAGCCGGTGAACGGGACGAAACTTTGCAACCACACACAGGCTGTGGTTTGCCCCGTAAAGCGATTTCCGGCGACAGACCATCCTGTAACCAGTGAGGTTGTTAAACCTGAGAGGGCTAGAGCGTAGGTGCCGCCCGTGACGATATTATTCAGGATGGCGATATTGCTCGCACCATTTGTGAACGACGTAACGAAGCAACGTGTCGCGTTTATAAGGGACAGACCATCGACTGTTGTCCCATCGGAGCCATCGGCGAACGTAAACTGTGTCGTCAACACGGCTTCGGGTTCACGTGTTTCTTCGGACGAAACCTCTGCATTTGGTCCGAGGATGGTGCGTGGGCTTGACATGGACACATTGGACGTCGCATACGTCCCGGCGGCGGCACGGATGGTATCACCGGACGCGGACGACGCATAGGCTTTCGCGATGGACGCCCACGGGGTGGCTTGTGACCCATCACCTGTGGTATCGCTACCTGTCGGTGCGATAAAGAACTCAGCCATTATATCACCTCCCTTTTCTTCGCGGGCAGGACGACCCAATTATCATCCTCACGCTCTGCCATGATGACATCGCCTTGCGAAACGAGTTCGAAGGCGCGGGCGATGTTTTGGACGGCTTTCTCTTTCGAGGAGCCATCATTTGCGTCATCGCCGGTAACGGTACTAATGAACACGGTTGCCATAAAAAACCCTCCAATAATGGGGAAACCGGGGCAAACAAACCCCTATTACATTATTGGAGTTATTCAGTTTTTTATTCAGGCTGCGCTGAGGAGACTGAGGAGGTACTCACGTTCTGGGCGGGTGGGAGTTACGCCGGTTTCTTCGGCTATGATTTCGACAACGGACTCATCGGATGGCCCGAATCCGACATCCGGATTTGCGCAAACGTACCGTTTATACCACAGGACGGCTAGTCCGAAAAGTTTGAGTTCAGTTTTACTCATCAATAGGTATCCGGGCGAATTCTCTTTCGCTACGGAGGTATTCGACTTGTTCTTCGAGGACTGGGCGACAAATGTCGCGTACCACGCATACGAGGTAGTTTTCGACTTTTTGTGGCAACCGGGCAGATTTGGCACGGTTGACGCATTCTTTTTGCCACAACTGGAGGAGGGGTACGGAAACGTCCGGCGGGAGGGAGGTGATATGGTTAAGGACGCGGCACATAGTCGTAAAGAGGTTCTGGCATTTACAAAACAGCCGTTTTTGCTGTTTAGGTTCGATGGTACGGATGAAATCTGTTAATTTCATCCCCATTTCGGAATCACCAAAGGGATAATTCACGGCTTTACTCCTACCACTTGCTCGACGGCATAGACACAAAAAGACGGCACACGGGTCGTTGTAACGGGTATCCGGACGATGCGGGCAAAGGATATAGTTTTCCTCATGCCACGCGCCCATAGAGTTATCGAGTTTTGCAAGCCTCTCTTTTTGTAACGCTTCCCGGCAACAGGCGCGGCAGATGGCTTCAATCATAGAAACGACCCGAGGTAGTTAAGTAGCCAGCGGACGCCATGTATTTCCTTTTTGGTTTGATAATCAAACACCCGGAACCCGGTTGTCCCCAATTTCGTCCCACAGGACTCACAGTGGACTCCTCCGAAGCAGACTGTTGTTCCGACACTCATGACGGAATATGTGAGTTCGTGTTTGCCACAGACTTGACAGGCGAGTTGTGGTAGGAGGTCTTTAGTATCGTTAGCGACTGATTCGATGATCTTATCGACGGTGTCGAAGAACTCATCCGGAACATTTTTCATGTTATTCGATTTGTACAGCATAATACCTCTCTTTTACATCTCGGTGAGTGCAGCCCTATCGGACAGTGGAAAGGTGCCTTCAGGCATCAGACGCCACCTTTTCGGGTTATTCGGCTGCAAGGGCGAGTGTACGGCGTACGGACGGGACGAGGTCGGCTATTTCAATTTCACAGGCTTTCCCCAGCGGGATGGACGCCCGGACGACATCCCGCACATCGCTGGCCACTTGCGTCGCAAGTTCAACGGACGACAGGACGGAACGGAGGCGTTCGATTTCATCGAGGCACTCACGGACGACCTCACCACCGGGGTCGGGGAGGAGATGGGAGCAGGAACGCATTTTTTGGGTATCCACTATTTAAGCCTTTCTTAACAGGTGAGATATTATACAAAGGGGCGGGGTTTTTTCCCCGCCCCGAAGAACTCAGTTACTTCTTCCCGCGATTCATATAAAGATAGCTCTGGTCATCCGGGTCACGATGTTCGCGTTTTTCTTCGTTAAGCGCGGCTTTCGCACCGACAAGAGCACCAACACCTGCGCCAACAAGCAGGGCAGGCCCAGTTGCGACAAACGTTGTCACGGCGGCGGCACCAAGAGCCATACAACCCATCGTTGACGCGACGAACTTGATTCCACTCCACAACATGATAGTATCCTCCGGGTTAAGGGAAACACTTTAACACACAAGTGTTGCGGTAACACCGGTCTCTCGCCCGGCTTTTACGCCAGCAATGTCAGGGAAACAGACCCGACACGAAACCGCAGCAATTTGTTGTGTTCACCCGTTTTTTGAACCCTTCTGCAAAAAAACACGAGAAAAAGTTCCGGCCACTACAACATGTTACTTCAACGACCTGACCTTTGCGACAGACGACAAATCTTCCGTCCGCGAATTCACGGATGACGATATTCTTTTCTTTCATACGACTCCTACTTGGAAGCCAATACAGACGAACATTCCTCGACGAATGCGTCCGCCATCGGCTTTCCATGATGTGTCGTTATGGTTCGGATACATTCTTCCCATCGTGCGGGATTCTGTATCGCCCGATTTACCTTGTCGGTTGCATCGGCGCGGGACATGTCGTACCGTTCCATGCACAACGCCACCATGTTCTCGAAATCACCATTGGTATGCGTTAACGTATCCACGATGTCAGACCACCGGGCAAGCAGCCCATTGGGTTGTTTTACGATTTGCCACGCCATGATTGTGTCCTCCAAAAAAGGGTCAACACAGACAAATCGTCCGACAATACAAAAAATGACATTATTTCTTCGACGGCTTTTTATTCTGTTCCGTCGCGGATTCCACGCCGCTACACTCAATGGACTTCCGCAGGTCTTCGAGCATTTGCATCGCCACGGCAACCGGACGGGTACGAAACGCATTCAGAACTTCGTCAAGCTTGGCGGTAACGGTCCCCTTCTTAACGACAGGACTACACGGGACGTCTTGGCAGACATCCGTGCAGCGACAGATGGCATGCGGACAGATGGACTGTTGGCGAATTGTCAGATTGCAGGTGACATAACTCAGACCGCACCAGCAATAACCCGATACTTTGGGGTTGATGTACCCGAACGTTTCATCGGGACACAGGACGGCAACACGCCGCGTCTCAACAGCACCGTTATACGGAATACGCACCTCGACAACATCACCAACCCGTACGAGAATTCCTTGCCGGGTACGTTTTTCCTTGATTGGGGCTTGGTTTGTGGCGTTTTCTCGTTCACGCCCACAGCAATCACACAACATTTGATACTCCATCCGACTTAAAGGTTACCGGTCGTTCGACAGAACAATGAAATACGGCATACCACCGGGCAACACCGCCCACGCTTCACGCGGGAGTGGGATTTCAACACGCCCCACGGCAAGACCGAGACACAGAAGTTTGTCGATGTCGGCATGCTGTCCCCACTGTTCACCATCGCGGCGGGTACACGCATTCAGAAACGACCAACCGTTGTCGACAAACTCTTCCGGAAGCTGCATCAGCATCGACACGATGTCTTCCTTGTGGTTTTTCAGGCGTTCGGGGTTAAACCCAAACAACGACACCGCGCCCGCAACCTTCACGGCGGAATCCGTCGGCTCCCCCTCGTTGAAAAGGCAATCCACGAGGACACTTTCGACGTTTTTGGCTGTTAGCTCCATAATACACCCCTTGCAAGTAGTAAGCCAATGTTTATTCAGAAAATGCGGCTAGTATCCCAACACCCGCGCAAACGGGTTTTCTGAAAGCAGGATTTCCGCGTTTGCATCGACGATATCGGAACTGGATACAGCACCATTCGCAAGACTCACAAACGAGCCGTTGCCGATGGTAATATAAAAGACATTGAGATTAACGTCATCGTCAGACTTGAACTGAAAAATCTGACCCGACATATTCGCGATATCCGAGAACTTGAACTCACGACGACCTTCACGCAACAGACCGATAACCGTTTGATTTGACATGGGTTTTGCCATCCTTTGAAACACCATCGGGGCAGGTGGAAAAATCTCATCAAAAAATCATGGCTTTCATGTTTCCTTCAGTTTTGCGTTGAGTGCAGTTTGGTAACGCCGATATTCCTCATCCGATAGATGTACAACTCGAACTGTGACGAACGGATTTCCTTTGTAGCAATTACGCTGAACCTCTTGATGGGCGAAACGCTCAAAGTGTGCTTCGTCCGAAAATATGCCTGCCATTTCGACGACTGTGTTGTCTTTGAGAGTCGCCTTGTAATTAACCCCGATCATTTTGTGTCTCCAATACAATCGTCCACCCACAACCAAGACGCGGATGAACGGAACGAACGATCTTATGCTTCGCGGCAAGCCACCGGGCATACGTACAGGCGATACTGACCATTGCATCACGCTTGCGGGCAAACCACATCGAAATACCTCCATCAGAAGTAATTGGTGGACGTTTCCGGATTCGCGCTCATTTTGGTTTTCCTTAGTCTGGTGTCCACGAAACAACATCGTTCGTGAGGGCAAAAAAAATCCGCACAAAAACCGAAACTATCGCGGAACTTTTGGAGGTCAAACATGAACCCGAGACCATCCGCGCTGTCTTCACGGCGCGGACTGCGATATTCCGGGTTCGACTTTACAATCGGCAGCGGAATATACTTCGCCAACCCGAACTCGTTATCTTCAGCCCGCACAAAGGCGCAATACGAATAGCGGTCTTTATCAACGTATCGGTCAATCGCAAGGACAGCCCACCCGCACTTCACGAACGCGTCCGTGAGAAAAACATCTCCGTTACAGACCTTGATGTCTTCGTCCGTGAACCTGATGCAAATGATGCCGTCATCCGTTCCATCGACTTCCTTGTTGGCGATTTCTTTCAGCTTCCTGCAAACAGCATTAAGGACGATGGGGTCGAACTTTTTGTGCAGATAGCACTCAACGGGAACGGCGTCTTCATCGTCTTTTGCGTTTTCGATGGCTTCGTTATAGACGTTGGAGCCGATAAAGGTCTCTGCATCGATAACACACGACACGCCCAAGCCGTCGCTTTGTTGATGCTGAGTCTGCTCTGCTTGTTCTCTGGAAAGATACCACCGAACAAACACCGAGCCGTCCCCGGCATTTATCATCGCGCCATAAATCGTTACCTGTTCCATCACTACTCTCCTTGGTTAGCTAAGAGCGGAACCCGAAAAGAATCTGGTATTCGGAACAAACAAGGCACACCTCCTTTGAAAACGACACTCATACGAGAAGAAACTCGGCAACCACTTGAGCTGGCGGTGTTTTGTGGCACTCCGCATCGCTGTTGTCACGATTGAGCCTCGGGTGGTCGCACACGCCGTCTTTGATATACACACAGGATTCACGATTGCATTTGGTTGGCTTTTTCGGGATTTCCCTTTTTGAAACACGCATCGCCTTACTCCCACCAATCAGGTTTTTCCGCGAACCAGCACAATTCGGTACGCCACTTATACCAGTAGATACCGCCAAACATGTCGATACGACCACGAGACTTGTCCTTACAGATGTAACTCGACAAATCCCTGAGTGCCTCAACTACGGAGTCGATGAAGTCGTGAACAAAATCCTCGTTATCTTCTTGCCCGACACTGATAGCAACGCGATAGGCAACCTCGCGGATAGATTCCTCCGCTTGATAAGACGACCACAGTGAAGCAATCAACGCAACGGAAGTATTCTTCATTTTTGTTTTCCTCAGAAATTCCGAATTCAGGAATTCGAAATCAATGAACAGGATGCCCGCTCTTGATTCGTTTCCACCCGTCCCGCGCACCGCTCCATTCGTCGTCGCGAGGCGTATTCCACTTCCCTTCGCTGTTGGCGACGATACCCTGAATCCAACGCTGCCAACCACCGTCCGGGACGCTTTCCACGTCGATGACCCGCTCGTACTGAGTCTCATCTTCATCGCCATGCCATCGAGTATGATACTTCGCAACCAGACGCCCATCGGCGAACAGTTTGACGTCATACCCCGTTGACGTGCAATCGTACGGGTCATAAGTGGAGATTTTTGCCAATATTTTTCGCGACGTTGCCATGTGAATCTTCCTTTCAGTGTTGAGTTTTTTGTGTTCTCGCCCGCCGTTACAGGCGTTCAAGAACCGAGGCGATGTCTTTGACGAGGTCGAACCGACGCATCTCCATCAGGTCGCTCACAGCCTTCGCCAGACTGTCGCGAACAACAGACCTGTCAGCAGACACGTCGGGAATGAGGATAACATAGCGGACATTGGCAACAGAATATTCCGCCAGAACGGACTCATCGACCAAGACAGTGGGCGTTACGCCATCACGAAGCGATTCCGCTATTTCCTTCGCTTCCTTCAGCGAAGTCTTGAGCAGGGTGCGGATATCCTTCACGGCCGAAATAAGTTCTTCTCTGTTGACCAAACCGAGCAGTTTAATCTTAATCATTTTTGTTTTTCTCCAAGGCGGGAACCATTTCCCCCTTACAGAAAAACATCGTCTTGCCTTAATTTTTCTCGGAAAAAATCTGCGAACGATTTCGCAACTTGTGAAGATTTTTGTTAGCTTGAAAACCCCAAAACACAACAGCGACAGCACACAAAGCGGCGAGAATATAGCCACAGGCAAAACCACAACGCGCAATATGAAGGCTCGTGAAAAAGCACACAACACACATTGCTGCCATAAAACTCATCAAGAACACGGGAAAACCAGACGTTTCATTCATTGCAATACTCCTCGCACTTTCTTCATAGTCACACGAACAACCGCCTCATCATCAGACATCATCAATACCACGGCATAATATTCTACAAACGAACGCGGCATTCGCGAAATGAATACCGGACAAAAACGCTCATCCACAAACCTACCGTGATATCCCGGCTCTCTGGATTTATCAAGCTCAACTTCCCGCTTACAGCGACCCTGACGACTTTTTACACACTTCGGATAAAACACACACGACTCAATTCTCGGCGGGAGGCAAATCATCTTTCTCGAAACCCCTCAACCTCAACTTTACCGCACGAACAACACGGTCATCATCTGAGAGCAAAAGTATTGTCCCATACAATTCAACCATACCCTTCGGCATCAACTCGATGAAGTATGGACAATATCTTGCTTCTATCCCAAGACCACACCAAATCTGTTCTTGTTCCCATAACTCGGCAAGGCTTTCATCATTCCTCGCTTGAAGCACGTACGTCTTTGCGTCCAAAAACTCCTCATAAGGACACGTACCATTTACAACCACGCACTGTCTTCCGCGAAATGCGCAGCTCCTAATAGACGGAGGGAGTTTTTTAAACACGACACCCTTTCAAGACACATGATCTATTTCGACCCAAGACGCACACGCATTTTACCATGACACGAACGGCACTCGATAATAGAATCGACACCGCGTTCGACCTCATATATCCCAAAGACCTTACATCGTGGGCAGGTAGATTCAATATAGACGCCATCGACAACACGGGGTTTCGGAAGAACAATCCCGTGTTCACGAAACCACCCTTCTCCGAAATCTAATAGCCGTCTGTCAACCTGAGGACCAATTGATTCCAGAAGAATTTCCTCTTCAGCCGACAGATTATAGCCGTCGAGCTTCTTCTGACGCAAGCTGAAAACAAGCTTTACCGTATCCACGACGAGTTCTTCAAGTTGGGTCGGTGACAGGTTTTCTACCATACTTTGAATCGACAACTTATCCATCATTCTTCGCTCCCTGTTGTGCTTTTCGACAACATGCGAAAACCGAGTTCTACCTTTATATTCGACCGCTTCAGCGTATCCTTGGTAACCCAATACAGGGACTCCAACTCGTCATCCGAAAGTGTTTTAATAAACAAGACGAAAACTTCGGAATCAGAGAGATCTTTGATAAGTTGATCAATCTCTTTCTGCGCGGATAGAACCACGGCACGCAGGTGCTTTAGGCGACGCTTCTTCTTACCTGACAACACCCCCGCATCAATCGACGCCTTGGCGGGCACTGAAACGCTTGTAACGACCGTGAACGATTCATCCGACGGGTCGGACAACTGCTGGTCTATGTTCCAAAACCCGTTCCGGGAACGATATTCCTTCCCACCCTTCGAACACGCAACAACGTCGTAATGAGTCTTCTTGTTCTGAACGCTGGAACCCGTAATCTTCCAGTAGTGCCGCTTCCCGGTAACGTTTTGACAAAACACCGTACCAACATCATAAAGACCCATCAGTACCCCTCCTTATCCAGACATTAAACAATCGGATAGATAAGGAAAAAACTTGAACATTTATTCCACTTCGACCGGATTGCACTGGTATTCCGCAACAAACTGCTCCCGGCTCTTTGTTTTGGCAACCTTCCTCTCGAACTCCAAACGCTCACTCCCATCCGCACAAGCTACCACCTTCGGCATGTAAAACGTCACTGGCGTCGGCGATACTTCATACCAAGTTAGCGATTTGGGTTGGAACAACAGATTAGTCGAACTCGGTGGAATTTTCCGGTTCGGGTCGGTGAAGAAAACCTCCAAGGCACCTTCGTTAACTTCTGGTGACTTAGTCATTTCCGAACGCTTGACAGAATGGACGCCATCAACGCATATGTGACGGGTGCACTGCTCTTTTCGCACCAGTTCCAGCCCACCTCGGCAACAAACACCGTCGATATTTCCCGCCACCGTTCAACCAACGCATCCCACTCAGGAGAAACCGAACGCATCTTTTCCAAAACACTGCCGGGGTTTGGAATCCGATGAAGAAAAAGAAGGCACCTGTTAAAGTCAGCCGGGTCATGAGGATGGTTGTTATTTTTCGTTTTCACTCCTGCGGCACGGGCGGCTAGAGCATTCGACGACGCACCAACCTCACCATTCACACACCAATCGGCGATAGCAATCAGGGTTCCGAAACGCTTCTCACACATGCTCTTTTTCTTCAACCTCATTACTTACCCTCACTTGCGAAAATGATTTTCGACGACATCCTTGTCTTCACCGTTCCTGAAAGCCCAAACCATGAAGCCAACTTGTAACACCGCCATAACCACAATCAGAACAATTATACCCCACCACGGCGGTGTAACGTCGATGTAGTCAAACTTGCTCCAATCCTTGATGACATAGTTGGCACGAATCTCGGCTTCAATCTTCGGAATCAGGTCGTTGTTCACGGGATTCTCAAGTAGAATCGCCTCAAGGTTCCGCTTAACGATTTCCCGCTCAGTCCAGCCAAACACGACAGCCCACGACGGCTTTTCATTCGAACCGCCATAGCACAGAACGAGGTCGTTCTTTTTCCCACCAATCCACTTCGCCTCCTGAAGCTGGGCAACCGACGCATCCCGCTCACCAAAGCCAATCAAGATGACGTTGACCTTTTTGGACGCCCCGAGGCGGGTGTTCATGCAGTCCCACTCGTATAGGGTAACACCGTTCTTCGCGGAGCCAAGCAGACGATTCGAATGACGCCAATCTTCGTTCTCCGGCCAATCATAGACCGGCGAATTTTCAGGAACCTCAACATACGAAAACACGCTCGGCGCACACTTGACACGATTCTCGAACGTCTTGGTCGTTGTCACCGGGTAGATATAGCCGGTACGGTTCTTCGCGTGGTAATCGTTCCTATCGCCACCATCGAACCCCGGACGACGACCCGAAATAGTGTCAACCTGACCACCAAAGCTTTTCACAATCTCACTGAAAAACTCACGGGATATTTCCCGCTCTTCTTCTGCGGAACCAAAACCAAGAAACGCAACCCAATGCTCAGGATGTGTTCGGTGTTCAATCGTTGTATAGGTTTCGGTGCGGGCGTTCTTGCCGGAACCAACGGTGCGTGTGTGGGTTTTCGTATACTCCTCTACCCAACGCGGGTAATGGACGGCATAGCTGATTTTCCCCGACCACGTTTCAACATCAGAAGTCATGCCAAACATAACAAGGGCATGGATGATCCCCGCCACAATAAACCCAAGGGCAGCCGAACCGAGCCATTCCCACCAAACCACCTCACGCGTCTTTACCCACAGCACCGCACCAATGACCGGCGGAATACAGGCGACAAGATAATACATCCACATTTCAGTTGCCTTCCGTTTCTCGTGGCGTCATTGCTTTGGTCTCAGGCTTTCAATGGTTGAAAGCTCCTCATCCTTACCCATGACATCCGCCTCGTCCGTCAGTGAAAATTTAGCGGCAAGCCCGGCCACCAACGCCCCAATCGGCTCTTCGGCACCAAACCGCTTGCCGTATTCTGACAGGGCATTGAAAATGACAGACTTCTCTTTCGCAGTCAAACCATAGACATTGTAGATTGACGTCCTCGTGATATGCATAAGGTGCTCCCTATTCCGGCTTCTTTTCAAACACATTGACATCGTCATCCTTGCCGGTCTCGAACGAACGCTCGGTACGACCGGACGTAACCACCTGAATGTCGATTTTCTGACGACCAAGGATAGCACAGACGGCGCTGGACGGGAACACGTCAATCAGGTTGTCGTGCTCACGCTTCAGGTCGATAAGTTCCTTCTGGCGCATCGTCCACGCGTCACGGGAACCGGTGATGATGTTCTGGAGGTTCTTCATAGTGGACAGGTCGACATTCGGCACCGACTCCTGCACCCACTTCATAACCGAACCACCGCCACCGTTGCCGGTACGCGCTTGGGCGTGCGATGTAAAGATGTCCTTCAGGGCTTCCTTTTGGGCATCCGTCACCTGTGCCGTCTGGCTGATTTTCTTCCACATGTTGTCGAATTCGGACGTATTATCACGCTGCTTTGCAACGATGGCATTTCGCAGCCGGGCTTCTGTGTTCATGCAGGAAATAAACAACACCGCAGCCACGAGAAAGCCGATACCAAGACACGTCACAACACCAACCACCGCCATCAGAGTCTTGCTCATTACAGTTCTCCTCATAGAAAAAACCCATTACAAATCCTGTGTTTTACCAACACCAACGCCAAGCAAAACAGCCAATTCGACGGCATACGGACAATCACAACTCACATCGTCGTTCGGCAAAATCTCGGAATCATCAAAAGAGGTAAAAGCACATTGGCCTTTATCTACTTTCAAAAACATAGCACGTTGCACTATTGGGGCAACCCTTTCTGTGGTGTTCGACAGCTCTTGCTCCAAACACGCCGAGCAAATATCAACCCTCGTCAGCACCGGACAAAACCCCAACCATATTGTCGAAAAAATCCTCAGGACTCTTATCAGGAGGCAAACCCAATGGACGCTTTACATCGTCAACATGCAACCACACCTCTTCATTATAAAGTGTAACCATCACCCGACTCACATGAATGGTCAAACAACTCTTGATGTCGCCGGAATCGTCAACCAACACCACAAAATCACCAACACGCTTCAGGGACGTCGAAGTATTCATTTGTTTTCCTCACGAAAAACAACATGCTCAACAGAATAGGGGCAGCCGTCCGGAACCTCGGACTTGGCATCCATAACATGCTCACCATGCCGACTAACCATCAAACAGCCCCAAACAAACTCCTCAGGAACCAACATACACCCGCCGCCATCACAACGAACCAACCTGTGCTGGACACCGGAACAATACGAGTCGCACGCTTTACACACAGACAACGAAATCACCCGGTCACCCTAAACACCCTTGTAATGACACCACGACGGATACACACTCTTCGTGTCCCCATGAAACCTGTTATAGAACTTGGATGTTGGAGCGTCAAAAACCTTGAGAAGTTTTGCATCGAGAAAACCGATGTCAAAAAGATACCGAATCTCATCACGGTACTGAAAACACATTTTCCTGAACGTTGTTCCACTTGAGTTACAAATTGTCCGATTGAAAATCTTATCACGAATCTCCAACGGAATCCCCGGAAGGAACCCGTGAGAGCGCTCAATCATCGGACGCCCAACTTCGATCATCAACATCATCATCTCGACAGTCTTAACAGATAACACGCTTTCCTTCCGCTCATAACCAATATGACCGGCATACGGAATATCTATGCTTCCAAACAGCTCGCAGAAGTCATTCGGGGTCTTGACCATCTTGATAGCCTTGTTTGTGAGGTCGTAAACAGGCGTGCCACGAACAGAATTCAACTCATTTTCAGTCATACATACGACCCTGAGGATTTTATCAATCTGACCCTTCTTGAAGTTCGACAAAAAGGATTTCTTCCTCGGCACGGGAACCTTTTTTGCCTTAGCCTTGACAACGCTCTTTTTAACATTCTTCGACACCATTTTACCCTCCACATTTGAATGATTGCAATTCCATATCACAGTCACACGTTCCGCAAACAGGCCCACCGACATCAGCAAGGGCACCATACGAGTGATAAACGACATAACCGCATTCCGGACAAACCCACGGAAACTCAACGAGCCACGGGTCACTACGCGGCACGTGAATGAATTCGGTGTTGAACTGGTTTCTTCTCGGCGTCAGACATTTCATACCACGCCCTGTCCATCTCACACATCAGGGCTTCCTCTTCCGGCGTATCACCCTTACCGGCAGCCTTCAGCTCATTCCACTTCTTGTCGAGTTCAACATACCTTTCAAGAGCTGACATCGCCACGCCTCCATTTCCTGATTTCCACACCGGCTTCAGCTAACATTTGCCGGGCAACATCCATATCCTCTTGCCATCTGGCATTGCTCTCCGGACTTTTCCACGGATTATCGTCATTATCATCAATAACAACGAAGGAAATACCGGAACCAATAATCCCACGGGCACAGTCCGAACACGGATACCACGACTGGTAAATCGTGCACCCCTTGAGCGACACCCCGATACGGGCGGCATTGTAGATGGCGTTCCTTTCGGCGTGTTCGATGAACTTGTATTTCAGCGGGCGTTCAAGGCGCTCCGGGACATACTCCAAGACACCCCGTGGAAAGCTATTGTAGCCCGTTGTACGAATTTCTCGGTCAGGCCCAACCACAACACAGCCCACATGCGTATTCGGGTCTTTTGAACGCGATGCAATCTGCGCCAACATTCCCATGAAGTATTCATCCCAACTCGGAACTTCACAAATTGGCACACCCATCACTTTTCTCCAAAACGACATGCTCAACCACAAACGGACACCACTCAGGTGGACTACCAGACGTCTTTGCCGACAACCTGCCACGCAAAGATATCATTCGACAATAAACACAACCTTTTTTCCAGTTGTCGTCGTCTTCTTCGTTCCACTCACGCCAAAAAACCGAACGACTACGGGACTCACCAAGCTCGTCGGTGGACCACTTCAGTTGTTCTGATGACAAGTGTTCCGGGCGTGACGCCTTAATGGAAACACACGACATACAAACTTCACGAACAAGCATTTTCTTGGTTTTCCGTCTCTGCCTCGACAACCTTAATCCACGCACGAAGCCACTCACGAGCTTCAAAGCAAAGCTTCTGCCTTGCTTCCTCGGAAACAAGACCAAAGTCATGGCGATAATTCATACACGCCTGACGAACCTCTTCATCCGTTGGTTCTCGACTTTTATCCGACACTATACAATCCTCGAAGATAGCTTGAGAAACTCGTCCACACGCTCTTTTACATCCGGGTCGTGGGTAACAGAACCATTGCATAGATACCGACCACAGCACAGGCACAGGGTCTCCATATTGCCACTATATTTCTTATGACCCGGCAACATAGAATCAAAAGCAGGATTGTGCCCAAAAACAGCACACGAAACACGACAACACAACCTCAACAACACACAAAACGACCTATGAATCATTCTTCTTGACCTTCGCATAGTTATCTGCGAGCATTTTAACCAAAGCACTATGACTCGGAACCGAGCCGATAAACTTCGACCAACCCGGCAACATCAACTTCAACATACCTATCCGCTGCCGATATTCGTCTCCCAAATACCGCAGGGCTTCCTCACTCCGGGCAACGCCGGACACAGGGATTATGTTGCGCAACAAAAAGTCCGCAAACGTCACATACAAATCAGATTTCGGACTCCACGAAAAATCACAGCCGTCGTCACGAAGAACGCCTTGGAATGCAAGTCCGAGTTCATCCATAAAAACAGTATCCAACCACCACTCGAAATCATCGCCGCCATGTCGAATCTCAACCTCATTCACCGGATTAAGCCACAGACAGCGACCGACATGAAACGGTGCCGGTTCGCCAAGCGAAAGGAACCAACCCGCATCACTTCCTTCCAACGGGCTTACATTTAACAGCCCGCCAAAACGACGACTATTGATTTCCCGAACGGCGCACTCAAAAGCTTCGTTGGAAATAAAAGACTCAGAAATAACATATCCGTGATTCGCCATTATCCACGCCACCTCTCAAAAGCCGACTTGGCTTCCTCAATAGTATCCCATTTGAAGTTTCCGTCAATCTCTATATCCATACAACCGAGCTTGACATACCAATGCGACCCGAACTCCCACTTGAGGAAACGCGGATTAAGCTCACCCGGCCAACTCTTGGAAACAGTTGACTCAACCTCAAAACAACCGTCGCATGTCATCCACCCTCCGTTCATGTTCATATAGATGGGAAGGCTGGACAAAATGGCATTCGTGCGTTTTTCGTCGAGTTTGCCGATAAGACCAACGAGGGATGCTGGATGATTTTTCAGGCTGGACGCCCAAGTGGGTTTCGACTTCTCATCCGTTACGCTGAGAAATATGTCACGGGCGAACCACGACGGGTCAACAAACTGCCTGTACTCATCCGCCGTTTCAATCTTCAACATCCAACCGTGAACCAACGGCTTGACAATATTCGGATATGGCACAACACATAGGCAAACTTCTTTTCCATCACAGAATCCTCCACGAAAAAACTCAACCACTTATCGTGCCGGAACCGGAAATCTGGGACGGATGGTGGTAATAACTTGTTGCCGTGCAGAAATGGAACGGTCTAGGTGCTCCAAAGCAACACGCATGCGGCGAATAATGCGCCGAAAAACAACCAAATACAAAAAAACGGTTATAGACAAAACAACCACCGCATTGACAAACATAGCACTGATAAACACAGAAAGAAACGACAGAAAAATAGAAATGCAAAGCGATGAATTCATATACATAAAACACCACGAGCACAACATATGTGTGAGGCGACGCTTTTCCTTCAATGATTCTATTTCGCCCTCAAGGTCTTCAGTGCTCACAATATCAACAGGTAGAGCACCATCAAGTCTAGCATGAAAAGACCTAATTGAGTACCTCGGAGGAATCTGCCCCATTCATTCTCTCCATATAAAAACACATGCTACCAAAAATCACCATCATAATTGCGATATCTTCTGAGGGTCTTCTTTGTATATCGGCAACGCACCAGTTGGTTCTTCAATTTGTGGCGGAAAGATGTCATCAATGATAATCATATGTGCGTATTGACCACGCGGCGGCACGGATGGGTCAGCTTTTATCACAAACGGTTTCTTGTCGGACATTTATTGGCCACCCGGCCACTTCACCGCGTCAGCCCGGCCACGCAACACCGCAACGGCATCACGGATGCGACACCACAGGCAACACACAACGGGACGGGCAGGAACCCACTGCCCGTCAATCTCTGCATTTGTCTCAGACGAGTGCCGAACAAGGTCTTTCAGGTTCCACATCTTTATTCTCCAAAACAATATGCTCCCATCACACAATCTCCAACTCACCTCCACCCTGTTTCATACCCTTTGAGCATGGCCACGTTATCTTCCCGTTCGACCAACGAACACCGATGCGCACGCCGGTGCACCCGTCCATCTGACAACGTCGAATCGTGCCGGTTGCAATACCGGACTCTTTTCGACCACGACCCCAAACTGTATCACCGACCTTGACAACACTCATCACATGTACCCTTTGTTCTCGTTAACGAACACCTCTTCAGAAATAGGAAACGCCGGAAACTTCCCCGGCCGCCCTCCGACAATTTCCGCCATCAAGCCTTCATCGCACACCGTAACATTGGCATACCACGCGCCAGCCGGGCGATAGTACACAGCTTCCATGCCCGACACAGAGTGACGCCGCACAGATACACCATTCGTGGAGCCAAGGACAAGGAACGGCGGGAATGTTTCGGCAGTCAGACGGCGCAACTCTTCGTTCGCTGCTTGCGAATCCAGAAAGGCTTTTTCAAGAACCCTTTTGTGTTTGGCTGCATTTCTCTTGGCGTCAGCAACCTCTTTATTCCGTTTGACCTTCGAGACACGCTCGGACTCATCAACAACTTCAACGGAACCAACAACCAATCGAACGACATGTGGCACTGGATAGGACGGGAAATGATTGGCGAAGTAGGTCACCTGTGCTCGCGCTTGGCTGAGCTTTGTGTAGATGCGAGCCTTGTGTTGCTCCTCACACCACGTCTCGCCATATCCGCCATATCCCTTACGATGAAACCACTTGCCTTCGGAATTCTGAACTGCAAACAACTCAATGGTATCGCTCATGGTTTTTCTCCTGTCTGCTTCTTCCGTTTGGGTGGTTTGGGCAAAGGCATCCAGTGAGTTGGTTGCGGTTGGAGTTTACCACCATCATTTGACCGCCAATACTTTTTCCCTCGAACGCCGGGAAACCAAAACGACCAAGAAGCAACCTTTGGGTTAGATTGCCAACTCCCATCCTCAACACTGACAAGAACCTCCGTGCCGTCTTTAGGAGCGGTTTCGATTGGATTCCATTTCACGGTTAGTCTCCGTCATGTATTTGGCAATCTGTTCAACCACCTTGTCAAGCTCGCCGTCCTCATTCATCACCGTCAAGCCATACTTGAGGCTCTGCCACGCTTCCGATGCGTGTTGCGGCGGGAGCTTTTCACCCTTAGCCTCCGCGCGGCGCCTGCGTGTCTCCAACGAAGCATTCACACACACCACAATACCCTGATGGCGCAAAATCGCGTCAACCTCGTTATCAAACCGCACATCGTCCGAGATGACGTTTGCAGTCCTGATGATGTCGCAATTCAACGTTGCCGTTCCGCCAACAGCCTCAAGCCACTTATCGACCCAAAAATCCCTGTTATAGCAGCGCCCGATTTCCGTCCCGAGCGTCTGAAGGAAAACCCGACCACGGTCATCCTTCTTTCCGTCCCACCCAAACCATCGCGCCAAGTCCTTCAGTGGTTTTGCGAACGGAATAATCGAATAGTCGCCGCACAAAGACTCAACCAGCCTTTTTGAAACGGCGGACTTCCCAGCATAGGCTGGACCAACAATCCCAATCAACATCGTGCTCTCCTTGTCTTCAAACAACGTTGGGTGATTATACACACCAAACGTTATCAAAAGATTTTCGGAGGCACATTTTCCTTACATTTTGGGACCAAAAGCCTTCAATACGCAAACGGTTTGACTTCGGCATCTGTGTCAACGGCAATCTCAACGTCATACACCTCAAAGGCTGCCCCAAAACCATCCTTCTTTACCTGATGGGAGATTGTTTTCGTGTCGTAGTGGTAAATGCTGTCCACGATAATAACCTTTGTCCCATCCAGCTTCAGCTTCACAATGTCTCCGGGGTGGCTCTTCACCTTGGCGAACGCGGCACGGCAATCATTGTTCCTTTGTCGGTTTGCCTTCTCGGTGAGGTTGTGATCCCAATACAAGAAAGAGAGGAACATGGCGGCAATAACAGACATCCCAAGCGTTATGGCAATCTGCTCGGTGTATTCGTTGAACCAACTCTTCACTTTTTCGAACACTGCGCCCTCCTTGAGCCTTGTTTTTGTTTCTTTGGCTCTTTTTTCTTCTTCCACCAACCCTTCGGCTTGTGCGGCGGAACGATATACCAGACACAACAACCATCGTGACATACCTGCATGCTGCCAATCATGCGACGACCGCAGATGGGACATGTCATGCGAATTCTCTTCGGCTCGCCAACGTCACAATTATTATGCCGAAGATGAAGCGGCGTTCCAAGACGACCAACGTGTGGGCAAAGACCGGGCTTTCGCCGAATCCTACGCCCACACGTCAGGCATTCAAAAACACCGCCAACCACTTGTGTGTGGTCTGAACCACATTGCGGACACGCCATTTTATTCGTCCAGCCCCGCTTCCTTTGGAAGCTCAAGACCGACAACAGCCTTGATGCTTTCCTTCCAACGCACCTTCGGCTCGTTTCGCAGGTTGTTATAGATGATCCAGATTTTGTTGTCAGTCTGCCCAGCGATGATGGCGTCAACCATCTTCCTGTCTTCGTCGTTCTCGACCTTGACACGCCGCTCAACGTTGTTCATTTTGCCAATCCAAATCGAATCGGTCACGAACGGCTTCAGGGCATTGAACAGGTGCGACATATTCCGCGAGTCCAACATCGGCTCGCACGACACCGAGGTCTTATAGCCGTTCTCAAACGCATACTGAAGCGACGCCAAACGCTCGGCGAACTTCGGTGCGCCCGGCTCCCAGTACCCAAGGACATCATCATTCATCGCTCCGATGGTGAACCGGAAAAGAATCCTGTCCTTCCAGTCAACGAAACGGTCACAGATAGCCTTGATGCAATCCAGATGTGGCTTGGACACGATGAGAATGTCGTTGTCCGCCTTCAGGATGTTGGTGATAACCTCCATACACTCCTCCGACCTCGGGGCAGATGTCATGGGTGGTCGGGAACATCACGGTGCCGTCATAATGCTTCTGCGGCTTCTTGACGTCATGCGGGCGAACCTGCTTGTTCGTCCAGTCCTCGTGCGCCATCGTGTGGAAGCGGTCGACGGCGTTATAACGGGCATAGCAGTAACGACAGTTGTGGGAACAACCCGTCACACAATTCACATTCGCGACAGCCCATTCACGGGTCCCACTGATACGTTCGGGTTTTGCCACTTCTATTCTCCTTTTGGCTTATTCAGCCAGTTTGGTTACGGGTTCTCCAAATGAACCACATCGACCTCTTCATACTCGAACCTGTCGCGCAACAGAATCAGCTCGATAGCATCATCGGTTTCGTCCTTGAGACACTTCTCGACCCGCTCGGCGAACTCCCTTTCCTTCGCAAACTCAATCATTTTCCTGTCATAGGTCGCCCACTCATCAAGGACAACCTTCTTGAGAGTCGCCGGGAGCTTTTTTGCATCGTCTTGCGGCACTTCGGGCTTGTCCAGCAGTTTTGTGTTGATACATTCCTGAGCTTCAGCCGAACTGTTCCAATAAACCCCATGACGCGCTGCAAGAAGCTTTCGGCAAGCCTTGCCAGCCTTTTCGACGCTTCCAGCGTCGAAATACCTCGTTCCGTGCTTCTCTTTTACCACGAGAATCGTGCCCGGCACGAACTGGCGAGCGATATGCGGAAGAACAACAGGACTAGCCATGACATCTCCTCCATTTGCCTTCAATGTGCCTTCAGGTGAATCAACGGTCACTTCACACAACTATATACAACATCATCGCGAGAGCCATAAAAAGGTGGGGAATTTCTTCCCCACATCCTTAAACCTTTTTCCGTCTTTTTACAGCCGCCCCACACTCAGGACACGTCTTCGGTTGCTGATTCTTCGTCATCCTTTTTTTCCTCCGAATCAATATCGACTACGGATTCTTTTTTTTGCCTTTTTTTACTCTTGCCTTCCTCCGGCACCTCGGAAAGCACAGACTCAGCACTCTTGGATACCGGCTCATCTTTCACAACCACCAAAGACTTGTGCTGAACCAATGCTTGATCTAAGCAACGTATAGCCGTCGAAACATTCATGCTCACCTTCGGAATGGAACCGCTCGTCGACAACAGCCTTTCAGACAACTCACGAGTCGCCTGAATAGCCGCTTTGAAACAATCCAAGATTGCATTGTTTTCTTGCACGTTCATTTCAATCCTCCACCATCGGAACGCCACACTTAGAGCAAACCCAGCGTTCTTCTATCAAGACAAAATCATGAAAAATGCGGTTGCATGTTTTACATGCACACGGAACATCTCCGCCACCAATAACATGCCCCTCATTCCTCATCTCACCACATTCGGCGCACACGCACCCGTTCCACTTATGTTCACATTCCATAAGAAAACCCTCCATTTTGATTATTATACACGAGGATTTTCAATTGAAAACTATATCTCCCAAGATGCAACGGCTCGGAACCCCAAAAGTTGCTCCAAGCGTTCGTTGTCACCAGAATCAACACTAACCCCAAGGGTGATGGACGACAAGGCGTCATAGCAGAACCTGCCGTTTTTGAACCGAATCAGACCGGCAGACAACGCCTTTTCTTCCTTGCCAATCATATCTCGGTGACAAACATCCAAGTCGGCAAAAACATACCGACCATCAACACGAACAAACTTGAACATGCCAAACGACATGCCCTTGATTTCTTCGATATCCGCAATACACTCAGATGAAAATAGGCGCATGGAAGTTTCCCCAACAGATGTCTTCAGTAAGCCATATTTCGATAACTCTTCGCGAATGTCATACCGTACGTCACCCTCAAACCAAATAACCGTTCCCAACGCACGACCAAAACTATCGCTCTTCCAAGAGTATACAAAAAACAGATTCTTCCCCGACAACCGCTCCAACGCAAACTCAGAAGCCCGCGCCGCCAATTCCTTTTCGGACAACTTTTCCTCTACCGAACCACGACGCGGATGCAGCTCCGGGGTATCAACCCCCAACAACCGGATTCGCTTTGAAAGAACCACGTCTTCCCATATATGAATATTCAAAATATATGTGTCGCCATCCACAACACGAACCAACTCGGCAGGAAAAACGGCATCCGAATCAGATACACGCGATATAGGTACAATCTCTTTTTGGCTTTGGACGGAACCACCGGACAACAACACGAACACATGACACGCGAAGGACAAGGCAAAGATAGCAGACAGAATAAACAACCCTCTGTGACTCATGATTTCACTCCTTACTCAGTCATTGGGATTAAACCAATTTCAAGATAGGTTATGCGACTTTCAAGATGCCGCACCATACTGTGAAACCGTTCCAATTCACGAAGAACGTCGCACTCCCCCTGCTGGGCAAACGGACATTCATCACAGTTTTTCACACTCTTGTCTGCAAACGGACACTTGAGCGTTTTCGCGATGTTTTCTTCTGTCATTTTTTACCCCTCACTTGCAACAGCCAATGGAACTACTGTGGAAACCCGTCAGTAATTGAACGCCTTCTCGATTTCGGCTTTTGCAGACAACTCAAACTCAAAACGCTGAACAACACGCTCCTCGCCCGAAATACGCAGGTCGTACTGCCTCACCTTGCGGTCATAGTCGACACTCGACCCCAACACAGTCGCCTGTTTGTTTTCTGACTTGATAATAACCACGTCGCCTTGGGAAAACACCGGCTTCTCGTCATCCAGTTCTTTGGCAGCCTGATTTTTTTTGGCGCGGTGGAGTGCCGGGACAAACATCGCAGCCAGCATCCTCGGACACGACGAAAAGCGCAGGGAACGCCCAAGAACAGCTTCTCCGACCAACTGTCCGACATCCCACTCCGACAAGTTTGGATTCGCTTTTCGTATGAGTTCTGAAATCGTATCAAAAAGCGATTTCTTCATGACAACTGTTCTGCTCATTTCCAACCTCCAAAAAAAATACAGGCACGTCATCAGACGTGCCCATATAAAGAAATATGGAACCGCGAAACATCTACGCAAGAACACCTTCTTTTTCCCAGTCCTCGACCTCGTAGAGCAAACGCGTATTTGCAACCAATTTGCGGTTCGCCGATGTCGACTGAACAAAAACATACCACTTTTCCAAGTCGACCGGACGAAGCTTGACGTCTTCTCGCTCACAATCATTCTTGCCGGATTGCGGCGGCAGACCAAGGATAGTACGAACCTCGGCACCATTGAAGATGTCGCCGGAAACCTTGTCGACGAGGACGATTTCCTTGTACCCCTGAATCTTTTCCGCCTTGGTCAGTTCATAGAACCCACGCCCCTTCTTGAACGACGCGCCCTGCGACCGCACAAACTCGTTGATGGGGGATTCAACGTCCACACCCAACACCTGAAACCGACCGGTTGGAACAGGCGACAAACCAACAGCGGACGACGCCACCACGACCGGCTTCTTACCGGTCAGGGTCGCGATAACGCCAGACATATGCCGCGTCATACGACCACTCTTCTTCAGTTCCTCGGCGAATCCTTCAACCTTCTCGATGCCCTCCTGCTTGAAGCAGCACGCAAGAATCAGGTCAGTGACAGAGGAAAACTGTTCGAGCGTCAGATAGAAACCTCCGGTCTTCTTGGCGATTTCCTCATAGA
>Ga0265297_10004362_pt1 | contig 23310 bp, 23 predicted proteins | sample Munlanlwell13791_FD_192502 | JGI IMG/M metagenome (GOLD analysis project Ga0265297, IMG submission 192502) | Leachate microbial communities from a municipal landfill in Southern Ontario, Canada - Leachate well 137-91 | ecosystem: Engineered > Solid waste > Landfill > Unclassified | place... | reverse complement strand
GTCAAGGACTCCCTTCTTTTCTTCGAGCCTCGTTTCCATATCCCGGACTTCTGTCTCTATCCTGGCAAGGATTTGCTCTGAATCGCCTTTTAAACGCCAGATGGCCGATGTCTCGTTGCAGAGGGTGTAGTTCAGCATGCCGTTTCCGACGGGGATAACCACAGGCGGCGAAGAGAGCACGGTCCCTCCAGCAAGTGTTTCCGGAGGGATTCCCACCAGGCTCACGTTGGTAGTCTCAATATAGGCATACCCGGTATTCCTGTATCCGCGCTCCGGGCAACCCACCCCCACCGCCATGTGCCGTTCCGGTTCGAAATAGAGGAGCGCCGTCCGGTACCCTTCACGGCTGAGAAGGCCTGCAAGGAACAGGCTCTTGTCATCGCAGTCGCCCATCCCGTCCACATACGTCTCTATGGGATACCTCGGGCTGGTGAGATTCTGGTTCTCATACGGGATTGACTGTACGAAGACTGCCAAAAGCTCGGCATATTCGTCGGAGTCAAAACCGTTGAGATGCTGTTCGGCCTTCAGGGTGCGAAGCACGCCTATATACAATGCCTCCTGTGCCGGATCGCTGATGAGTGCCCTGTATATGCCCTCCCTCCACTGGGGTTCCATAAGCGCACGGTCAAAAATGCGGGCGCTCTTGTCAGTTGCCCTTGCCCCGGCATAGACCGGGGCCTCCACGGGTGCATCCACTTCCACATTCCTGTCCTGGAATGCGAACATGTACCTCGGGGGCTCCGGCATGGTGCCGCCCTCGATGGGAACAATATGCGGGTACACCGCCGGGGGACCAAGAAAAGGAATCCCTTCAAGGCATCCGGCACTGCAGAGCGCAAAAAACGCACCACATATGAGAAGAAGATATGGCAGGAAGCGCATCTGCATCATGAATTATCCGGATTTTTCAGGTATGCAGGCAGATCTGCCAGCGAGTGCAGCACTGCGGTCGGGACGTCTGGCATCCCTGACAGGATATCCTGCCTGAATTTTCCCGTCTCAACCAGGAGTCCGGCCATTCCCATGTTCATGGCCCCCCGCACATCAGTATACGCATCATCCCCGATCATTGCGCATTCACCCGCGGCAAGCTCCATGGAATCGAGCGCGGTCTGGAAAAAAACCGGTGACGGCTTCCCCACAAGTTCAGCGGTGCTTCCCGTGGCATATTCGAGCGCGGCAACAAACGGACCGGCCGAGAGCGAGAGCCCGTCTGTGTCCATCCAGGAACGGTCTTTCTCAAGCGCAAGGAAGGGTACGCCTGCCTGGATGAGACGGAATGCCTGGTTCATGGCTTTATACGTGAAGTCATTCCCTGCATCACCCACCACCACCACATCGGCACCATCCCATGATCTGACACGTCCCGCGGCCTCAAAATCGAGGTGAACATCCCCGGTTGTGAGCAGGAATATCCGCCGGTAATTCCGCATACGGATCAGGGATGCCGCAGCGACTGCCGGAGTGAAGATGTGTTCAGGCCTGATATCAAGATGCATCTCAGCAAGCCTGCGCGAGATGCTCGCTTTCGATCTCCGTGTGGTATTCGAGACAAATCGGAAAGGGTACCCTTCCCGGGAGAGCCACCTGAGGGTTTCCTGCGCCCCGGGAATTGCATTTCCACCCGTGTAGACCACCCCGTCAAGGTCAATCAAAAATCCCCGGATGGTCATGTTCATCGCCCCCTGCTACCGTGCAATCCACCCGGGTTGGTATTGACCCTCCGCCACGAACCGGCGCCGTTTTGGTAAAGGGGTATAAAATTCACCTTGTTTTGATAGGTTAGCGCACGAGAGGATAAGCAGTGCGGCGGGGTCATTTTACTTTCACTGTGCACAGTCAACCCTCAAATGCGGTTCCTCCTGATACATTCTCTCTGGCAATACCATGACCCTGCCCCTGGCCTTTGACACTGCCAGCAGACTCTGGCGGGAACGTATTGTTCAGGCCCCGGACTATACCGTCATCAGCCATGACCGGATGTTTCGGGCACACCTCTCCGGTTCACCTGTTCTTGAATCGGAATACCATGACGTCCAGCGCCTGAAACATTCCCTTCTCCAGAGGTACATGGACACAACGATTGAGGATGCTCTTCCCGGGTGCGTACTTGAAACACAGGATGGCCCGGTCTACCGCATCACGCGAAGCCATGCCCTGAGCCTACCGGAAAAAGATACTGAGGGGGTGATGCAGCACCTTCTCCAGGATCTCACCCTTGTGTACGGGATTGGCAGGCGAAAGGAGAGAGATCTGAAGCGAATGGGATACAGGACCATTTGCGATCTCCTCCATCACCGCCGGTTCCAGGACTCAGCAAGGGAGATCCTCGCAACGTTGCATGACGGATCTCCGGAAGAGATCAACTCCCTGGTGACACGGTGGCATCCCGCCTCCCATCCTATTTCACTCTGCACGAACGGGCTCTATGATGCGGAGCGGTTCCTCTTCCTCGACCTGGAAACCCTCGGGATCTACCAGAGGCCGATCATTCTCATCGGCCTCGCCTTTCTGCAGGATGACCGCCTCGTCACCTCGCAGTATCTTGTGAGGAGCATGGAGGAGGAGCTTCCTGCACTCCAGGCCACGAGGGAATACCTCTCCCGCGACATGGTCCTGGTCACCTATAATGGAAGGACCTTTGACGTGCCATACCTGAAGGAGCGTTACGCACTGTACGGGGAGGCGTGTGATATCACCAATCCGCACTACGATCTCCTCCATCCTTCCAGAAGGCGCTTTAAGGATGCCCTTCCCGATTGCCGCCTCATGACACTGGAGCAGCGGCTCTTCTCCATCTATCGGCAGGAAGATGTGCCTTCCATGATGGTTCCCGAGTTCTATGAGGCTTTCCTCACCTCGCAGAATCCTGGTCCCCTGATCCCTATTGTGGAGCACAACTGCCAGGATCTCGTCTCACTGGCAAGGCTGTTCTGCCTTTTCAGGGAGGAGAACTGATGGAGGTTGTGGAGATCCTCCCGGGGTTCTCCGGGGATCCTGACCTCGGGCCCGGTTTTGTGCACATGGAAGAGATCGCTTCCCGAAGCGCGACGTATGGTTCGCTTGAACGAACACTCCCTCCCCCCATTGCGCACTATCTCGATTCCCGGGATATCCGTCTCTATTCCCATCAGTGCGACGCAATTGAGGCATTCCGGGACGGGAAAAGCATCATCATGACCACCCCCACGGCGTCCGGGAAGACCCTCGCCTTTGCGCTGCCGGTATTCGAGCGAATTCTCGAGGATCCCGCGTCGACGTTCCTCTTCGTCTATCCCACGAAAGCCCTTACCCACGATCAGCTGCGGACCCTGCGATCTCTCGAACATGATCTCGGGGCTGATTCCATGACGGCAGTGTATGATGGCGATACGGAAACCGGCAGAAGGCCGCACATCCGGCGTACTTCCCGGATCATCCTTACAAATCCGCACGAGCTCCACCATATCCTCTCATGGCATCACCAGTGGAGCCGGTTCTTTGCCGGGCTTGGCGGCGTCGTGATCGATGAGGCGCACCGCTACAGGGGAGTTTTTGGGTCCCATGTGGCACTCCTCTTAAGACGGCTCAGGAGGATTGCCAGGCACTACGGATCTGAACCGCTCTTTTTCCTCTCCACCGCAACACTGGCCAACCCGGGCCAGTTCGCTGCCCGGATCTGCGGTGAGCCCTGCACGGAAATTACGCAGGATGGCTCTCCCCATGGTCCGCGGGTGTTCCTGTTCTACAATCCATACCACGCATGGCCTTCCACCCGCTCCATGTTTCAGGATACTTCCCTCCTCATGGCACGATGCGTGAACTCCGGCCTCCAGACGCTCTGCTTCACGGGTTCAAGGAAGATCTCGGAACTGGTCGCAGTCCGTGCAGCCGAACTGGTATCCGAACACGGCAGTCCGGGAAAACCCCAGATCAGCGCATATCGTGCCGGGTACCTCCCCGAGGAGAGACGCCAACTGGAGCTTGATCTCAGGAACGGCATACTCAGGGGCGTGGTCTCCACAAATGCCCTTGAGGTCGGAATAGATGTCGGATCCCTTGATGGCGTGATCCTTTCGGGATTTCCCGGCACCATGACGGCTGCCTGGCAACAGATCGGGCGTGCGGGGCGTTCCGGGAGGGAATCGCTCGCCCTCCTTGTTGCGTATGCCAACCCCCTGGACCAGTATTTCATGCACCATCCCAAATCGTTCTTCGGGGCTTCCCACGAGCATGCCATCATCGACCTGGAGAATCCGTATATCCTCTCCGGCCAGGTACTCTGTGCCGGGGCTGAACTCCCCCTCGACTGCGAACGGGACCTGGAATTCTTCGGTCCGTCTCTCCCGGGAATTGTCGCTGCTCACGCACGTGAATCGCTGCTCGGGAAGACACGGAGAGGATGGATTTACTCAGGGAGCAGACGCGCCCAGGAACTGGTCGGACTTGACGGGGGTTCGCGGGAATCCTTCAGGGTCCTTTCCGGGGGAAAGGTGCTCGAGACCATGGACCGGTCCCAGGCATTCAGGGAAGCGCATCCCGGCGCCATCCTGATCCACCAGGGGGAGCAGTACCGTATTGACTCCCTCAACCTCGAAGCAAGGACCATCCATGCAACACCGGTTGAGGTCGATTACTATACACGCCCCCTGAACACGGTGCAGATACGGGTCAAGACCTGCAGGATGCGGCGATCCCTCCCGGGAGCATCCCTTTGCTTCGGTGATGTGGAGGTGACCGAGCAGTATACCTCGTACAAGCTGCTGAAGGCCGAGACAATGATCGGCATCGAGCCTCTAGATCTCCCGCCATCGCGGTTTTCCACTACCGCGCTCTGGATCGAGGTTCCACCTGCGCTGGCCGGGGAACTATCCCGGCAAGAAAGTGATCTTGCCGGTGGCCTTCACGGGATGGAGCACGTGATGATCGCAGTGATGCCATTCCATGTCCTCTGTGATCGCTGGGACCTCGGGGGCCTCTCGGTCCCCTGCGGAGGGGATTCCGGGGATCCGACGGTATATATTTACGACGGGTATGAAGGCGGAATAGGACTTGCCGAGAAAGGGTATGAGATCTGTGAAAAGATCCTCGATACCGCCCGCATGCTCGTGGATGAATGCACGTGCACGACAGGGTGCCCGTCATGCATACTCTCGCCAAAGTGCGGGAGCGACAACCACCCTCTTGACAAGGCCGCCACGCTTCTCCTCCTCTCCCTCGTCTCAGGGAAAATGAGCAAAAAAAGTGAGGAAAGCCTTATTCTTTGTCCTTGAGGACACAGATCGAGGCTGGCTCCCTCACGACAAGCGCCAGGCTCTCGGAGATGGAGAACTCGAGGCTGTCACCGATTGGGCCGATATACCCGATTGTCATATCCTGCCCAAGGACTATTGACGCATAGCGCTTTCCCGAGGCCAGCAGGACTCCCCCGCTTTTCAGGGTTGGTGCCTTGAACACACCATCGGTGATGATACTTCTGATGTGATCAAGTTCCGTGCTCTGCCCCTGCAGGTACCGACGGAAGAGGAGGTTGTACCTTGAGGGTGCAAGCGCAAGGCAGTACGGCCCGTGGAATCCCGCCTCGTCGAGCCGAATCATGCCCTGGATGATGTCGTCTGCGGCCTTTCCAACAGTGGTCCAGGATGAGAGTTTGAGTGAGTTTGTCTCGTCCATCGAAAGAAGACCCGGATTTTCCATGGCTCCCTCGAATATCAGGGTATCCTCATTCCTTGCACATTCCACTGCAGCTTCGGCAGCCGCGGCGGCGGAGAATGGCAGGCCGTTCTGTTCGAACGCCATTAAATCCCTCACCCCCAGGGTAAACGTGGTGCTCACAAGGTGAACCGGCACGAACTGGCTGACCGCCATGCATTCACTCACCTGGCAGTCTTCCAGGGGTACTGACTTGAGGCCGAGGCCAAAAGGCCCCTCGATATGGAGCAGACGCCTCCCGGTAAGGACACTCTTTGCAGCTTCAGCCATTGTCCTGTCAAGGAGTTCCCATGTCCCGGCCTGTATGGGGGCATCATCCCTTCCAAGGTAATTACTGGTCATGGTATCAGATTCATTCCTTCAGCGAGCCGATTGTGTTCGGTCCCGAAGACTTCTCTTCCGCGGCCGGTTCCTTCCCCCCAGCCGGGATTTTTGCAATCTCCGCCTCTACTTCGGCTGCTCCCTGAGCGTAGAGATCAATCTCGTCCGGGGCAAGTTCCTGGAGAAGTCTCAAAAATTCCCCCGCATGTACCCGTTCTTCATCTGCGATATCCAGGAGTACCTCTTTTGCCAGTTCGTGATCGATTGACTCGGCAAGCTGGGTATAGACCTGGATGGCTTCATATTCATCAGCAATCATCAGCCGGATAGCCCTGACAAGCTCGCTGTGCGTCAGTTTCCGGTCGGCGTTTAATCCGGAGAATGCCGTGGCAAATTCAGGCATACATATCCCATCCTCACATGACATGGGTCCTGTTCCCGTGAACCCTAGACCACGCTTATCTTTCGCCTGCCAGATTAATATGATTCCTCTCCCGGAATCTGTGTTCCAACAGCCGCGGCCGTCCTCCTCGAAATCGCTGTCCGGCACTATTTTTCGAATATGTCTCCGGGCACGTCTTCCTTTCCGTCAGTATGGCGTGCAATGACCTGCCGCACGATTTCGCTCGAACTGCAGTAGCGATCGCCCCTGTAGCTCCCTATCCTGACCAGCTCGGCGGACAGATCCCTCTTCTGGAGTTCTGCCCGGATCTTCTCCTCGTTGAAATGCTGGTTGAACCCGAACGTGATGACTGCAGGCCGGATTTCCTCGATCGGCTTAAACATGTCATGGAGATCACCGAGAACCGCGTGATCAACGGGCTTTAAGCAGGCAACCATTTTTACCCTCTGATCCTCGGGGAGAACGGGGCGTGGCTTGTGCCGGACGTTCCGGTCCCGGGCAACGATGACGTACAGCTCGTCGCCATACCGTCGGGATTCTTCAAGATAATAGAGGTGGCCGGGATGGAGGATATCAAACGTTCCGGTCGCAACAACCCGTCTCACGGGATGACCTCCAGCGCACAGGGTTGTCCATCAGCACGGTAGCACCGCCAGTCATCCCTCGTATAGGGATACCCCACGATAAGGTGGTAGCGCCCGATCCTTGGAAAAAACGAGAGATCGGCATCGGAGGGCGAGAGGTTCCCGTTCGGATGGCTGTGGGCGCTCCCGGCGACATGGGTGTCGAGGGGCATCATGTCGTACAACAGGCTGGCGCTCTGCTCATTGCTGACCGTCCCCGGCAGGAGGAAGATCTCGTGGAGCAGGCCGTCATCCTCCATGATCACGCCTACGAACTCGTACGGGTGCCTGTCTTTCCCCATCTCCAGGAGAAGATCAAGGAGTTCCATGCGAATGCCCCTAATATGCATAATGCGTCCATCCTATTGCACAGGAGACGGCATTAAACCATGGGAAAAAAGTATCCCCGGCCGTGTGAACATTCCAAATTGAGATGACACCATTCTCAAAACGGTCCGTCCTGCTCAAAACTCCTCCCGAACTGCAGTGCCAGTTCTGCCTTGTAGAGCTCCTTTCCCAGATATGCCGCGTGGTCAAGGAGGGAGACCTCCCCCGCTGAAAGGATCATGGAAAACACTGCCGACCACGAACTTCCCCGGTACGCCCGGCCGTGTATTTCGGCGAGTATCTCGCCACCGGAAAGGCCGATACGGAAATTCCCGCACGGATCATATTCGATCTCCTTCTCCGGGGGTATCGCATGGATGCACTCCCGGTATTCAACTGGCGGTTCCCTTCTCCGTCTCTTCTCCTTGATGACAAGGAGGTCGATCCCCAGGTCCTTTGCATACGGCCTGCCGCGTGCCAGCACCTGCATCTCGGTGGCTTTTCGCATCTCGCCTATTGAGCCCATCGTCTTGTCGCTGTGTTCGCTGGTGAAGATCACTGCGGCGCCAATTTCTGCTGCCATGGCTGCAAGAAGTGCGTTCATGCCCACCGAATCTGCATCGAGGAGCTCCACCACGTTTCCCGCCCCGAAAAACAGCGGAACGTCATATCCTGAAAATCTCCCCAGTGATTCTACCAGTCCTGATCCGGCCGGGGGAACGAGTGGATCTGCAAGGAGGCATGCAATCCCGCAGTCATATGCCGCCTCAAGGTTCGCTGACAGGCCTGCCTTTCCGGGGACTACCACGGCTGCCGCACCCGCATTGGCCACTGCGTCTCCCACCAGCGGAATATTCTCCTCATGGAGGCTCAGCACGAAATCGGCCCGGGAGAGGGCTGCAGAAATGAGTGCGGGATCCTGGGTATCAACCGCAAGCGGCCCTTCGATATCCGCAAGGGATGAGAATGCTGCTGACACCTGTTCCGGGGTTGCATCGAATCCGAACCCGAGATCCACGATATCCGCTCCCCTGCTGAAGAACTCCCGCACCATGGCAGGGAGATCGGCTGCCCTGTGCGCATCCATGATCTCTGCCAAAACTTTCATCCTGGATCCGCCACCGATCTTCACACCCCTGGCCGAGTAGAGGAAATCGGAATCCCTCTCTGCATGGTATATGGAGAGCGCGGCTTCCTTCTGCCTTTTTTCGGCGAGGAAATCGTCCGCGGGAATCGTCCTTGAGAGCGGGATTTCCGGGAGGTGTGAAAGGATGGATGAGAGATCTGCAGCATGCCTCGGCCCCCGGAACACGGGAACTCCATAGTGCTCCTCGACATCAGCAAACGATGCAGTACACATGCCGGAAATGATAACCATATCATACTTCTCCTCGGAAAGGAGTGCTGATAACTGAGCAGGTGTGAGGAACGAGGCAATTTCTCCGGTGACTGCTACTCGTGCATCGATGCCTTCTGCAGCCTCCTGCACCATCTGCTGCGTTGCTCTCCCGGTGGGAAGAAGGATGCGCATAAATCTTCTTAATATCACGGAGGTCAAAAAAGGTATGATCAGATGCTGAACTGCGATCTGCACATCCACACGAATTATTCACGTGACGGGGAGAGCAGCGTGGAAGAGATCCTCAGCAGGGCAGACTACGTCGGGCTTGACGCTATCGCGGTCACCGACCATGATACCGTTGAGGGTGCGCTCTATGCCATGACCGTCCCGTCACCCGTGGTCGTCATCCCGGGGATCGAAGTCTCCACCCTCCAGGGGCATCTCCTTGTTCTTGGCGTGACCACGTCCATACCCCGCGGGATGGAGGTCGGGGAGACCATACGGAGAGCCCGGGAACTCGGTGGACTCGCGGTCCTTCCTCACCCCTACCACATCTGGCGGCACGGGGTTGGCAGGAGGAGGCAATCACCTCTTGCAGAAGTGGATGCGATTGAAGTCTTCAACAGCAGGTACATCGTGGGGTCGGCAAACCGGAAAGCTGAGCGAATCGCCCGCAGGATGGGAAAACCCTGCGTGGGAGGATCCGACGCCCACAATGCCCGGTTTGTGGGGTACGGGAGAACCCTGGTTGATTCAGCATGCGATCCGGAATCAATCCTTGCAGGTATCCGGGCCGGACGGACCGTGGCGACAGGGAAGATGACCCCGCTTCGCACCTATACCCGGCAGTCACTCAGGAATACATGGAAGAAATTCACCCGCGGGATGCGTCCCCTGTAAGACTGGCATTCCGGACCGGATACCTGGGCGACCGCTTTTTCGGGTCCCAGGTGCAGGCTGACGCACGGACCGTCGAGGGTGATTTTCTGGCAGCCTGCATCCGGATGGAACTCTTTTCGACACCCCGAGACGGACGTTTCCAGGCTGCAGGTCGGACGGACCGCGGGGTGAACGCACGGGCACAGGTCTTCTCTTTCTCGACCCCGTATCCGGAAAGGGCAATCGCGGCATTGAACTGGCAGCTCCCTCATGATATCTGGGTGACGGGGTATGCCCCGGTGGCTTCTTCGTTCAACCCCCGGAGGGAGGCTGTCAGCCGCACATACCGTTACTATTTCAGCGAACCGGATCTTGATGTGCAGGGAATGGACCGGGCTTCCCGTTTGTTTGAGGGTCTCCATGACTTCTCTCTTTTTGCAAGGGTCGAGGGGAAGGACCCCGAAAGAACGGTCTCCTCCTCCCGAGTGTTCGTGGAGCATGGGTATTGTGTCTTTGAAGTCACTGCCTGCAGTTTCCTGTGGCACATGGTCAGGAACATGGCGTCCGCCCTTCTCCTCGTCGGAACCTGTGCACAATCCGAGGATTGTATCCGGTCCCGCCTTGAAGGGGACACGAGCAGCAGGATCTCTCCTGCTGCTCCCGAAGGCCTTGTACTCTGGGATGTTTCGTACGGTTTCCCTTTCCTTCCCCTCACGGTCGATACCCGGACCAGGGAACACTTTGTAAATAGGCGTCTGTATCACAGGAGAATGTCGCTCATGCTCGATGCCGTGTGGAACGATGGAGAATCTCTCAAATAATCCCGTGGTTCTTTTCCCCCAATGATGGAACCGCCGGTACTGAGATAAGAAAATCGCGGGGAATCATGAATGCAATGCACCATACTTTGAGCACAGGTTTTACCTCATCAAGACACAAGCATGATCTAAAAACCGGGCTGCATCTCTGCCCAGGGGTCACGGGACCCCGGTAGTATCCCGTCAGAGGGTCTGTATATGGCTGAATTCACCTGTACTCGCTGTGGTAAATGTTGCATCAGCCTTGGCCGTCATATGCGTATTACTAAGAGTACATCCCCGTTCTCGCATACCCTCCATGTCAGTATCAGTAAAGAGACACGCCCTGTGCTGGTTGAACCCGGATATCGCGACCTCTTCCTTGCCAGGTCAGCCCCCTCGTACGAGAACGGGTGGTGCCCGTTTCTGCGAAAAACCGGAGATGGCATCCATGTCTGCACCATGTATTCATCCAGGCCGGGAGTGTGCCGCTCCTTCCGGTGCTGCACCATGCGTATCTTCGACATCGAGGGACGGGAGATTGGAAAGATAAAAGGACGCCGTTCCCTTTCCACCACCGATCCCCGGCTTGAAAGGGTCTGGAGTGAGGAGATCGTTCCCCTCTCCGCACTCCCGGACGGTGAATTTTTCTCCCGCTGCGGGTCGGTCCTCGCCGCCCACGGCTTTCCCTGCGAACTCTACGACCCCTGATCGGTTCCTGGTGCCGGAACGTGACCGGATGAACACCTGATGGTTCTCCTTTTGCCGTTACCGGCACCTTGATTTATTTTTACTCATATGAGTAATTAAAAAGCACGCGCCCGAGAGGTTGGTTGAGAGAAATGCCGGAATTGAATGGAAGTGGTCAGGGTAGATGGGATCCACATGCAGATGTCAGGACCTTCCCCGAGCCTCCTGCGGGGTTCGGATATACAGGTGGAAATGCCATGAGACGATGTGTCAGGAGACGCGTGAGATTGGGTCATTGAATCTCCTGCCGGGGAGAGATGTATGACAGCCACTATGAAGAATGCCGCGATTGAATCGCCTGGGGGCTCCGGATTCAGCGAGCGTGGGGCACCTGAGGGGCAGAGGAAAACAGTCACCTCTGTACCATTAAGGACCGCTCTTCAAATCGCCAAAGAACAGCAGCGATCAAAATCCTCGCGAAGAAAAATCTTCCGGGAGGAGCCAGAACGGTACCTCGATATCGTGAACCTGATGAGAGGTGCAGGCAAAGAATAGCGGGAACAATGGATTTCTTCAGGATAACGCACTATCCTGTTCATCACGAATATCCGCCTCAATAAAAATCACTGGTATGAGAATGCCTAATTATAACCCGGTTGTATAGTAACTTCAGCATCATGAACCAGGAGCCCGTGGAGCCGGATACGAGGAGGCGTCGGGGAAGGCCAAGGAGACCCCGATCAATCGATGATACCGTATCGTCCCGGTGTTATTCCCCCCAGTGCTGTCCCCATGACGAAGAAATCACCATCACCCTCCTTCCTGAAGAGGTGGAGTTGCTCCGCCTGATCGATCTCGAGGGGCTGGAGCAGGAAGAGGCTGCAGGTGTTCTCGGCGTATCACGTCGCACTGTATGGCGTGACCTGCATACCGCACGGAGAAAGGTTGCCGATGCACTGACGAGTGGGAAGACCATCCAGATGGGGGGATGCCCGAGGGCGTTGAAGGGACTCTGTCCCCGAAAGTGCCCGAGATTTCCCCATCCTTTGCAGGAAGAAGAATAACACACTCCGCCTGGAGAAGCGTAATTTTCCACGTGGCTCACATTTCCAGAAGATTCACGCTCCTCTTGACAATATCACTATGTTTATCTTATTCTACTCATATGAGAAATAATGTGAAAACCGGAATGGCTGAGAAAATCCCTCATCCCCGCATTCCGGTTACCAGTGGACCCGAGAACCATGAACCATGAGGATATCATGAAATCCCCCTTTATCACCGTTCGTGACCTTTCCATGTCCTATTCGGGTAAAAAAGTCCTGGATACCCTGAACTTCACGATTCCGGAGGGTGAGATCCTCGGAATCATAGGAAGGAGCGGGGCAGGAAAGAGCGTGTTGATGCACCTGCTTCGAGGAATTGAGGATCCCCCCACAGGAGGATCTATCCTTTACCACCTGTCCTCGTGCCCGGGATGCGGACATCTTGGTCCCCGGAGCCTATCCGGGACACCCTGCCCTGCGTGCGGGCAATCCCTGGAACCCCTCGATGTGGACCTGTGGGATCCGAAGAATGAACCGCTGAAGGGCCGGATCATGCGTCTGACTGCGATCATGTTCCAGCGCACCTTCGCCCTCTATGGTGATGACCGGGTTATTGAGAATGTGATGCGTGCCCTTGACGATGTCGGGTATCCCAATGACGGGGCAGTCAGCCGGGCTGCTGACCTTCTTGACCAGGTCCGCCTCTCACACCGGATGATGCACATCGCCCGGGATCTCTCGGGCGGCGAGAAACAGCGGGTAGTGCTTGCACGACAGCTTGCGAAGGAGCCATGCCTCCTTTTTGCCGATGAGCCGACCGGGACCCTTGACCCCGACACCGCGCGCATTGTACACACTACCCTCCTCTCTTCCTCCGAATCAAGGAACATGGGGATCGTCGTGACGTCCCATTTCTCACAGGTGATTGAGGATATGGCAACACGGGCAATGCTCCTTGAGGAGGGGAGAATAGAGAAAATTGGCTCTCCAAAAGAAGTAATCGCCCATTTCCTTCGCGGAATGGAGGGGGAAGAAGTCCGCGAGACCACGGACCGGGGGGAGGAGATCCTCATCTCCCGCGATATTGCAAAACGCTACATGTCCCCTGACAGGGGCTTAATCAGGGCGGTGAATGGGGTATCCTTCGAGGTTCACCGCCGTGAAATATTCGGACTCATCGGGAGGAGCGGGGCAGGGAAGACCACCCTTTCAAGGATCATTGCCGGAATCATTGAGCCGACCGGCGGTGAGATGGACTTTCGCATCGGGGACGAATGGGTCGACATGACAAAACCCGGGATCGACCAGAGGGGACGTGCAAAAAGCTACATAGGCCTCCTGCACCAGGAATACGATCTCTACCCTCACAGAACCGTCCTCGACAACCTCACCGATGCGATCGGCCTCGAATTCCCCAAGGAACTCGCGGTGCGAAAGGCCCTCATCACCCTGACCATGGCAGGCTTTCCTTCAGAGACCAGTCGTGATGTCCTCATGAAATATCCCGACCAGCTATCCGAGGGTGAGCGCCATCGGGTGGCACTCGCCCAGGTCCTGATACGCGAACCCAGTCTCGTTATCCTTGATGAGCCCACAGGCACGATGGACCCCCTCACCAAGAGGGATGTGAAACATTCGATCCTCAATGCGAGGAGGGAGATGGACCAGACGTTCATCATTGTGTCCCATGACATGGAATTTGTCAATGAAGTGTGTGACAGGATTGCATGGATGAAGGGAGGAAAGATCGTGGATATGGGAACTACCGCGGAGGTTCTCGGTTCGATGCCTCCCGAAGACAGGGGCATCCAGGTTTCCGCAGGCCAGTCGACTCCCGCACTCTAAAATCCCAGATACCTGCAGTCCTCTCAACCAGGCTCACATCGCTTTTTTCATGCTTTTTCCATATCGTTCACGGGGCATCCGAAAAAATGCGTATCGCGCGGTTTCCCGGGAAAATTAGCCTTATTACAGATGGCAGACAAGCTTTTCTGCTGAGTTTGATGACAGAAATTCCCAAAGATGAGTTTATTTTCAAGTGCACGTCTGCATGTGCAGGATGCAGCGATTCTCTTGCCCTCAGGTATGTCTTAAAAGCGGCGGGTCCGGAGACCGTGCTGGTGATCCCTGCCTGCTGCACCAGCGTGATCCAGGGTGCATATCCCAATACGGCCATGAACGTCCCCGTCTATAATGTTGCATTCGCTGCCGCTGCCGCATGTGCCTCCGGGATGAGCGCGGCGTTCCGGGCCGCAGGGAAAAAGACCAACGTCATCGTGTATGCGGGTGACGGGGGAACTGTTGATATCGGGATACAGGCCCTTTCAGGAGCATTTGAACGGGGGACGGACTTCCTCTATATCTGCTACGACAACGAGGCCTACGGAAATACCGGGATGCAGCGGTCGGGAGCCACTCCTGCAGGCGCCAGGACCACCACCACCCCTGCGGGCAAGGGAGAGACCAAGAAAGACCTGGATGCGATCGTCGCAGCGCATAACCCGCCTTACCTGGCAACGGCGTGCGCCGCATATCCGAAGGATCTCTTCACCAAAGTGCAGAAGGCACTTGCCATCAGGGGGCCGAAGTTCATCCACGTGCTCGCCCCATGCCCACCGGGATGGCGTTATTCATCGGAGAGGAGTGTGGAAATGGGCAAACTCGCGGTGAGATCAGGGATGTGGATCCTCTACGAGCGCGAGTTCGGGAAGGTTACCATCAGCGGGCCGTCCAAGGCTGCCATGATCAAGCCGGTACCGCTTGAGGATTACCTCAGCCCCCAGGGCCGTTTCAAGGGGATCAGCAAGGACGCTATTGCGCAGCTCAGGTCGCAGGCTGAACGAAATGCCGAGCGCCTGAAGAGGGAGGCTGACGGAATATGCTGACGGTTGCAACAGGAAACAAGGCAGTGGCCTCGGCAGTGAAACAGGCCTGTCCATCGGTGGTGGCAGCCTACCCGATCACTCCCCAGACCGAGATCGTGGAGCAGATTGCCGAGTTCGTCACATCGGGTGAACTCAAAAGCCAGTACATTCCCGTAGAGAGCGAGCATTCAGCGATGGCTGCATGCATCGGTGCGAGCATCACGGGGGTTCGCACCTTCACCGCAACCAGTTCCCACGGGCTTGCCTATATGCACGAGATGGTCAACTGGGCGGCCGGCGCACGGCTTCCGATCGTCATGGCCAATGTGAACAGAGCGCTCGGGCCCGGGTGGAACATATGGGCAGAGCATACCGATGCATTCCAGGAGCGCGACACCGGGTGGCTCCAGGTATACGTTGGATCCGTACAGGAAGCCTATGATGCCACCCTGATGGCATTCCGTATTGCCGAGCACGAATCGGTGCTCCTCCCCGTGATGGTAAACATGGACGGGTTCCTCCTCTCTCACAGTATGCAGCCGTTGCAGAGCGTTGAGGTTGGCGATTTTATCCCGCCGATCCATCTCCCGCATGCCATCGATACCGCCCACCCTGCGGGGTATGGCACCCTGACCGGCCCGGACGACTATTTCAGGCTCCGGTGGGATATCGAGCGATCCATGCGTGACTCGGTTGCGGTTATCCGGGAGACCCAGGATGACTTTGCGAAGAAATTCGGCAGGAAGTACGATCTCGTTGAAGAATACCGGTGCGAAGATGCCGATGTGGTGGTGATTGCACTGGGAACCCTCGGGAAAGAGGCAGAGGTGGCAGTCGACCTCCTCAGGAAGGAGGGGCACAGGGCAGGCAGCATGAGGATCCGCTGGCTCCGGCCCTTCCCGCACCTCGATCTCTCGGGGAGGGACGTCGTGGTCATTGACAGGGATTACTCGTTTGGCTTCGGAGGCGTAATTGCCAGGAGCCTTGCGGCGAATGAGAGGGCCACTCCATTTTCCGTGATTGCCGGTCTCGGCGGCCAGGAGGTCACGTATGACGACATCGCCGGGTTCGTCCGGGACAGGAAACCCGGTGAAGAGATGTGGTTCGGGGTGAACGGCAATGTATGAGGTGAGGATCCATTCAAGGGGTGGCCAGGGAGGAGTGACCGCCGCCCGTCTCCTCGCCCTTGCTGCCATCCGTGACGGCAAGTATGCGGTCGCCTTCCCGTTTTACGGAGCAGAGCGCCGCGGGGCGCCCGTGGTCTCCTATGTACGAATTGATGATCAGCCGATCAAGGTATATAGCCAGATCAGGAATCCTGACCTGATCCTGGTCCTTGACCCGAGTGTCATGGATGTCGTCGACGTACTCCACGGTATGAAACAGGGAGGCAGGGTTCTCCTGAACGGGCCTGAACCGAGGGACATGAAAGGATTCCCCACGCTCGCGGTGGATCTCACGGGGATCGCACTTCGCGAACGCCTTGTGGTGGCGGGAAGCCCCATCCTGAACACCCCTGTACTCGGGGCGCTTGCGAAAATGGGAATCATCACCCTGGATTCTGCGAAGGCTGCGATCAGGGAAATGTTCTCTGATGAGAGGAATATCACTGCTGCAGACGCGGCATACAAGGAGCTGAACGCATGAGCGAGAGGGCACGGCTTGCGATAAGCAGACCGGTACAGGGTGCCTGCGGAAAGACCGGTTCCTGGCGTGTGTTCAAGCCCGTCGTGAACCGGGAATTGTGCAACGCATGCGGAATGTGTGCAATGTACTGCCCGGACAATGCGATCTCGGAAGATCTTGAGGTCGACCCCGATTTCTGCAAGGGCTGCGGGATATGCGCACACGAATGTCCCAAAAAAGCCATCGAGATGGTGAGGGAAGAGAAATAGGGAAGATCCCCGAGGATATCCTTCCCGCCAATCTCATTCCTCTTTTTTCATGCCTCCTCGCGGGTATGTGAGGGGAGATCAATTGAGGTTCGCCAATCCTGCCTACACCAGAGAGCGGAGAGCCTTTGTTATAATGGTGTCATGCGCCTGCAATGTGCCCGCATGTGACCTGATAAAAAAATGAACCTGCGTTATTCTTCCTGTTCGAGCGGGCACTGGGCGATATATTCCAGGTTGAACTTGTAGAAGTGGGTAAACCCGCAGTTCCTGCACCTGACCGTAAAATGGCTGCACCCGATGGAGAGATCGTGAGGGCCCTGCACATTGCAGTTCCGGCACTTCGCCTCTGATACAAGGGTCCAGAGATCGTAGCATCCAATCCTTGTAAAAGCGCCAGGTTTCGTCACATCCTCGATCCTGGGGATGAAGATCCGTGTCGCACCACAGTGGCTGCAGGCGACCTGTGCCTGGTAGGGAACGGCCTTGATAACCTGGTCCGCATCATTGCCGCAGTGATAGCAGGGTGTCCGGTAGGTGGTAAAAATAAACTGATCGTCCATGTATGAGTATCAGCGATGCCTGATAAAAGATATCTCACGCGAAATTGGGAGCGAAGAAAAAAAGTCTGAATAATATGGGTGATGAAAGGGAGGGTTAGTAGTCTCCCATTCCGCCCATTCCGCCCATGCCACCCATGCCGCCCATGCCGCCCATGTCGCCACCAGGCGGGCCCGCCGGGGCTGCAGACTTGGACGAGGCGATTACATCGTCGATCCTGAGGATCATGGTGGCAGCTTCTGCTGCACTCGCAATAGCCTGGGTCTTGACCCTGAGAGGCTCAACAACGCCTGACTTGAGCATGTCCTCGGCCTTCCCCTCGAAGACGTTGAGGCCGTAGGTCTTCTTGCCCTTCTCGTGCGCCGCCCGGAGCTCTACCAGCATGTCGATGGGATCGAGACCGGCATTCTCCGCGAGTGTCCGCGGGATGATCTCGAGGGCTGCTGCGAAGGCTTCGATTGCCAGCTGGGCACGCCCTCCCACGCTCGCTGCATACTCGCGCAGGCGGAGAGAGAGCTCGATCTCGGGTGCGCCGCCACCGGCGACCAGCTTCTTGTCCTCGAAGACGACCGAGACCACCCGGAGGGCGTCCTCGATGGCACGCTCGAGCTCGTCGACCACGTGCTCGGTTCCTCCCCTGACCATCATCGAGACGGCTTTGGGATTCTTGCACTCCTCGACAAAGATCATTTCCTCGCCGGAGACCTTGCGCTCCTCGACGATCCCGGCAAATCCAAGCTCTTCCTTGCTGATGGCGTCGATGCTCGAGACCATGCTTCCCCCGGTCGCCCGGGCAAGCTTCTCCATGTCACTCTTCTTGACCCTGCGGGTCGCGAAGATCCCCGCCTTTGCAAGGTAGTGCTGGGCGATGTCATCGATGCCTTTCTGGCAGAAGAGGACGTTTGCGCCTGACGCAACGATCTTGTCGACAATGCCCTTGATCATCCGCTCTTCCTCATCGAGGAATGCCTGGAGCTGGTCGGGGCTTGTGATGTTGATCTCGGCGTCAACCTCGGTCTTCTTGAACTCGACCGCGGCGTTCAGGAGCAGAATCTTGGCGTTCTTCACCTTGCGGGGCATGCCGGGGTGGACACGCTCCTTGTCGATGAGCACGCCCTCGATGATCTCGCAGTCATCGATAGACCCGCCGACCTTCTTCTCCACCTTGATGTAATCCTTGTCAATGGTGCCATCGGCCTCGGCAACCATCGTGACGGCCTTGACGACGAGGTCACAGATCTTCTCCCTGGACCCCTCGGCTCCCTTGCCGGTCATGGCAGTCTCTGCGATCTTCTTCAGCATGGCAGAGTCTTTCGGCTTGATGGTCACTGCAATTCCCTGCAGGATCTCCTGGGCTTTCTCGGCGGCCTGGCGGTAACCATGGGCGATCACCGTCGGGTGAACGTCCTGCTCGAGGAGGTCCTCTGCCTTCTTCAGGAGCTCGCCGGCAATGACCACCGCAGTGGTGGTCCCGTCGCCGACCTCATCGTCCTGGGTCTTGGCGATCTCCACCATCATTTTCGCGGCAGGGTGCTCGATGTCCATCTCTTTTAAGATGGTGACACCGTCGTTGGTGATGACCACATCACCAATGCTGTCCACGAGCATCTTGTCCATGCCCTTCGGCCCGAGCGTAGTCCTGACCGCACTTGCCACGGCCTTGGCCGCGGTAATGTTCATGCCCTGTGCATCACGTCCACGGGTGCGTGAACTTCCTTCTTTAAGGATAAGAATCGGTTGTCCTCCAAGTTGTTGCGACATAGCTATTCACCACGTGTAGCACTAAAATTGGTTATTGGTTCTATATAAACGCTACGATTTACTGACGAGTTGGATCAGCTCTTCCCCGTCTTCAAGTGCCAGGAGCCGCTCTTCGCCGATGACGAGTGTCTTTCCAATTTTCTTCTGTTTGGCATAATCGGTGAGGACACACATGGCATGCATGCCTGCAATCTGGGATATGTTCCCGATGAGGGCGGCGCGTTTCACTACCTTCTGGGACGACCCATATCCCGTGAGAATGGACTGGCCGGATATTTCTATGAGCGCCTGGAATGGCGCACGGTGCATTGCATGCAGGGTGACCCCTATCCTCTGGAGGAAACTCATAGGGGCCACCTCTTCCTCCGTCTCGGGGTCTTTCTCAAATACGGATGAATAGTGAAGGAGATCGATGCTCCTGACCAGCGGGGCATCGAATATCTCCTCGATCTTCTGCGCTACCTCGAGCGTGGTGCCCATGCCGCCCTCGTACTTGCTGATGGTCCGCCTCGACACCCCGAGCAGGGTTCCCATGTCCCCCAGCGAGAGGTTCATCCTCTCGCGCAGTTCGCGGAGAACCTCGCCGTTGATATTCACATAGAGTCCTCCGGGAGAGGCGTAGACAAGGGGAGGCGTCCCTTCAACAAACGCGTCGTATAAGGTTGCCGCGCTGATCGCGAAGATCCCATACCTCACATAGACCGCCCCCCTCTCGAGATCGGCATCACGGGCACGGTCACCTATGATGAGCGGCGCACCCCTCAGATACCTGGCGATGTGGTCAAGATCCCGTGCAACATCCTCGCTCACGCTGTCGATGTGGGAGACCACTTTTATTACCAGGATCATCTCGCGGTGGCGGGCAATGAGGTCAAAACTCCGGGGCCTCATGCTGAACCGTTCCGAAACCCGGAACCCCGCCATGAGCAGTACGCTCGTGACCGTGGAGAGGAGGCGTTCCTGTGACATTCCACTACGAATGGATTTACCCTGACCTGGTATAAATAATGAGGTGAACATGCGCATCGGCATCGATGACACGGATTCTCCCCGGGGGATGTGCACCACCTACCTCGGGGCAATGCTGATCCGGAGGCTGAAGCGGGCGAAGATTGCCGTCCGCGAAGCCCGGCTGGTGCGGCTGAACCCGAATGTCCCGTGGAAGACGCGTGGGAATGCTGCGGTATGCCTCGATGCCGAAGGATCCCCCCGCGAGGCATTCAGGCTGGCGTGCACGCTTGTCGAGGAGTATGCTGACCTTGCCCACGAGAATACCCATCCGGGGGTGGTGGTGTCCGAGGAGCCCCTTCCTGAAAGGTTCTACCGGGATGCGGTGCAGGGCTTCTGCACACTCGACGACGCAATGAGCATCCTCGTGGAGTCAGGGGCGCTCTACAAGGGCTACAAGCAGAAACGGGGATTAATTGGCGCGACTGCGGCAGCGGGTTCCCGGTTTGATGATGCAACGTATGAAGTGCTGGTCTACCGCGACTCCTCCCTCTGGGGGACTCCACGGTCGGTCGACCGGGGGAGCCTCTTTTCTGCAGACGTCCACACCTTCCCGCACACATGGGATACTGTCGACCGTGAGAACGATCTGGTCGTATGCGTCCCCCACACTCCGGACCCCGTCCTTTTCGGAATCCGGGGGGAAAGACCCGGATGGGTTGCCCTCGCCCGCGAGGAGGTAATCTCCGAGAAGCCCGGGATAGAACAGGTCTGGACGACCAACCAGGGGACTGACGCTCACCTGATCGCCGCGCGTTCCCCCGGACTCCTTGACGGGTGCTCGTATCTCCTTGCCGCGACAGTCGCGTCCCCGCCGGTCACCCTGAAAGGAGGTCACGTAGTGCTGCCGGTCCTCCACATGGAAAATCCGCTGACCTGCCTTGCGTACGAGCCGACGAAAGGATTCCGGGATGTGGTCAGGACACTCGCTCCGGGGGACACACTCAGGATTGCCGGGAGCAGCAGGAGGGGGAGTATCAACCTTGAAAAGATACAGGTGCTCACCGCCCCGGAAACCCTCACCTCAAAGCCACCGGTGTGCGAGCGTTGCGGGAAGAGGATGACCAGTGCAGGCACTGGCAAAGGATTCAAGTGCCGGAAGTGCGGCGGGAGGGCCAAGAACCCGGAACATGTGCAGAATCCGAGGAATATCCATCCCGGGTGGTTCGAAGTCCCGCCCTCCGCACGCCGTCACCTTGCCCGGCCTCTCTGCCGCGGGGTCAGGGAAGACCTCCTGGACGAGGTCCCACCACCCTGATCCTGACGAAGGACTATCTCGTTGCCTGTCCCATACATTCCCATATGCAGTGCGGGGAGCCGGTTGAACAGGTCACGATTCGCCCCGGTATGACCGTGGATGAGCTTGTCAGCGCATTGTCACGGGCGGGAGCGTATAACGGGGGAGCGCTCGCGAGGGCGGCAGATATCTACGAGGCCATGCTCCGCGACCGCCGGACGGTGAAATTCATGGGGCTTGCCGGGGCGATGGTCCCGGCCGGGATGGGCCGGATCGTCAGCGACCTCATCGGGGGCAGCCATGTGGATGTGCTCGTGTCCACCGGCGCGAATCTCACCCACGATATCATCGAAGCGCTCGGATGCAGGCACTACCACGGGTCCGCCTCCTGCTCCGATGTGGAGCTCCGGGAAGAGGAGATCAACAGGATTTACGATGTATTCCTCCCGAACGAGGCATTCATCCGCTTCGAGGAATTCATGCAGGATACCCTGTCAGGCCTCTCCCCGGGAGCGCCCCTGACTATCAGGGATCTGCTCGGAACCCTCGGGCGGGCCCTTCCCTCTGGGATTCTCGCAACCGCCGCGAGGAAGGAGGTGCCCGTCTTCTGCCCGGCCCTCGCTGATTCCATGATCGGGCTCCAGTTCTGGCTCTATTCCCAGACGAACCGGATCAATGTCGACGCATTCCTGGACATGAACGCACTCCTTACGACATGCTTCGAGGCCGAGAAGGCAGGCGCACTCCTCATCGGAGGCGGGGTGCCCAAGAACTTCATCCTCCAGAGCATGCTCATGACCCCTCGGGGATTCGACTATGCGGTCCAGCTGACCGGGGATCGGCCTGACCTTGGGGGACTCTCGGGCGCGACGCTTGATGAAGCCCGGTCATGGGGCAAGCTGAACGAGTCTGCCCGCGCCGTCACCGTCTACGGCGATGCAACAATCACGTTCCCGATGCTTGTTGCAGCAGTGATGGAGCGGATGGCCCGATGACCGGCATCATACTCGCCCTTGATGTCACTGCCCCGGATCGCGCACTCCGCATTGCGCAGGAATGCGCCCCCCACATCGACGGCATCAAGATCGGGTATCCCCTCGTCCTCTCGGCAGGGCTCCCGTTCGTGTCCTGCCTGGGAGATCTCGGTCTTCCGCTTATCGCTGACTTCAAGGTCGCAGACATCCCCAACACCAACCGTCTCATCGCAGAGCAGGTCTTCTCCGCAGGCTTCAATGCACTCATATGCCAGGGGTTCACCGGGGAAGACGCGGTCACTGCCTGCGTGGAGACTTCGCATGCCATGGGAGGAACCTGCATGGTGGTGTCCGAGATGAGCCATCCCGGGGCGGTTGCGTTCTTTGGCCAGGGGGTTGCCGAGCGCATCGCAGCGTTGGCAGTCTCGTGCGGTGCTGACGGGATCATCGCCCCCGCGACGCGGCCGGATCGCGTGAGAGTGCTCCGGGGGATCGTAGGCTCCCGGTTGATCTGGTCCCCGGGAGTGGGTGCCCAGGGAGGGGACGCCCGGGCCATCGCGCACCTTGTAGACGCGATTATTGTCGGAAGACAGATATACGAGGCAGAAGATCCCGGGTTCGAAGCACGCTCCCTGGACCGTATTCGCCGATGATGAGTTAACCTGACCTGAAGGCATCCTGGTGATGACCCCTATGAGTCGACTGAGGCGAAATCAGGCCTGAACTAAAGGTTTAAATGGGAAAATAACGATGATGTTGTATGCATTGGAGCGAAGAGCAGCTTAACATGGCCAGATCGGTGCGCCGCCTCGAGGATATCCCTGTTTCTGAGAGGAGTTATAAGTGCCATACCTGCCACCTGATCGTGGACGAGACCCCCTGTCCGAAATG
>Ga0265297_10004361_pt1 | contig 23311 bp, 30 predicted proteins | sample Munlanlwell13791_FD_192502 | JGI IMG/M metagenome (GOLD analysis project Ga0265297, IMG submission 192502) | Leachate microbial communities from a municipal landfill in Southern Ontario, Canada - Leachate well 137-91 | ecosystem: Engineered > Solid waste > Landfill > Unclassified | place... | reverse complement strand
CCGGACCGTCGGCCATAGTTCAACGGCGATCTTTGCCGCGCGCCGCAGGGATCCATAGGCGCCGTTCAGGTTTGTCGCCGTCTCAGGGTCAACGGTGATCGATGTCGTCGCCGCAACCCCTCCGGCCTTATACGATTTCACTTTCTTCATTGGCATATCCTCCGCCGTTGCTTCTCTATCCTACCGGAGCCCGCGCGAAATGTCAAATTTTCTTTCAAATATCGCAAGTCCGCGCACCTGTTAGTTAAAACGGCAAATCATCGTCGGGGTCGGTGTTCGCCTTTTCGGTGCTTGTCGCACTCGCGAGAGCCGCCGTTTGCGCGCGATCCTCTGCCGTGGGTGGTACCGGCTTTGATGCCGGGGTAGTACCGCCGCCCGCTCCGGCTTCGTCGCTCTTGGGACCACCGGCGAAGCGGAACCGCTCCACTTCGATCACATCCTCCACGCGGACATTGTTCTCCTTGTCGGTCCATGTGTTCTGTTGAAGGGTTCCCGAGATAAATAGGAGCGCGCCTTTCTTCGCGTGTTCGAGGATCGTTTCCGCATTGCGGCCGAACGCTTTGCATTTCCGCCAGATCGGTTTCCGCTCCTGTCCCTTCGGGGTGTATACATCGTCATCGGCCGCGCTAAAGCTCACTATGAGCGCGCCGCCGTTCGTGTAAAACGGTTCGGGGTCTCTCCCGAGACGCCCAAGGAAAATTACTACTGCCATCGCGGGATCCTCCTACTTCTTTGTTTTGGTGCGGGCTTTCGGCGTACTGCTTCCGGCCGGTTCGGGTATCAGGGGCTCATTCGGGTAAAGGTATTGCGCGCTCTTCCCCTGCAAAAGGAGGAGCAGGGCCTTCTGTTCTTGCAGTCGGTATTCGGTCCATTGCCGCCACGAGATCGCGCCGTAAATGGCGGAGGAAACGGACCGGGACGCGGCCTTAAACGCTTTCACCATGTCGCACGCCGATTCCGGGGTGAAGTGCATGAAGTGGGTCCGGTCGTTCGGCACCAACTTCTCTTCAACCCACTCGCTCACCGCGTTGCTGTTGAAGCCCTTCAGGATGAGCATCTGCCCTTTGCCATTGGCGTCTTTTCCTGAGCGGGTAATGAGACAGGTGCCTTCCGTTACGCGATCATCCCCCTCCTTGAGAATCTGTTCGAGCTGGGCGATGTCCGCCCGGACCGCTTTAATCATCGCGCCAATCACGCCCGAGAGCGTCTTTTCTTTTTTCACTTTCTGCTTCATCGTTTTCCTCTCTTCTCGGTTATGGTGTCATACATAACAAGTTCGGCAAGGAGACAGGCGCGGGACCGGTGGACCGTCCCGCCGTAAGTGCCTTGAAGCGTCGCCGCCGCATTCGACAGTTCGGCATATCGGCAAAAGGGTATGTACCGCCCGCCCCGGTTCCCCATCGCCGGGCAATGGTCGGAACAGAGCATGAGGCCGACGGTCACTATGTCGAGCGCCTTTCCCTGCTCGAACATGACGCGGCGGCGCTGGTGCCCGTCCGGGCAACCGTCCGTTCTGCAGTTGGCGACGATTGCCGCACCGTCCTTCGTCAGCGCCGTTTCTCTCAGTTCCCGGACCATTGCGGAAAGCCGCTTCACTTCATCGGCGTTCTGGTCCCGGTGGAGCCGCGCGAACCAGCGTTCCGTCGCCATCGCACGGATCATCGCCGCGGCCTTCTCGCCAAACTTCCCGATCGTTCCGCAGGTTACGAAGTCGCCGCTCTCAAGGTCTCGGACGATCTTCTCCTCGGCCGGTATCATTTCCCGTTCTTCTTTCATACGCTTGCCCCTTCTATTCCTGTCCATTTCCCTTCAGTAGTGATTTCTACCTTCAAGAACTTCTCGCGACGCTCCCGAGCTACTGAAACCGGATTCTTCGGGTGCTCCTTCATTTCACTCATGACGGCCGGGACGCATCCGTAGCAGGAGAAGTCCTGTCCGAAGAACATCCCTTCCGTGGTGCGCTCCCCGCAAACCGTACAGGCCCGCGGTATTACGATCCGGCCGCACCGAACACAGCGGCCGCCCTTGACAATGTTGCAGTAACAGGCGCTTCTGTTTTTATCCATCGGAAATAGCCTCCCGCTTCTTCGCGCGTTTTGCAAAGTGGGCCTCCGCCTTGTTGAACGCCTCAAGCACCGAAGGATACCACGGATTCCCCGGGTTGACGCGGATCCGATCTTCCTCGAAGTAATCGGTCATCGAGTCGGATCCGTTTTCGATGGTAAGGCATCCGATCTTCGGGAAGTGGTGATAGTTCCGGGCGTAGATCGTGATCGTCCCTTCGGGGCAATTTTTGAGCGTACTTGCCGAGTACCATCCCAAGTACAGGACGCCGTCAACTTTGATCCCGTTCCACATGAATTTTACTGACTGTTCCATATAGCCCTCCAAAAAAAAGACTAAGAGCAGATCGGGCGCAAGGCTATTATTTCACCTCTTCGTTGTTGTTCGGACGCCGGTACGCCATCTCGCCGGATTTCTCACAGAGCGCGATCCCGAAGACATTTTGTTACTAGCTCCCGAGGGCCGACCGTGTTCGCTTACCCGAAGGCGGCGCGCGGTTCAACTCACTACTATGTCTATCCGCCGCGGTGCGCGTCAACTTTCCCGATTAGACTTTTACTCGCTTCTGAGCCGATCTGCCGTTACTCTCTTTTCAAGGAGCCCCGAACCTTCTATCGTATCTTACAACAGACCGGGGCAAATGTCAAATTATTTTTGAAAGTTTTTTTGATAGTTTGTAGATTGCGGAAATTACTGGGAAAGTAGCTTCTTCACGCCTTCGTCTGTGGTGTTGGTTGTTGCCGGTTTCGGAGTGGTACATTTGGCCGGTAAAACGACCTCACCCATCTCGATAGTGTCGGGAAATGACATCAGCGCACCAAGCGCATCGGTCAGGCCCGTGAAGACATCCTCGGTACAAACGCAAAGGTTTTGCTCGGGGATGTTCTTTTCGGCGTCCCAACTGACCGCGTACTGTACGCAGTACCCCGATGGGATGATCACCTTCGGCGTGCAAGCACCCAGCACAAAAAAGCACATGATCGCGATGAACAGATAGACGGTTTTCACGGTTGCCTCCTCATGGTTATGGTTTCATCGTTTCGCGGATCGCATCGAGTTCGGCCTGCAGTAGGTCAGCCCGGCGCTTTTCGCTGGCGGACTCCACCTCCGCTATGGCGGCTCGTTTCTCTGCCGCCGTCGCCTTTTCCTCAGACGCGTCGTTCATTTTTCGGTAAACCTTAACGAGGGCGGAGTGACCCTCCGTGCGCCGCTCTTCGCGGGCAAGGCGGGCAAGGGCTTCCTCGTAACGCTTTTCCTTTATGAGATCGGCGATCTCTTTCAGGACTATGGCGACAGCGTTCGTCGCGATATCTACCGCGGCGCTCATGGCATCACCGGCGGGAACCACTTCGACCACTTCGCCTTCACATAGGCGACGATACGCGCCTTCATCGGGGGCCAGAATACCCGTTCAAAGGTTTCCACCGCGCCGATCGCGGCGGCGAGGGCGGCACCGGTCAGCCAGTCGACGGTCTTGATCTGCGTCGCGGGGTCAATCGTGGTCCCGAAATGCTCCGCGAGGAACAGGCACCCTCCACGGACTCCCCACGCGAAAACGATACTGAACAGAATGCCTAGAATTTTCCATATCATGGCGTCTTCTCCCCCGCTTGCGCGGCATTAAAAAATATGTCCGAAACCGCCTGCCGCACCTCCGGCGGCTGGGCTTTCGATATCACCTTGATCGCCTCGTGGTGCATCGACATCATGCGTTGGGTGCTCTCGTTGTTCTGCTTGTTCTCCTGATAGTTTATGGCGGTGGTCCAGATGAGGCCCGCCAGAAATACCAATACCGTTCCTATGCCCCCGAAAAGCCAGCGGAGAGTTGAAGTCTGGATTGATACGCATTCGGATTTCGGTGGCATGGCGCCCTCCATCATATTTCGTTCACAATAACAGTCCTATCGGTCTGCGCATCGGAGCATGTACCGAACGCACGATAGTCGTTTGTCCCGGTGGGTGCAATGCCGTATTCGGTCGCATCGTTCGGCAGTGCGCCGCTCAGAATCTCGACGAATAGCATACCGTCGCGCACAGCAACAACCTTCGCAGTCGCAAGCTCGGAATCGTCTCCGATATTATTGATGTCCCATACCGTTGCATCATCAGCAGGAATCTGAAGCGTCCAGTTTGTCGTTCCATCAAGGAAATATCCTTCGGGCTTCATCGCGCGGTACGGAGTGATCACCTGACCGCCGTAGTAGAGGCCGATCTCTTCTACCGGCAAGTATCCGGTATAGTCGTACCCGGTACCTCCGCTCTCATCCAACGAAGACAGCGGCTTTATTAGCACGCCGCCATTGTCACAGACGATCTTGGGGTGAGCGGTGCCGGCGGTAGTGTTCAGGTAGAGGCTCGTTATGTTCGCGCGGGCAAACGACGATATCGTAAGCGCGCCGACCGTCGCATCGGCGGCCCAAATGTCAAACGGGGCGTGGGTAACAGCGCCCAAATACGCCGTATCGTGCAGTACCGTCCCGCCCGATAGTTTGAACACGGGAAGCGTCGCGTTGACATTCGAAACCTTGAACCGAGTTTCGACGAAGACTTCGCGGCAGTTTGCTAGCGAGACATAAAAAGCGCCGGAGGCAACCGTAGACGCTGCGGAGAGGTTTATGAATTTCATTCCCGCGTGCATATTCTGGAAAATGATGTAGAAGTCCGAAAGAATTGTCTTGGTGCTCGCCACCTCCAACACAAATGTGCCGTTGTAGTGGCCGTCGAAAAGCAAACCGGCCAACAGCGTTATGTCTTCGACAACCGTCAGGTGCACCACATGCCCGCCAAGATTCTTCGGGAGAGTGGAGGCCAGCGTGATAAGCTGCGCCGCCGTGACATTGGCGGTGTAATCCGCCGCTAGGCATCCGAGATGCTGGTCGATCAAGGCCATGTTCATGTTGAACTGCGTCTCGACATTGTAATTGCTCGCCGGGTCCGGCATGATCAAACCAAGCTTCGTGGTGAAGGTATCGGCCATGGTGTCCTCCCTACGGTATCAATGTTTCAAGGTCTATGTAGCGAAGCCGCTCGTGCGTTTCCGCACCAAGCTCTGCGTGCGTAAGCGCACGGCTCGGGTATCCGGTACCGCCCATGTCGGCATGAGTATTCAGGATAACGACAAGTTCGAGGTGCGCTGGCTTCATGCGGTTCACGGCCTCGATCGCCCGGTCAAGGTTTGCGATACCGTTGAGCGATCCGTCGAAGTCGATACTGAATTTGAGGTTTTCGAGGTCTTCGGTGACATGGCAGATCCCGCCTGTGATATATCCGACCGTCAATTCGATCAGGTAGGGTATCGCGTTGCTGGTCCGCATGAGCTTCCCGATTATTAGAGTGCGCCGGTCGTCGATCGAAAGGCCGTCCGGGGCGATGATCAGCTTTAGTTCTTTCTCCCAGCGGCGGAGCCCTTCATCGGTAGCCGTCATGACAAATACCTGCTTCAGACTATCCGCGCGGTAGAGCCAAAGCCGGTCGAGTTCGTTATTGATAGCGTTGAGCAACGAAGTGAGGAACGGATCCTTTTTATAATACAGCGGCATGTGGGACTGAAGGTTCGTTGTCATATCCGCCACCTATGTCTTTGTCACAGCACCAAGGACCGGCACTTCCGAGGTGGTGAGGCTGATACTATGCGCCACGCCATTGATCGTCAGTGAGTCGAAGCCCAGCACCTCGTCGAGCGCAAGGATCGTGGAGATGATCACCGGGTAGTTTATCTCGCGGCTGTCTATCTCGCCGTCGGCGTTCATATAGAATCCGATGCTAGCGAAGTAGGCGGTCAACGCGGCGTCGATCGCGGGTTTCACTCTGGTGGCCCAATCGTAGGTGCCGATATCGATCCCGCCGATGAACACATCGACCGTGACGGCCGTGGCAGCTACCGCGTGAACCGTTGCGCCTACGGGTGCCTTTCGGTCGATATCGCTTTCGGATAGACCATTGATGTAGAGTTCAATGGCCGTGCAGAGTTCGCCGCTGGCCGGCAAATTATCGGCATCCACGACCCGGAGGAGCACATGGCCATTTACGGTTGATCCCGTCTCGTCCGTTGTTGGGAACACGCGAAGGTCACCGACGCCGGAGACCTCCTTTGCCCAGTTGTAGTAATCGTCGATGTTGCCGCTGTTACCGGTACGCCCCGCTGCGGCGAGGACGCGGAGGCGGAAGTCCTCAAGGTCTTCCTCATCGAAGCCATCGTTGGCGGCGTCGAGGTTCGTCACGGCGGTAACGCCCGCTATCGTTGTCGGAAAACTATCGATCGCGCCGATAGCGCAGTTGCCGGCATCACCGACCGCTTCGCATTCGACCTCAATCATGATCTTCGCCAGAATGATATCGAAGATGACCGCGCCGTCCGCCGTGATATTTTCCGGGCTACCGCCTTCGGTAAGCGATACCTGAATGATATCGCCGTCGACATCGACAATATAATAATCGACGCCGGTCGACAGGCCCGCGACAGCGGTGGTGAACTGAATGACCGATCCGATATAGAGAATGTTGCCGGCAACCGTTATCTCGTCGCTGGACTCAGCGGCGGTACCGTTGACATCGGTATTCGGAGCCGTGACCTCCTCGAGCGTTTGGTAGCTCTGCGTCTCGTTCGAAACACGGGATCCGGCAAGCATGATAGTCCCCGGCGCCATATCGAACACAGTCTGTTCAGACTTCGCCTTCGTTGCGGGAGTGATCGTTTTCCCGAGTTCGGCACCGCGCTTCACGAGCCCGGTCCGGTCGGCGGTCAATATGAAGAACCGGTCTTCTTCGGCTGTGGCACTGGCGTATTGCGCCTCTACTTCGATCCCGACGGCCGCCGCGATATCCCACGGAATGGTCCCCTCGGTCTTGTCATAGGATGAAGACACATCCGCGAGTATCCGATCCCGTACTTCCTCTCTGCTATTTCCCATGTCACACTCCCACGCTTTGCGTTGAGCCATCGGTACTTTCCACAATCATTTCGCCGGACATCCGGGAACCATCAACCGTCACCGTAACCTCGGTTATCGCTTTGATGTTCGGATGCATTGAAAGGGCGTCGGACACTTCACGGATCCATTCGCTCTTGATGTACCCAAGCGGTAGCGTTCCGCCCAGTAGCCGCTCTACCGATACGCCATAAACTGAATATCCGGCGGTCATACTCTATTCCTCCGATTCAACCTATTGTAGCACACTGGATTTCCATGTCAATTTCCATCGTACTATGTACTATCAGTCGCGCCATTTTACACCGTCGTTACTAACTCTATTGCCACGCGCACGATTGCGCCGTCTGCCATTCCATCTATTTTATTTCCGCCGTTGCGTAATCGACCATTGTTGCCAAATCTCCAAATGTTTTGATGCTGGCTACTGATTCTGACAACGCTGTGCTTGCGGCAGACCCGATGCCCGTTGTAAATCCGGGGCCGACCACATCGGTCAAAAACTCCGCAACGCTTACGGATTCTAGGTACACGGTTGTATCGGGGGTTTCAATCTTTCCGGTGAGCGACATAAACTTGTCAATGTGCGCGTAGATGAGGAGCGGGGTTCCTGCTTTTCCAAGTACCAATCCGGCAGTCAGCCAGCGTAGCGTATCGGTAGCAGGATCATGTTGCATCGCGCGCGGTATTGGCAAGCTGGACTTGAATCGTTTGAGAACATTCCAACTCCAATCGTATACGGTGTATATGTTGTCGGCCCCGTTGTATCCATATAAGCAAAAGCCCACCGTGCCGAGCGAATAAACGACGCTCGCCGGAGCGCCCGCCGCATTCTCCTTGCACAAAGCAACCGCTGCGAGATTCGCGGTTATCTCTGCAACAAATCCTTTATAGACCGGTCCTGCCGCCGTTGCTCGGCCTGCAACTATCAAATTGCCATCCGGCTTTTCAATTATTGATGTCGCTACTACCGCCGTTTTTCCGGTCATTGTGAGCCGTGACGCGGCAACATAGGTGCCGTCCGCTTCGTTCGCCTTCAGAATTTCGGTGTCATTGCTATCGCTTCCTACCGCGTAGAGATAAGCACCGGCGGAGTCAACCAGCATTTGGGCTATGCTGTAGGCCAATATCGTGCCGCGCATATCGCGCTGGTAGGTCAACGCTCCGGTTGCCATGTTGTATTTGAGGAACCTGCATCCGACATCGTATCCATAGGCATAATCGCCGCGCTGTGCGAGGCCGCAATGGTATATCATCGAGTATAGCGGCTCTGCGTTTGCGACAAGAGCGCCTTTGTCTGTCGCACCTTTGAATGTAGTGTCGAAAGACAGGTCGGCTTTGTTGTGTCGCAGGATGAACGGACTGCCAAACGAAAGTCCGATGCCGATAACGCCGACAATCCAGTATGAATATATCCAATCGCCGTATATGGCGAGACGGCCGCATGAGCCGGTGAGATTCGATGCCGCTATTGCTCCACTGTATACTGCCTCCGATATAGTACCGTCTATTTTGGCAATCTTAAAGAGCACCATGTCGGCACCAGCGCCATAGCCGCCCGGTGATGTTTTGATGTAGCCGCCATAAATGTAGTCCGTGTCTTCGCAGAAAGACAGGTCGCGCGCCCCGTAAACGGTCAGATTGATGTTGCGCGACGCATCGTCGTTAATACCGGACACCCACCCTGTCGCTACAATCGCGGCTTCAACTTTCTTTTTTAACGGAAACTGTAAGCAGGACATACCGCCCGATTGTCCGCCTTGCGCTAGATTTGAAAAGCCGCCGCGATCTGTCATCGTCCACCGTTACGCGGGCGCGGCGTAGGTCTGCGCCGTCATCATCGACTTTAACTTGTCGCCCGTCGCGGAGGTTACGAATAGTGTTTCCCCGCTTCCGATCTCCATAAACGGATTTCCCGCCGCGTCCTTCGGCAAGTCGGGGAAGGTCGTCGAGCTCAACGCGTTACACGCCGCAACTATTCCGTCCGTTCCCGCTTTCGCTGGAACGCTGATCGCCCCGATAAAACGGAGCGCGTTATATGCAGACCCGACCCAAAGCGACGCGACAACGGCGTTTGCTGTGTCGACATTCATCAAGCGTAGTTGCGGGACTCGCCACCCTTCCGCCGGAGCCTTTTGGAGCACACCGCCTTTGTAGGTGAGAGCCTTCGTATCCGCGTTAAGTTGCGCTGCCGTCGGAACATACACCGACTCCGTTCCCTGCGCATCGTTAAAGATGACAGGCGTCACGCCGAAGACAACATCTTTCTGTTGCGCCATGATATCCCTCTTTAGTTAATTTCCGCTGATATACTTTTTCGACCACCGCGACGCCCGCACCGCGTCCGCTAATTCCGCCGCCGTCAAATGCTGATAGTCGCCGGTGTTCAGTGCGGTTGTGTCATTGTGCGCGTGGGTATGGGCAATCGCGGCGTACACTGAGCCGAGCGTTGCCTTGATATTTGCCCAAGTCACCTTGCCGAGAACGCTACCGACGCTATTCCATATCGGCACTTCGTCCGCATCAACGGGCGTTGTCTTTCCGGTGGCGGCATGAATCGTAGCCGCGAGATTTACCGCAGATACCGGTATCGCGGAGATCGGGAAACGAACCGTCTCGCCGGTGCCGACGATCATCCCAACAAGGTGGTCAGTGTTCAACGGCGTCGGTTCGAGCCGGACATCGGCCGCGCTGAACGGCATAGCGATTGGCGGTGGCTGTTTTAGGTAAGTCGGGAAACCGTCGGCTGCACTCGTCGCGCCGGTAGCTACCGCTGTCTGTACCGCCTCGGGACGGTGGATATATATCTCATCGCGCCCTTTTTCGGTATGCAGTACCTTGATGATCCACGCTTTGATCGCCTGCTTTCCATCCACGAGGACCGGTCGCCCGTTCTTCATGGCAAGCTCACCGGCCGGCACAACCGTACCGTCGTCGAGGGTAATCGATTCGCTATTCAAGTTCCAGAACAGCATCTTGCCGGTCTCGACATAGGCAGCGGCCTCAGTCTCTGCGCTAGGGGTCGCCTCGGTAGCGGGGTAATCCATTTCTTCGATTTCTATGAGGCCGCCGGGTAGCGCAGTTTCTTCAGCCATCTATGCCTCCGGTTTATCGGCCCTGCGGACCTTGTCGATGAGATACCATGTCTTCTTGTCAGTAGCTGGGATCATTATGACCAGATCGTCTTTCTTCAGGGTATCAACCAATTTGATAGCGCCCTCCGCGAGGAAGTTCGTCTTCTCAAGCGTCACCTCTTTCTGCATATGGTTATGCTGTGGGTCGTCCACGGTAAAAGTTGTCACTGTTGTCGCCGACGGAGGTGACGCAACTCCTGTCAACGGCCCAACGAATGGTGCTTCCATCGGCACGATAGGAGGAACGCCACCGGGATTGCCATACAGTATTCCGGTCTTATTCCCGTTCACCTCTCCGCTGAGTGTTCCGTCGGTGGTATCGTCTGCGGTGAACGACAACTCAGACTTCTTCTTCTGACCGGCGGCGGGGGAAACCTCACCGCTTTTCTCAATGATGAAGTTCCGCCAGTAGCCGCTCTGAACATGCTGCGAAACCATGATGTTTTTTGCTTGGATCGTCAGCCGCGGCGCCACCTTCACGGTAAGGTTGGGGGGAGGAGTCATGACTTGGCCCGTCATAATACCGGGCACTTCCCGCTTTTTCATCTCTTTCTCGATGAGTTGTTGAACGATTTTCACCATTTCAACCGCGGGATCCGTCACGACATCCTCCCCTTACTCTATTAAGTGCCTTCGATTATCACGATCTCGAAGTATCCGCTATCGGACCAGTTCCCGAGGATGGTCTCAGCCTGTACGAACAGCGTGTGACCGCCAAAAGCGATCGGATCGGGCGGAGTGTAGCTCGCGCTCTCGGTCTCGACCCACGAGGTTTCGGCACCGCCTGACGCTGCGGAGAGGTTGGTCACATCGGTAAAGCCTTCCGAGGTAAGGCCGGTCCCGAGAGTATCGATCTCGCCGATCCCGACATTTCCGTCAGGTCCCGCGATCACCGCCGCTACCGGCACGGCGATATTCCGTACCGTCGCCGTGAATACCACGGTGCTGCCGACTCCGATGAACTCAACCGGTGTACCATCCGTTTCTAGGCTGACTTGGAAAGCGTCGTCCTCAGCGTTCACAATGTAGTAGTCGGTCGCCGGCTCTATGCCGGTCGGTAGGTCAAGGTACGCATCGGCACCGCCGGAGAACGCGGCTGGGTTGGTGACCGCCGTAAGGCCGATGATCTCACCTTCCCATGTATCGATGGTATTCTCGAGGACATTTCCCGCATCGCCCGCGACGCTTGCTGTCGCCGCTACCGCCGCCTTGCGCACGCTCGGGGTAAAGACGACCGTGTCACCGGTACCGGAGAACGCTACCGGATCCCCGCCTTCGGTAAGCGAGACTTGGAAGGCATTCTCTTCCGCGTTGACCATGTAGTAGTCGGTGCTCGGGAGCAATCCATCCGGCAGGCCGCTGATGAGGTCGGCGCCGTCGGTGATCGCGGCCGGGTTGGTGACCGCCGTGAAGCCCGCCGCTATGAGTGTTGCCGACAGGGTATCGAGTTCGCCGAGCCCGAGGTTGCCCTCCGCGCCCGCAACGGCCGCTTCGACTGCAACGAGTATTTTCCGCACGCTCGGAACGAACTTTACGCCGTTCCCGTTCGTGGTGAAGGTATCGGGATCTCCGCCTTCGGTAAGCGAGACTTGGAAATCGTTCGTGGTCGCGCCGACGATGTAGTAGTCGGTATCGGCCGCGATACCGCTCGGGAGATCCATCTCGTCGTCGCCGCCAGTGGTAGCCTCAAGGTTCGTACATACCGAGAAATCGGCGTGTGTGATAGTGTCGATCACGCCAGCCTCGACGGTTCCGGTCGGACCCGCAACGGCCGCCTCTATCGCGACAAGCATCTTGCGGACGCTCGCCGTGAAGACGACTGTGTCGCCCGCCGTGCTGAAGGTATCGACCGGGCCGCCCTCGGTCAGCGACACTTGGAAATAGTCGTCATCCGACCATACTATCCAGTAGTCGGTCAGGGTCGCGATACCGGAAGGAAGCTCGACGCCGGTGAACTGTCCTTTCGTCCCGACGGCGTAGTTGTTACCATCCGAACGGAACTTCTCGGTGGCGGGATCCGCCACGACCGCGATCCCGTCGGCCGGGAACGCCTTGTTCTCGGTCGCCTTGAACACGAGCCCAGCACCGTCAGAAACTTCATCATCGATGACGATTGCACCCTCGGAGACGCCGGTCAGCAGCACTTCGCCGATCGCCTTGTTGACATAGTCGGCCTCGAATTGACCCACGGTGCCATCATAGTATCCGTGCGCTGCGGCGCCCATCTTATCGGTCGACTCATCGGGAGTAACGGAAAGATCGCCGCTCGGGATGACCTTGTTTTCGGTGGACTTGAAGGCGATGGTGGGGTCGCCGCCGTTGTTCACTTCGTCATCGATATCGATCTCAGAGGCGGCCTCGCCGGTCAGAACGACATCGGTGGTAGCTTTGACCGCCGGGGTATCGTTTGCCGTCAACTGTCCCTTCGTTCCATCGGTGAATCCATGAGCCGCCGCACCGAGCTTTTCGGTGTCCGGATCCGGCGTTACGGAAACGCTTAACGCCGGGATTGTCAGTTCGGAATCGGTCACGAACTCGAGGAGTCCCGCTTTCACTACTGTCGCTATCGGAACTACGGTCCCGCCGGCACCCGTGAACACCACTACTCCGGCCGCTTCGAGCGCCGCTACTTCGGCCGCCGTGAACTGTCCCTTCGTGTTGTCGGCGTACCCATGCGCCACGGCTCCCATCTTCTCGGTATCCGGATCCGGGACAACGGCGAGGCCGTCGGTCGGCACCGTAACCTCTTCGGTCACCTCGAACTCTTCGCCATCCGCGCTCACCTTATCGCCGACCTCGGCAACAGCCGCAGCGGGACCGGTAAGGACGACGGTTGTTTCGCCTTTCTCCGCAAGCTTGTAGCGGAAGCCCTGCGCACCAAGCGGGGTATCCCATTCCCATGTCGGGCTGGTATCCTCGGTCGGCGTCGTGCCGGTCACCACCGGGGCAAGCAGAATATCGGTATCGAGCATGATAGTCTTGCTTCCGGACGCTGACCAGTTGCCGGCGGCGTCTTTCGCCTGTACGACCAGAGTATGCTCGCCGTTCTCAAGAGCGCCGGGGGTATATTCGGTCTGATCGGTCTCGGTCCATTCGGCCGCGGCGTCCAGCTTATGCCGGAAAAGCACCGCGCCGGTCGGCGTATTCCATGACCATGTCGGGGTGGTGTCGGTTGTCGGCGTGGTCGCCTCTACCGTCGGGGCATCGGTCGCCTCGGAATCGACGGTGGTCTCGAAGACATCGCTTTCGCTCCAATTCCCCGCGAGATCTGAACACTGCACCGTCAGGGTGTGGGCGCCATCCGCGAGGGGCTCGGCCGGGGTGAAACTCGTCTGATCGGTCTCGGTCCACTCCTCGTCGGCATCGAGCTTGTACCGGAACACAACCGCTCCGGCCGGGGTGTTCCATGTCCATGTGGGCGTGGTATCGGTGGTAAGAGCGTCGCCGCTCACCGTCACGGCGCCGGGAGCAACCGTATCGACTTCAAAGGCGAGCGTGCCGCTGACACTCCAATTCCCGGCTTCGTCCTTCGCCTGCACATAAAGCGTGTAGCTGGCGTCGGCAAGATGGGCCGCCGTGAAGCCGAGCAGGGCCGTTTCCGTCCATGTCGCCTCATCGTATGACCAGCGATAGAGGGCCGCGCCTTCTATGGCCGCCCACGAGAAGTCCGGAGTATCGTCGGTGGTCAGGGCTTCGCCGACGATTACGGGAACGCCCGGAGCTACGGTATCAACCGTGAACTCCAACTCAGCGGAAACGGACCAGTTCCCCGCCTCGTCGGCCGCCTGCACTTCGAGCAGGTAGGTTTCATCGGCGAGGGATCCGCTTGTGAATCCAGCGGTCTCGGTCTCGGTCCAGACACCCTCGTCGATGCGCCAGCGGTATAGCACCGCGCCGCTCGGCTCGGTCCATGTGAATGCCGGGGTATCGTCGGTCGTCAGTTCATCGCCGGTGATAACGGGCGCGTCGGGCGCCTCGGTATCCACGGTCGTCTCGAAGGTATCGGAAGCCGACCAGTTCCCGGCCGCATCGCCTGCCTGAAGCGTGAAGGTGTGGGCACCATCATCGAGCGCGGGATCGGCGGTATAGGTTAGGGCTTCGGTCTCCGTCCATGCCGCGGCACCATCTATCTTGAAGCGGTAACGGGTCGCCGCTGTAACCGCGCCCCATGTCCATGTCGGGGTGTTGTCGCCGGTCAGGGCGTCTCCGGCGATCTCAGGAGCGGCCGGGGCCGTTTCGTCGGCAACCGTCTCCTCCCAAAACTCGAAGTTGGCCGTAACCGCCGCCGTTCCTTCGCCGTCATCCGCCGATATGCGGATCAGATAGAGGGTATCCTTCTTTAAGATGATTTCGCCTTCACCATGCGATATCATGCCGCCAGACGAGTTCGCGGGGAACTGTTTTGATATTTTCAGGTCACCGTCAACCGTCGCCGTTGGGCCTTCCTTGATCACGGTACTCGGGACATTCGCCGACCCGAAATTGAGGTTCGGACAATCGAGGATGTCGCCAGCCACCGTTATGGTCGGTCCCTCATAGATATCGACCGTGATCCCGAGGAAGTTTGCCACACCGAAGAACAGGTTCATGTGCACCTGCTGATCTTCGGCGGTCTGGACGGTGTATAGTTTGGGTGTCGAGTATGGAACCGCCTCGGTATCGCTACAGCCGAAGGCGAGACCACCGAGTATTTTTTTCAGGAACAGGTTGATGCCGACATAGGCGTCGTGGGTCACATCGTAGGCGCGGACCACCCCCGCCACCTTGATTACCACCTGTTCACCGGCGGCGAATGCTTCCGCCTGCGGGAAGGTAATCCGTTTCAGGGTGTCGTTCACCTGCACCTGAGACAGTGACAGCGAACGGTGGTTCCCGGCCGAGTCAATCCGGTACGCCGTGATCACCTTTTTGAGGGTGAGCGTCTGCGTAAAACCGGTGAGACTGACATACTTCTGCCCCGCAACGACGGCGGCCGTGAAGTCGCCGTGTTCCGAGGAATAGATGTCATGCCCGCTCACCTTCGCAATGAGTTCCGCGAGGTACTTCCTCGCGTCCAAGAGACTTACCATAGAGTCCTCCCTATATCTTTACGAGATCCAAATCCATCGTGTGTTCTTCGCGCTCATACAGATGTACGGCGCCCTTCACGAGGAATGTCCCGTCAATTCCAACGATATCATCACTCAGGTCTGATATATTCACCCCGGCTTCAACCCGTTCGTCACCGAACAGCCGAATGGAGAATGACTCTTCGACCTTTCCGAGGTCGGCAAGCATATTCGTCGCGATCTGCTTTGCTTTCGGCTTATCCTCTGCGGGGATCTCTATCACCTCCTGAAGCAGGCCGTAGTCGCGGATTAGGGTGCTATCCTTCAGCGTCATCACATTTTCGATAAGGGTATCGCCTTCCTTCTCTTCCTTGAACAGTACCTTGATCGAGTTGCGCATCTTCTCGGTCGATCCGGTTCTCTGTGCATTCCCGATCGCCACCGTTGCGTCATGCTCGGTATCTTCGGCGTACAGCTTGAACTTTGCGGCGATGGTAGTGCTACCCTCAACCTCTATGTAGAAACGGCCTTTTGCGGTACGCATCATGTAACGGCGGCCGGTGAATTTCCGCGCCTCATCAAGCAAGTCTTTGATTATCTCAATGGCGCTCTTGTCGATGTAGTAACGGTCAACCATAATCGATATCGAGTTGACGAACGCGGTGGGGATACTGTAGAAGTCAAGTACCTGCCGGATCGCCGAATCGACGCGGATATTATTGAACTGAAAGATCTCCTTATTGTTAGCGAGGTATATCCCAGCGTCGAACGCGGTATAGATTGCAGGTTCTCGTCCCGCCTTGCTGTCGTCCATAACGATCCCGCGGAACAGTTCCCCGGTCTCACCTACCAGCGCAATGATAGACCCGCGTTCAACGGGATTTTGCGGGAATAGGTCAGACCGATCATCAAACACGGTCAGTTCAACCTTCTTGGCGATCTGGTCAAGATTTGACGACCACGAAACGCGAGAGACGATAGGCGTTATGTTGACCGCCTTCCCTCCGGTTCCTTTCGGTGTCGCATAGACTTTTATCACTTGTAGGTCCCCAGTGGTTTCGGTTGCCGGAACTCACCGAGCGTGATGTCGTAGTAGATATCGCCATCGCTCTTGACGCTATACTGCAGGTCGTCGATCGTGCAGAGCATGTTCACATCGCATCCGACTATTATGACGCGGTACGGGCGGCGATCGTCACGCAATCCTTCGAGCCGTTCCAACTCCTTCCACGGTTCAAATAGATAGTCCATCGCCGCCGCCGCGACTGTCGATAGGCGGCCCGCTACTTTCTGCGCAGGGTTCAATGTGCGGCAGAACGGATAGTAGCGTACCGGCAGGAAGCTGGACCAGCGGAGGCCCTTGAGCCCGCGGTTCCCGATCATCTTCAGATCACCGGTGTTAATGGTCTGAAATGTGCCGTTGTTGAACGGACTCGAAAACTGGATTTCCGGCGGTACGATCGGGAACTGAAAGATATCGGTATCGTACTTGAGCAGTTTCTCATTGTTCACAAGGGTAAGGTAAATATCGATCTGCGTGTCGCCGACGAAGTAGCGCAGTAGGTCGTCCATTATAACGCTCCCGCCGCCGCTGCGCGCAGTTTCGGGATGAATGACGCGAGGAGTTGCTCGTCGGTCTTCTTCCCGCAGTCATAGAAGTTGTTTATCATCGTGATCTGTTTCGGTGTACCGCCGGGCGAAGCCTGCGCCCCACTGGGCGACGAAACGGTGTTTGCCGGGGCTTGGCCCCCGCCTCGTTTAGCAGTCACCGCCTGCCCCCGCGTATTGTTTCCGCCGGTGGCGTATTCGGTACCGCCGTAAGGCATGACACCATCGCGATCGATAGCATTGTAAAACGCGGTCTTCGTGTTGCGGATGGTGGTGCTCTTCTCGTCCTTTGCTTTCTTCGCCGCCTTCTCGCCCATTCGTATGAAGTCGTCTATGTTCACTTTCTGCGCCTGCATTTCGGCGCTCTGCTGCTTCAAGAGTTCCTGCTGTTTCTTCATCTCTTCGGTAATGGAGAATTCAGCAACGGCGGTGCCGCCTTTCGCGCGGTCCCGTTCCTCTTTTTCACGCTTCATGACCTCAGCGATCTCCGCCTGTTTGAGGCCCATCGCCCGAAGTTCCCGGCGCCGCTCTACATCGGCAAGCCGAGCTTGTAGGTTGGCCGTCTCCTTCTCACCCTCAAGGTACTTCTCTTTCAACTGTTGGTAGACACTCATCCATGCTACGGCGCCCGCGGCAATGATCCCGAATTTCAGGGAAGCCGCCTGTGCCTGACCGCCCAATGTCACGAACGATTTCCCGGTGACCACATTCCAAAGGGCCTGCGCCTTCGTAAAGGTCAGAACGCCGCCTTGGTAGGCGTAATAGCCGAGGAGCGCAGTACCGGTAAGCTGTATCGTGGTTTTTAGCCAGTCCCAATTACGCCGCACGAAATCGATCGACGCGGATATACCGCCCATTCCCTTCTCTATGGCGGTGACGAGACCACCGGCCGCGTTCGCGATATCGGCCGAGTGCGTCATGAACATGCGGTAGAACTGCGCTGTTATCGGTATGAGCCGTTGGCCGATAGCCTTCTGCATATCATTGATCTCATTCTTGGCCTGAACTATTTCGCCGCTATCAGTGGCCGTGAGCGCGGCATTCATGCCGCCTACTCTCTGCGTAAAAATCTTGACAAGAGCGTCCGCTTTCTGCGTATTCGTTCCGTGCTCGAATATCTTTTTTTGCTGTTCGGTAAGAGCTATCCCCGCTACCCGGAAAGCCCGCGTTTGCCCGAGCATTGCGCTACCGAAAAGCTGTGCCGCCTCCTCGCCTGACTGAGCCGTGCTATTGAGACCATTATTTTTTGCGATATAGTCGGCCATGACAGGCAACAGCTTTTCTATCGTGGATCCCTGTAGTTTATATGTCGCGAGCTTTTGCGCGCCGGCCAAGATCGTATCGTCATCGACAACGCCGCTTTTCCTCAGTTGATCAGCAAGCCTTTTTATCGATTCGATGTTTTCCTGAGTGTTTCCGCGAGTATTGAGCAGGGCATTCGATAGCTTCGCTTCAGTTTCGATCTGCTCGGTAGCGGCGGCTGAGTATTCCTGCCATGCACCCTTCAGTAGCATGATCCCGCGCCAGCCGACATACATGCCGACCAGCCCCTTAACATACCCGGCGATACCGGTGGATCCGCTCTTCATGCTCTTTTCAACAGCGGCGACACCACCGGCGGCTTCATGAGTTGCCTTGTCCAGTACCTTTGTCGAGCGTGCGGCGGCCTCGATACCACTCTTGAATTGCCCGTCTTCTAGGGTTATTACTGCGCCAAGTTTGGCGTCATCGGCAGCGCTCATCTATGCCCCCGGTGGTTGAGTCTTTTCCCGCGCTTCCTCAATTTCCATTGATGCCTGATAAAAGAGCTGGTCGGACAGCGATAGCGCGAGGATCTCCGAGGGCAGAAATCCGCGTTGCAGATAGTGATGAGTGAGGCGCGCCATACTATCCGACCTTATTAGTTTTTTAATTCTTCCACGATACCGACGGTGCTACCGGTGAATCCCGAGAACTTCACGATCTCAAGCGATAGGCTGCGGATCGTCGCGGGCTTCAGGAGCTTCCGCACGAGGTCAACACTTCCGGGAACACTGTATTTCTTGAGGAGATCGGCGTTGTGGAAATCAGGCTCGACGACACTCTCGGCGATGATGTGACAGTCGCCGCTATCCTTCCCGCCTTCCTGCCCCATTTCTCTCGCTTCGTCGAGCACGGCGACACGCATCTCGATGATGATGACATTGCCGCCAAGGTCTTCGACATACACGGATCCTTTCTTCGGCTTGCGGTCCCGTATCTTCTCCATATTCTGGATCAGATCGGCGACGGAAACGATTTTCCTTTGCTCCGGCATTGCGTTCTCCCTAGAACATATCCGCATGGATGATGCGATCGACCCAATCGCTATCGCTCACGCGGAAGGTGAAATTGTATTCGAGTTCGCCCAGCTTCCCGACCTCGAAGTCGAGCAGGGGGAAGTCGTCCTTGAACTTGCATCCGACGGCGGCGAAGCCCTCGACACCGTAGGCGTCCGGATCATCGATCTTTGCCATCATGGTGAAGCCGACATCCTTCCCGAGCTTCAGTCCGGCGAACACTTCCTGAAAGCGGGTGAACACCTTCTTGAACTTGAACGAGCCGACGCCCTGCAGCTTCATGATCTTGCGGCCGGGTTCCATCGAACCGACCTGCTGGACCTCCTCGTCGGTGATCTTTGCGACGAGCTTGACGGCCGATACTTCGCCGATCATCGAGCCGTCCACATAGAGGCGGCCATACGATCCGTTAAGGATCTTCTTCTCTTCGATCTTCGGGGGGGTCATGGTATCCTCCTTCGGTTATTCCTTCTTACATCTGTATCCGCATGATCAGGTCTTCCATCGCATCCGCGAACTTCGTATCGACGAAACAGTAGACCTTGCTGCCGGTATTGTATTCCCGGCGCTCCTTGAGGGATAGCTTCGCGAAGTCCTCTTCGCTGATCTTCGTGCGGATATAGGCGTCCTGCGCTTCCTGATCGATATCGACGGTCGTCACCTTCGCGGCATCGATCACGCCGATATTGGGACGCGCAACCTCGGCAAGGTAGCCTTTTACGGCTTGGAAGAACAGCATCTTATAATCGTAGGAGTTGAGCACTTTACCGACATAGCTGTCGGCGAAGGTGGTGCGGATATCGTCCTTCACCATGTCGATCCCCTCGATGATCTTGATCTTGCTGAAGTCTTCGCCCTTCGTCGGGGTCCAAGACGCCGAGGAATAGCTGTTGACCGCACGGCCGATCTTGAGTTTGACGCCGTCGTCGACCAGCGTTAGGTAGCCGAGATTGACATCGGCATTATCGTCGGCGAGCGCTTCGGTGCTCTGAAGGTCCGAAAGCACGAAGTAGGTAGCTGAGCGGTTTAGCGGGAGACCGGCGAGGATACCGGCGACGCGCGCCGCATACTCGGATCCGTCATAGGTATCGCCGTACTCAATGGTTGCGTCGATCACGCGGTTCCATTTGACGCCGGAGCCGTCGGTAGAGAAGTTGACGGCGGCTCCACCTTCCGTTTCAGAAACTTGGAAGGTATTGGTTGCCTTATTGATGACATGATAATCGGTCAGCAGTGAGAGTCCGGTAGGAAGTGAAGTCGCGGTGAACTGTACGATATCGTTGTTGACCAGTCCGTGTGCCGCACAGGTAAAGGTATCATCATCCGCTTCAGCGGTGCAGGCTTTCTCGCGCCGGATCTGGACATCCTCACCGTCGCTGAAGATATCGACGGTCGTCCCGCCCAGCGTCTGCGCGAGTTTTAGCTTGTTCGTCGATTCGAGATCCTTGCAGTAGTAGGTCATGCCCGACTGAAGGCCGCCGGGGTAGGTCGTCGCGATGATAGTGACCGCTTCACCATCGACACAGCCGTGCGCCGTAGCGACCAGTTTTCCGTTGACACCGACGACATCATCATCCTGTTTCAGAACGACGATCCCTTCGGATTCCGGCATCGCCGTGGGTCCGTAGGTAACGAGCTTGTAGGTACGATCCGGGCCGCCGGCGCTTGCCGCCGTACGCTGCGCCTTAATGAAGCTGACTGCAGCATCGGCGCGCGCGGTGCTGGCGCCGGGGATGACCAGCCAGTTCCACAGTTTCCCGGTCAAGGCCGTCAGGGCCGCGCTGTCATCGGACGCATCCGACGCGAGACGCCGCACGATCACCTTGAACGGGCCGCCGAGGAAGATCAGTGACAGGAGCCGAAGATTTTTCGCGGTCCAATGCGCGGAGCTCACCGCGTCAAAGGACGAATAGGTCTTCTCGTCGAAGCTGGTGTTGGTACTGTCTTTGAGAATGACGGCCACGATACCGCGCGTCGATCTCTCGATAGCGGTCACGCCTTTCGTGGCGAATTCGATGAAAATGTTCGGTTGTCCGCTCATGGGGTTCCTCCCTATAGGGTTCGTTATTCTTCGGCCGGTGTCTCGGGCACCGTCTGGCCCTCATCGTTTATCTGCATCTTGGTATCAAGGGTCTCCATCATATCTTCGTACTCGACTTCGGAGGCATCGCGCTTAGCGGCGTCGACGAACGACAGCGTAAAGGTGTAGACGAGCGCGTCGTCGATGAACTGCCCGTCATTGTTGCCCGGAAGTAGCTTGCGGACATCATCTTCGCTGGTCGTCACGGCGAGCGCCGAATTGAACAGATCGTAGTCGAGGTCATCATACACGCCGTGGATGGTATGGCGTGGGCGCTCCCCTGTCGTCTCGTCGTCGGGATCCGGGATATATGTAACAGCAACCTGTACGACCTTGTCGCGGTAGGGGCCGATCTCCTTCGCCGATTTCACAGGCATGATCTTTACGAAGAAGCAAGGCTTCTGTACGCCCTCAAGAATATCCTCGCCGTACATCGTCATTTCCTCGCCGTACTTCGCGCGAAGCACTGCGATGACCGCCGATTTGATATTGTTCAGGGGTATCATGCAGCCGTCCTCCAAAGCTCTTCAAGGAAGGCTTTCCACCGGCGCCCCATTTCCGCGCGTTCTTTCACAAGGCTCTGAGATAGCATGAACCGTCCTTGCGTAAATCCAACTGTTTTACCTCCACGGATAATGCGGCGGCCGTACTCGATGCTGGGGGCATAATCCACTATGTTGAAGATTCCGGCCTTTACGCCGGTTGCCGTCAGGTGCGCCTTCTCGATGTTGTCCCAGCCGCGGCGTAGGTGACCGGTCCTGACGGGGGTGAGCGCTTTGGCGCGCACCTGTATCCGCAGCGTTGTCAGATCGATGAAGTCAAGAACCTTTTCGGGGTATTTCCTTATCGCGAGATCTACGAGCCGCTTCCCGAGCTCAACCACTCCGAACACTTTCATAGGCATTATGCCACCTTCCTATCGCGCGTGAGTTGCACTTCAAGGTGATCTGCATACGGCATCTGCTCACCGGCGATATATATCTCAACAGCACCGTTCGCAAGAGTGACCTCCACCTTGTCGCCGGGGGCAAAGTCTGCCTCAGTGTCAATGTGCAGGATCGCGTCATACTCAACCTTCTGGATGTTCTCGCCACGCTGAAGCGCCGACGGGTCCCTGTCCAATCCGCACTTCCGATCCTCGAGTACCTGCGACAACTGCGGCACATCCTCTTTGGTCACCGGATCCTTGTCGGTCGAGCGGCGCCACGAGTTGCAGGTATCATCAAAGGTAAGATCGGACAGCGTGTTGAACAGAGCGTTTTCTTCTGCCGGGGTGAGAAGCGACATTACGGCTCCTCCTCAATATCGACCGGTAGTGAAGTGACCTCCTCGGTATTCGAGTAGGAGGGGGTGAATACGAGCGCCGGGAAAACCTTCAGGGGATCGAGTACGCTCTTTTCCTCATCGGTCCACTCGCCGGTCACCGCCCCCATGAATCCCTTCTTGGCCTCCGCGCTATTAGACGCAAAGCCATACGACACATTGCCGCGGCTGATCGATGTGAGCGGTCCAGCCGGTCCACCGGTCTTTCCAGCAAAGCTACCGCCGTCACGGTTGTAGTTGTTGATGACCTTGCGGATTACAAGTGACTGGATGGACTCCGGTACCACGGTGATATTGCAGTACCCCTTGATGAGCGTCTCTACGAGTTCTATGCAGAATTCAAGGTAATCGCTATCCTCGGTTATACCGAGTAGCGCCTTGCACCGTTCAAGGGTACTTGTCATCGTGCCGCCCCCCTACTTCTTCGGAGGCGTATCTTTCGGGAGCGGCCGGGGAGCGGCGGGGGCCTTGTTTCCCGCTTCGGGTGTCTTGGGGGTCACCGTGGCGCCGGAGGTCGCCGCTTTCTCCGACTTTATCGCCCGCTGCTCGTTACAGTTGGGGCTCTTGCGAACCTCAGCCGCTTTCTTCTCATTGTCCGTCTCATAGCGGCCTCCGAGAAAATGACAGGGGCCGTACTTCGTATGAACCGTGAGGTTCGCCGCCTTCGTGGTGAACACATATTTCATCGCCATTGTTGTCTCCTTCTCGTTCGTCAGCAGGGGAGACGGGACCGCCCCGTCTCCCCTATCGATATCACCCGATGGAGATTACTCCTCGACCGGGCTGGTAGCGAGGCCGGTGATCTTCG
>Ga0265297_10004360_pt1 | contig 23314 bp, 21 predicted proteins | sample Munlanlwell13791_FD_192502 | JGI IMG/M metagenome (GOLD analysis project Ga0265297, IMG submission 192502) | Leachate microbial communities from a municipal landfill in Southern Ontario, Canada - Leachate well 137-91 | ecosystem: Engineered > Solid waste > Landfill > Unclassified | place... | reverse complement strand
GCCATTCTGACGGTTCTTTTCGCGATGTTCTGTTAACCGCAGCTCCGGTGCAGATGAACGATCCGTCTGCCGGAGTGATAGTCGTGATCGAGGATATTACCGAAAGCAAAAAGGTGCAAGAGGCGTTGCGTGCAGCCGAGACCCGTTACCGGATGCTGTTCGAGAATTCGCCTGACGGCGTTGTGATCCTCGATCCCGATACGGCGCGCCCTTTGGAGTTCAACGAAACGGTCTGCCGTCAATTAGGGTATTCGCGCGAGGAGTTTGCGCGGTTAAGCCTTGCCGATTATGAAGTTTCCGAAACGCCTGAGGCCGTCAAGGCGCATATTTCGAAGATCATGCGTGAAGGCCGCAGCGATTTCGAAACCAGGCATCGCACGCGTCAGGGGGAGATCAGGAATATATTTGTAACTGCGCAGCTTATTAATGTAATGGGGAAGCCTGTTTATTACTGCGTCTGGCGCGACATTACCGATCTTAAAAAGGCGGAAGAGGAGCTGCGCTTGCACAGTGAAATTCTGGAACATATGGATGAGGCTGTTTATCTTGTTAGGGTCGAGGACGGGGTTATTGTTTATACAAATCCGCGATTCGAGATGATGTTCGGTTATTCCCACAATGAATTGCTCGGAAAGAATGTCTCAATTGTTAACGCCCCTGCGGAGAACAGCCCTGAAGCGGCGGCTAAAAAAATCCTGGGAGTTTTGGAAGAGAAAGGTTTCTGGCAAGGGGAGGTTCGCAATATAAAAAAGGACGGAACTGTATTCTGGTGCTATGCAAATGTTTCGGTTTTTGTCCATCCGAGATACGGAAAAGTTTGTGTTTCAATCCATACGGACATCACGGCGCGCAAACTCGCCGAAGAATCTCTGCGGGCAAGCGAGACAGCGTTCAGGGAATTATTCGAAAGTATTTCGAGCGGTGTTGCGATTTATGATGTCAAGAATGACGGCAGCAGCGCAGCGGATTATATCGTGAAAGATTTCAACAAAGCCGCTCTTTCCTGGGAGAAACGCGATAAAAAGGATGTTGTTGGAAAAAGTCTGGCTGAATTGCGCCCGAATATAGACAAATTCGGAATTATTCCTGTGTTCAAGAATGTCTGGCAGACCGGAGTTCCCGAGTATTATCCGGCTAAGATGTACATTGACAAGAACTTTTCTAACTGGTATGAGAATCATGTATACCGCCTGTCTTCGGGAGAGATTGTTGCGGTATTCGACGACGTTACGAATTTCAAAAAAACAGAGGAAGAGTTGCGTTTATCTTTGGAGTGGCTTGGCGTGGCACAGCGGGCATCGAACGCCGGTTTTTGGGATTGGGATATGATTTCCGGAAAGCTTACCTGGTCGGTTGAATTTTACACATTATTCGGCTTGGACGCCAATGCCGGGGCGTCATTCGATATCTGGTTGAAGGTGTTGCATCCGGATGACCGGGAAGCGGCTATGGAGAGGATAGATCGCTCTATCAAGGAACATTTGCCTCTCGAGAATGAATACAGGATATTTCTTCCCGTCGGCGGTGAAAGGTGGATCAGCTCGGTGGGCAAGACTTTTTACCGAGAATCCGGAGAGCCGGAGCGCATGTGCGGCATCTGTATAGATATTACCGAGCGCAAAAAGGCCGAAGCGGAGCTTATGGAATCTCGCGAGTATTTGAATGCGCTGATCAATACGATTGCTGATCCGATATTCGTCAAGGACCGACGGCACAGGTTTGTGTTGGTCAATGATGCCTTTTGTAAGCTTACGGGCCGGAAGCCCGAAGAGCAGATAGGAAAGGCCGATTATGATTTCTTCCCGAAGGAACAGGTGGACGTGTTCTTGCAGTACGACGAGCAGGTTTTCAATACGGGTGAATCGAGTATGAATGAAGAATCCATTACCGGAGGCGGCGGGAGCGTGAGCACGATTCTTACCCAAAAGTCTCTTTATACGGACAAAAAAGGCAATAAATATATCGTAGGGGTCATACGGGATATTACGTATATGAAGGACCTTGAACAAAAAGAGCGGCTGGCGCAATTAGGCAGGCTTGTGGCTGATATGGCGCATGAGGTGAGCAATCCTTTGATGATCATATCGGGTAATGCCCAGTTGTCGCTGATGGAGGATATCGCCAACGATAAGGTAAAGGAGAATCTTTCTATTATTATGAAAGAGAGCCAGCGCGCCAAGGATATTATCCAGAGATTGCTTAAATTCTCGAGGCCAAGTAAAGGCGAGATTAAAGAAGTCGATATTAATAAGATCGTTGAGGCAGTATGCGGGATAGTTGAGCATCAATTCAGCCTGATCAATGTCACGGTCAATAAATCGCTCGCGCAAGGGCTGCCTTTAGTTATGTTCGACGAGCAGCAGATGCACGAAGTGCTGATGAATCTGATTAATAATGCCAAAGACGCTATGCCGGGCGGAGGAATGATCGAGGTACGCACCAGCGTAGACCGGGATAAGGTCAGGATAGACATTAAAGATTCAGGCTGCGGCATGTCTGAAGAAGTGCGGTTAAAGGTGTTTGAGCCTTTTTTTACGACAAAAGAAAAAGGCACTGGACTGGGGCTTTCGATATGTAATAGTATTATCCTGGCGCATAAAGGTGAATTAAAGGTTGAAAGCCGGGTTGGGAAAGGGACGGTTTTTTCTATTATTCTTCCGGGAGGGTGAGATGAGCGATAAAAAGAAGATACTGATGATCGATGATGAGCAGGAGATCGGGGAGTTGGTTAAATCGATACTTGAGCGGACAGGCCGGTACGATGTGATCGTGTCGACGCGCGCTTTGGAGGGGATCCAATTGGCCAAAACGCATAAGCCCGATCTGATCCTGCTTGATGTGATGATGCCTGAGATGGACGGCACCGAAGCAGCGCGCCTGTTGTGCGATGATGATCAGACCAAAGCGATCACGATCGTGTTTGTAACAGCTGTCGCCGTTCCAATGGCGTTCCTGGCGTCTCTGGTAGAGAGCGAAGAATTGAAACAGAAAGCAGGAACCATAGGCGGCCATTATTTCATTCAGAAACCGATCGCCCCCAAGGAACTCATCCAACGCCTAGATGAGATTCTGGGCACGCTCCCCAAAGAGTAAGATTCCGGGGACGCTCCCCAAGGAACCACTCTTTTGCAATATAAGTCATTGATTATCAAGTATTTGTAAGCTTGCTTATTTGTATTTTATTGAATTTTAGGCTTGTTGTAAATAGTTGTGAATAAGAAGGTTAGAATGAGTAAGGGTGGCTCCTTGGGGAGCGTCCCCCTAATAATTTGATGAGTTGTCCTGAGGGTTGAAATTCAGGGTTTTCTTTGTTTCTGTGAGGTCGAAGACGTTGTCATCGTTGTTGCTGGTGACGAATGCGGGAAGGAATGTGGTTTCGATCTCCAGGGCTTTGTCGAAGGCCTGAACGAGATCGCGTTTCGAGCAGAATACCGCGCGCATGTAATCGCCGCCGTACACAGTCGGATTATCCTGAGGGATGGTCCAGCCTATCCGCAGCGCCACGAATTGCATTCCAAGATATGAAAGATGCCTTCCTAATGATTCTCCGTAAACCTTTGATTCGCCGTAGAGCGATATAGGGCTGGGCGCCATGTCCAGTGTGATCCTGCCGCGCGTTGCGCCCTGGAGTACCCGGGAAATGTCAGCTTCGTGATAGAAGTTCGAGCTTGCGTATACTATTTTCTTTACACCTGCTTTGCGCGCTTCTTCGAAAACATAGCTTGTTGCTTCAAAGTTGTTTTTATATGTTTGGTTTCGGGGAGCGTCCGGATGAGGGTTGCCTGCAAGATGGATAATCGCGTCCAATCCGTCGAAGATGCCATCCAGTTGCGCGCGGTTTGCGAAATCGACCTTGGTGAAAGCCGCTTTGCACAGGGGTTTTGTTTCTCTAACGTCGTATAGATGAAGGTTGTATTTTTCACACAACCCTTTTTGAAGTGTCGAACCGATGTTGCCGGCGGATCCGGTGATCCCGACTTTTTTGATATGAGTGTGATCTTTTTCCATGGCTAATATTGTAGCATGAAAAACGGGGGACGCTTCTGTTTTTTTTAAAAAAAACAGAAGCGTCCCCCCAGTTTTTAGGGTATAATACGGTCAAGATGACCGCAACAATTTCCAGATCCGTAAAAATTTTCCTTATTGTTTCCTGCATGGCCTTTTTGTTTTCTTCCCGCGCATATTCCGCAGACGCGCCTCTTAAAAAATTATCTTTTATCACTCTCTGGAAACCGCAGGCCCAGTTTGCCGGTTATATCGTTGCGCTTGAAAAAGGGATCTATAAGAAGCACGGGCTTGACGTGACGATGATCTCCGGCGGCCCGGATAATCCCGCGCTCGATGCGCTCAAGAACGGGAAAGCCGATTTCGGCATTGCCTGGCTGTCCGCAGCTATGCAGCGGCGCTCAGCTGGGTTGAAAATTGTAAATATCGGACAGGTCGTGCAGCGTTCCTCGCTCATGCTGGTGGCAAAACGGTCCAGCGGTATCCTCAGACCTGCGGATATGCAGGGAAAGAAAATCAGCCTGTGGGAAGGGGATCTCCAGCTGCAGCCCAGGGCTTTTTTCCGCACCTACGGTATAACCGCAGAGGTGATCCCGCAGTCGTATACGGTAAGTTTGTTCCTGCTGGGCGGCGTGGATGTGGCCTCGGCTATGTGGTATAACGAATACGATACTATCATCAATTCGGGCGTTGATGCTGATGAGCTTTCCACATTCTTTTTCAGCGATCACGGCTTGAATTTTCCCGAGGACGGGATCTATTGCCTTGAGGAAACGCTGGCCAAGGACCCTCAGGCAGCTGCGGATTTTGTCAAGGCATCGTTCGAGGGATGGATGTATGCTTTCGATCATCCCGATGAGGCCCTGGATATGGTCCTGGCGTACATGCGGCGGGAACATTTGCCCGCCAACCGCGTTCATCAAAAATGGATGCTTTCGAAAATGAAAGAACTTATTTTGCCGCAGGATAAACAGCTTAGTCCCGGCGTTCTCAATAAAGATGATTTCGACCGTGTCGGCAAGGAACTGCTGCTTAACGGGTTGATAGACGCCGTGCCGTTGTTCGACGAATTCTCTATGCCTTTGAAAAATTATGATCAAGAATAAAAGCCTCGCTTTTAAATTCATCCTTTTCTTTTCCGGCAGCTGCACGCTGATATTCCTGCTGATCATCGGATTGAATTACCGGTTCTCCCGCAGGATCATTATGGCCGATATACGCCAGAATGCCGAGAATATCACCCTGCGCGCAGTGAACAAGATCAATACCACCCTTGCCGCGGTGGAGAAGATCCCTCAGAACCTGGCGTTCGTCCTGGAAGACGGCGTGACCAAACAGCAGCTCGATGAAATTCTGCGCCTGATGGTGGCTAACAATAAAGAGTTGTACGGGCTGGGCGCGGCGTTCGAGCCGAACGCGTTCGATCCGGCATTGCTTTATTTCGGGCCGTATTACGCCAAAGAGAAAAAAGGCCTGACCCTGACGTATATGGGCGACGAGTCATACAGGTATTTTTACGAGGATTGGTATCAGATCCCCCGAGAGTTAAAGGCTCCGGTCTGGAGCGAGCCGTATTTTGACGAGATCATGATGGCGACCTATTCGGTCCCGTTCTATAGGAAGACTCAGGAAGGGCCGAGGCTGCAGGGAGTGATCTGCGCCGATATTTCCCTCGAGAATCTGACAAAGATCGTTTCTTCAGTGAAGGTCCTTAAGACGGGTGACGCGTATCTGATATCCAGGAACGGCACGATAATCACGCATGCCGTCAAAGACCTTATAATGAACGAAACGATATTCAGCGTTGCCGCGGGCCGTAATGATCCCGGTTTGCGCGCGATCGGCAAGAGCATGGTGGCCGGCGAGTCGGGGTTCGTTCCGTTCATATCCATTGCCCGACAGAAAAAATGCTGGATGTATTATGCGCCTGTTCCATCCAGCGGCTGGACGCTTGCGGTCATATTCCCGGAGGATGAATTGTTCGCGGATATCCGCAGGAACAGCATTATCTCCGGCATTGTGGGCTTGTTCGGTATTATGCTGCTTGTGGCGGTCATTGTTGCGATATCGCATTCGGTCACAAAGCCGCTTCGGCGCATGGCGTTTGCCGCGCAGGCTATAGGGCAGGGAAATCTGGACGCTGAAATGCCCGGAACAACTTCAGGGGATGAAGTAGGGAGATTGACTCAGGCTTTCACCGCTATGAAATCGTCTTTGAAAAATTATATAAAGAAGTTGACCGAGACGACCGCGGTGAAAGAGCGCATAGAGAGCGAACTTGCGATCGCGCGCGAGATACAGACAGGCATATTGCCGCGGGTGTTCCCGGCTTTTCCTAACAGGAAAGAATTCGATATTTACGCGATGATGGAGCCCGCTAAAGAAGTGGGCGGTGATTTTTACGATTTTGTACTGGTCAACGATACGAAACTTTATTTTGTCATGGGCGATGTTTCCGGAAAAGGCGTTCCCGCGGCGTTGTTCATGATGATCACCAAAACATTACTGAAGAACGAAGCGTTGCAGGGAACGAGCGCGGCGGAGATCCTCAACAAGGTGAATAATATTCTGGCGCTCGATAATAACACGAGTATGTTCGCCACGGTTTTTTGCGGCATATTGGATACGCAGACAGGCAAAGTCGAGTACGCCAATGCCGGCCATAACCCGCCGCTTGTTTGTTCGGACAAGGGGCACTTCGAGTATCTCAAGATCGATAAAGGATTCGTGTTAGGGCCTATGGAAGGGTTTAAATTTAAATCCGGCACTATAACTCTCGGGCATGGGGATTGTTTTTTTCTCTATACCGACGGTGTAACCGAGGCCATGGATCCGCAGAAAGCTTTTTTTACGGAAAACGTATTGCGTTCGACTTTGCAGGGGCTGGAAGGAAAAGATATCAAGGAAATGGTATTCTCTCTGCGTCAGGCAATACGCGATTTTGTCAAGGACGCCCCGCAGTCCGATGATATAACGATGCTTGTTTTCCGGTTTAATTAACGATGGAGGAATCCAGGTGAAAAAGATCATTGGCGTATTGTGCGTTAGTCTGGCATTGAGCGCGTTTTGCGCCGCTGCGTATGCCGGAGAGGTCCATGAAGCTGCGAAATCCGGGGATCTCGCAAAGCTTAAGGCGCTTCTGGATAATGATCCTAAACTTCTGTATGTGCAGGATGAGGTGGGAAAGACACCGCTTCATTGGGCAGTGGGAAAAGGGCAGATCGCGGCGGTAAAGCTGCTGCTCGATACGTACCGCGTTGATCCGAATGTGCGCAATAAGAACGAGGGCACGCCTTTGCATGTGGCAGCGTCGCAGGCCCAGCCTGAAGCGGCGAGGATCCTTATAAAATACGGCGCTGATGTAAACGCGCGCACGCGCAACGATTCGACGCCGCTGCATTTTGCCGCATTTAAAGGAAGAATGCCCGGCCATATCGAAGCGGCGAAGGTCCTGATCGAACACGGCGCCGACGTGAACGCAAAAATAGATACGGGCGCGACGCCTCTTTCAATGGCTATGTTCAGGCAGAATACCGAGATCATCGCCCTTCTCAAGCAGCACGGGGCAAAACAGGGTTCGCGCCAGGGCGGCGGCAGGCAGAGCGGCATGCGTTCAGGCAGCGGGAATTATTATTTAGACGATTAGGGGGGCTTTGCATGATGAATGGTTTTAGAAGTTTTGTTTTGTGCTGTGTTATTGCCGTGTGCGCATATTCGAGCGCGCGCGCCGAACAGGTTGAGGTGATCAGTGTCAGCGGTACGGTTGAAGTTTTGCTTGAAGGCGCTGACGATTATACTTCCGCTGAAGAAGGGATGATCCTTGAGTCAGGTGATAAGATAACGACTTCGAGCGGAGCTTCCGCGGAACTTTCGTTCAATGAGGCGAATACTAATGTTGTGCGTTTGAGCGAGAATACGGATTCGACGATCACTTTGTCCGACGACGAAAAAATGGACGTATCTGCCGGTGAGGTTTTCGCTTCGGTGAGCGATCTGCCAAGCGGCAGCGCGTTCGAGATACGGACCCCGACCGCTGTTTCCGGAGCGCGGGGGACTGACTGGGTCACGAAAGTGACAGACGACGGCACAGATGTCGAAGCGGTGGACAGCGTTCCTTATGTCAAACATTTTGAAACAGGCGGCGTAAAATCAAGACAGATGACCATGATCCAGCCGGGGCAGATGACCACGGTCAGGAAATTTCAGCCTCCGATGCAGCCGCGCCCTATGAATGTCGCGCGGAAGCAGCAGTGGCAGGGAATGAAGCAGCAGGTCCGCCAGCGCGCCGGAGAGGCGATCGTCAAACGCCAGCAGCGGCCGGAATTCAACCGCAAGGATTTTATACAGCAGATGAAAGGCAGGAAAGAGCAAAAGGATATGAAAGATTTGAAAGATCAGCAGCAGGACGGGTTTAAGCCTTTGAAAAGTGAGGACCGGCCGAAGAAGTCTTTTGAGCAGCAGGGCGATTCCAAGCCATTGAGAAGCGAAGACCGCCCAAAGCAGTCTTTTGACCAAAAGGGCGAGTTCAAACCTTTGGTCAGCGGCGAGAAGAAAGAGCAGATGAAGCAGGAGCAGATGAAGCAGGAGCAAATGAAGCAGCCGCAGATGAAGCAGCCGCAGATGAAGCAGGAGCAGATGAAGCAGCCGCAGATGAAGCAGGAGCAGATGAAGCAGCCGCAGATGAAGCAGGAGCAGATGAAGCAGCCGCAGATGCAGCAGCAACAAATGAAGCAGCAGGGTAAGCCGCCTGCACCGAAAAATCCTAAGGGCGCGCCGCCTAGGGGCGCCGGTCCCGGCAATAAGAAATGATCATTTATTTGCCTTTAACAAGGAGGCCGAATGGCGCTTGATATCGCGATCACGGAAAAAGAACGAAATGTTTATGTGGTAACGCCTAAAGGCGAGATCAATACCGAGACGTATCAGTTGCTGGAGCAGAAGTTGAAAGAAGTGACCGCCAAGGCCCGGGCGATCGTTTTTGAAATGGGCGAGGTAACATATGTAAGCAGCATGGGTTTGAGTGTTCTTTTCCGTATCAAGCTTGCTATTGAAGAACGGTCGGGGGTGATCGCTTTGGTCAATATGCAGCCGCAGGTGCAAATGGTTTTCGATACGATGAAAATATTAAGCCCTCAGATATTCGCGAGCCTTACCGAGGCCGATGACTACCTCGACGCGTTCCTTGACGGTGTACAGAAAGGGACCATTAAGCCGCCTGATGCGTTATCATGAAGACGAATGATATGACGAAGATATATCATGTGAAGGAGCGGTTGAAGACCGATCTGAAAGCCGTTAATCCTTTTCTCGACCGTGTTTCGCAGGATATTCTGACGCTTACCGATTCGAAGGAAGAGGCTTTTAAAATAAAGCTTGCGCTGGAAGAGGCTGTGGTGAATGCAATGCGCCACGGAAACCGCCTGGATAGGGAGCGTCATGTCGCCGTGCATATCGAGGCGGATAAAAAAGGGGTAAAAATAGATGTCCACGATGAAGGAAAAGGTTTCGATTTCAGGGTCCTCCCTGATCCTACCAGGGGCGAAAAAGTTCATCTGCCGTCGGGCCGGGGCGTATATTTGATGCGCAAATTGATGGATAAGGTCGAGTTTTACGACGCCGGAAGCGGCGTTATAATGACCAAATCCTTCCGTCCAAGCCCATGAAACGGCTCTACGCGTATTGCCTGGCGCTGGCGCCGGTTGTTCTGGTCGTCACTGCTGTGTTCACCGGATTTTTCGACCGGCAGGAGATGGCGGCGTACGACTGGTTGATGAGAACCAGGCCTGTCCAAACCACCTCTCCTCAGATAGTCATAATCGAGATAGCCGATGATACGCTCAAAGCCCTTGGCCGCTGGCCGTTGTCGAGGAATTTTCATGGCGCATTGATTGACGCGCTGACCGATAGCGGATGTAAATCGATCGTTTTCGATATTATGTTGAGCGAGCCGGGTGAGTCGGACGCGCTATTGTCTGCGGCGCTTAAACGGTCAGGCAAGGTATATCTTCCGGTTGCGTTCAGGATAAGACAAAAATCGTCTGCCGGGCAGAAGAATCCCGTCGCCGATGAAATGCTGGCAGGAGTGGCAGGGACGCTGAAAGATTCCGTTGCCGGCATCGGCCATATCAATATATCGGTTGACAGCGACGGAAAAGTCCGCAGGGCTCCGGCATGGATCCGGTACGGCAATACGTCCTGGCCGTCTTTAGGGCTGCTTGTTGCAGCCCGGGAAAGAGGATTGGGCGCGGATGATATTGCGAAGATCCCTACGGACGCTGCGGGAAGAATTTGGGTAAATTATCCCGGCCCCTGGACCGAGACGTTTGCGCATTATTCTTATGTCGATGTTTTGAAAGCCGCTGCTGCCAGGCAGCAGGGAACGGAATCATGGCTCGATCTGAGCGTATTCAAGGATAAGATCTGTTTTGTAGGCTTGACCGCTGCAGGGACGTCCGACTTCAGGGCGAATCCCATAGATCCGGTGTATCCGATGATCGGCACGCAGGCGAGTATTTGTAACAGCGTTCTGCGCACGGCATTTATCAGGCGCGCGCCTGCGCCGATACGCGCTGCGTTGACTATCGCAATAGCGGTGTTTGTTCTTCTGATATGTTCTGCCGCCGCTCCGGTTGCCGCATTCGTATTCTGTGTTTTGTTCGCCGGTATATATACGGCTGTTGCCTGGGCTCTTTTCGCGTCATTGAGTATTTTTCCGGATATATTTTTGCCGCTTGCATGTATCGTGATCGTGTACGCGGCTGTTTTACTGCGCAAGTTCTTTGAAGAAGCGCAAAAACGGCGCATTTTAGAGAAAGAGCTCGAGATCGCCGCATCCATCCAGCGCAGTTTCCTTCCGGCTGACGTGCGCCGGATAGGTTCTGTCGATATCCGCGCGTATCTGAAGGCTGCCCGGTATGTCGGCGGGGATCTTTATGATGTTATTTATCTGGATGATAATGCCTTCGGCGTTTTTATAGGGGATGTGAGCGGCAAAGGCGTGTCTGCCGCTCTCATCATGGCGCAGGCTATTTCCCTTCTGCGCGTTTTGAGCCGCAGTTCGCGCGATCCCGGCGCGGTTCTGTACGCGCTTAATAATCAGCTGAAGCCTTTTTTGAACGGCAGGTTTGTAACGGGACAGTATTTGGTAGTACACGCTAAAGAAGGTTTCTGGGAAGGTGCATGCGCGGGGCATCCATCGTTTTTCGTGGTCAATAATAGGATCGAGGGGTTAGACGAGACATTGCCTGCGTCGGGCCCGCCGCTGGGATTGGTCGAGAACGTAGGATATACGACAGTAAAGCGTCCCATCGTTGCCGGCGATAAGATCTTTATGTATACGGACGGCTGGACAGAAGCGCGCAATGCCGCCGGCAGGGAATTCGGCGTTCCGGCGCTCAAGGAGATAGTGGCAAGGGATCGAGGCAAGAACATCGACGAAGTTCTATCCGGCCTTCAATCCCGCATGGATGCATTTGAGGCAGGCGCGAAACAATACGACGACCTGACCGCCGTCATCCTCGAATTTTAGGGGACAGGTCCACCGTTAGGGCTCCGTCGACAAAAATGGCCAGAAGTGTCCCCTTGGGCAATAAATAAGGAGGTTTTATGGCTTTACAGATCAATTTTAGGGGACAGGTCCACCGTTAGGGCTCCGTCGACAAAAATGGCCAGAAGTGTCCCCTTGGCAAGAAATAAGGAGGAAGTATGGCTTTGCAGATCAGTGTGCTTAGGAAAGAAGATGAGAGCGTGGTTATCTTGAAGCTTCAGGGAGATCTTGACACAGAAACGTATAATCTGTTGATAGAAAAGGGCAAACAGCTGCTGGCTAAGCCGGTTACCGGCCTGATCCTGGACCTTGAATCATTGGATTATATCAGCAGTATGGGTATCAGCGCGATCATGATGGTCCGCAAGCTTTTCGAAGAAAAAAGCGCCAGTTTTGTCATGGTCAATATTCCGGCTCCGATCGACCAGGTTTTTCAGACCGTAAAAGCGCTTCCTGATGTCAAGATTTTTGAGAGCATGGAAGAGGCGGACAGCTATTTCGCGGAGATCCAGAGGCGCGCAAAAGAGAGTTCCCGCTGAATGTAATATTTCTTGTTGAAATATTATTAATAAATGTTATAATACATAGGCTGTTATATATTTAGGAGAACGAGTGCTATCTGGATGGGGTTTTATGCAGATCATAACTAAACGTTTATCCGAAGAATATTTCTAATTCCGCGCTAAGGCTTTCATGCCTTGGCTTTTTTATTTTCTGCTGCTTCAGGCTGCATCCAACTCAGTAACGTTTCGCATAAAAAAAAGGGGACAAACATGAACGAGATGCGTTTTGAGTTTTCCGACACAATCGCAGGCTACGTAATAAGTTATGACCGTGATAAAAGAACCTTCACGATGAAAACGACAGACGGCCGAGAGTTTTTTTGCCGGCTTACCGGCACAGCCTATGCCAAGGGGCCGCGGAACCTGGGTGAAGGATGGTGCGATTATACGGGAAAGCTCGATGCGATGATGGTGCCGGGACAGTATTTGTTCGTTCTGGGCATATTTTACGCGGAAAAAGACCGGTTCGATTTTGACGCGAAGGTCCTTGCTTTCCCGGGCGAAGGCATCGGTAAGTACCGTTTCGAGGAAGCTGACTGGTGGGTCAAGCAGGCAATCAGCATAGCTGATTTTTACATTAAAGCGGAATTCGGATCCCCCAATGCTATAGATTATAAGAATTACCGCACTAACATTTCCCTGACAGGCGAGCGCAAACCTGAATTCCGCCAGGAGACAGATACTATCTCCCGTATGGTATACGGCATGGCATCCGCGTTCCTTCTGACCGGGGAAGACCGGTTCCTGGAGGTAGCGGAAAAGGGCACGCAGTATCTGCGGGACCACATGCGTTTTTATGATACAGACGAGAATGTTATTTACTGGTATCACGGTATCGATGTAAAGCATGACCGCGAGCATAAAGTGTTCGCGTCGGAATTCGGCGACGATTATGACGCTATTCCCGCATATGAGCAGATATACGCGCTGGCAGGCCCGACGCAGACGTACAGGATCACAGGGGATCCGGCGATCATGAAAGATATTAAAATGACCATCGATCTGTTCGATCGTTTTTTCCTTGATAAGGAAAAAGGCGGTTATTTCTCCCATATCGATCCGTTGAAGCTGGATCCGCGCAGCGAATCACTCGGCCGTAACCGCGCGCGCAAGAATTGGAATTCCCTGGGGGACCACGCGCCCGCGTATCTGATCAATCTGTGGCTGGCTACCGGGGATCCTAAATACCGGGATTTTCTAGTCACCACGGCGGATTGCATCACCAAATACTTTCCTGATTACGATCACAGCCCGTTCGTTCAGGAAAAATTCCATGAGGACTGGAGCCATGACAAAACATGGGGATGGCAGCAGAACCGGGGCGTTATCGGCCATAATCTCAAGATAGCATGGAACCTTTTGAGGATACACAGTATCGCTCCTAAAAAAGAATATGTGGATTTTGCCAAGAAGATCGCGCAGATCATGCCTACCGTAGGAATGGATGTTCAGCGCGGCGGATGGTACGACGTGATGGAGCGCGAACTCGCCCCGGGCGAAAAATGTCATCGCCATGTCTGGCATGACCGCAAAGCCTGGTGGCAGCAGGAGCAGGGGATCCTTGCTTATGAGATCATGCACGGCGTACTGAAGGATTCGGAATATCTGCGCCTGGCGCGCGAATCTGCCGCGTTCTACAATGCGTTCTATCTCGATCACGACGACGGCGCGATCTATTTCAACGTGTTGAACAACGGCCTGCCTTTCTTGCTCGGTACCGAACGGCTCAAGGGCAGCCATTCCATGGCCTGCTATCATTCCATCGAGCTTTGTTATCTGGCGCAGATATACCAGAATCTTTTATATACGAAACAGCCGCTGGACCTTTATTTCAAGCCTATGCCGCAGGGTTTCCCCGGCGATGTTCTAAGGGTCGAGCCCGATATTCTGCCTCAGGGCAGCGTGCGGATATCCGAGGTGTGGATCGACGGCAATCCGTATAAGAATTTTGACGCGGAGAAACTCACTGTCAGTCTGCCGAATTTGAATTACAGGCCGAAGATCAAAGTCCGGGTCGTCCCGGTAGCATAAAGGAGAGTTTATGGATATCCAAACAAGTACTCAAGACGGCGTGACGATCATCTCTTTATCCGGCAGTCTCGACGGGAATACGGTCAACGATGCGCAGGAAAAGATCATGCCGCTTTTAGCTTCGAACAGTATTTTACTCGTGCTTGACCTTAAAGGCTGTGGGTATATTTCCAGCGCCGGGCTGCGCCTTCTTCTTATGGCCGCCAAACAGTTGTCGTCGCAAGAAGGCATTCTGGTCTTAAGCGGTTTGTCCGACGAGATCAAGGATGTGATGGAGATGACCGGCTTTAACAATTTTTTCAAGACCTTTCCCGACACGGCAGCAGCGGTGGCCGCTATCCGTAAAGGGGGCGCATAATGTTCAGGGTCGATCTTCATCCCACGCATGTGTCCGAGGACGGAAAATTCAAGCTGCGCGTCGGCAAACCTTTGCCGTTCGGCGCAAGCATTGTTCCGGGAGGGGTTAATTTTTCCGTGTATTCCCACGCAGCTACGTCATGCAAACTTGCCCTGTTCAATAAGCATGAGCCCAAGCCTTTTTGCGTGATCTCTTTCAAGGATGAGTTCAGGATCGGCAATGTATTCACGATGGTCGTGTTCGACCTTGATTACGAAAATCTCGAGTACGGATTTTATATGGACGGCCCGTTCAACGAGCGCGAGGGCCACCGGTTCGACAAGACAAAGGTTTTGATGGATCCGTATGCCAAATCTATCGGCGGCAGGGATATCTGGGGCAAGACCCCGGATTGGAACGATATATACCAGCATCGCGCGCGTATTTGTTTCGACGATTTCGACTGGGAGAACGACCATCCGCTTGAAACCCCGGTTGAGGATCTGATCATTTACGAAATGCACGTGAGGGGATTTACGCAGAATCCGTCTTCAGGCGTCAAGCATCCGGGCACATTTGCTGGAATTAAAGAGAAGATCCCGTATTTGAAAGAGCTGGGCGTTACCTGCGTGGAGCTGATGCCGATCCATGAATTCGACGAATTCGAGAATTCGCGTATTTCGCCCGCGACGGGCAAGATGCTCATGAATTACTGGGGATATTCGAATGTCGGGTTTTTTGCCCCGAAAGCCGGATTTGCCGCTACCGGTAAATTCGGAATGCAGACCGACGAGTGCAAGACACTTATCAGAGAGCTTCATAAGAACGGCATCGAGGTCATCCTGGATGTTGTATTCAACCATACGGCCGAAGGCAACGAGAAGGGGCCGTATATTTCTTACAAGGGCATCGATAATAAGACCTATTATCTGCTTACGCCCGACGGCTATTATTATAATTTTTCGGGGTGCGGCAACACTTTGAATTGCAATAATCCTATTGTGCGCAATATGATACTTGACTGTCTGCGCTACTGGGCGGCGGATTACCATGTGGACGGTTTCCGTTTCGATCTCGCATCGATACTTGGCCGCGACATGAACGGCGCGCCTATGCACAGCCCGCCGCTTTTGGAAACCCTGGCGTTCGACCCTATATTAGGGAAATGCAAGCTTATCGCCGAGGCGTGGGACGCAGGCGGCCTTTACCAGGTAGGATGTTTCCCCGCATGGGGCAGATGGGCTGAGTGGAACGGCAAATACCGCGACGACCTTCGCAAATTCTTGAAAGGCGAGCCGGGGTCTCTCGGAGCTATGGCGCAGAGGCTGCAAGGGTCGCCGGATCTATACTCGATGGAAGGCAGGGGCGCGACGGCGTCGATCAATTTTATTACCGCCCATGACGGGTTCACTCTTTACGACATGGTGTCGTATAACGGCAAGCATAATGAGGCCAACGGAGAGAATAATTCCGACGGAGGGAACGATAATTACAGCTGGAACTGCGGCGCTGAAGGCGATACAAAGGATGCCGGGATCAAATGGCTCAGAACCAAGCAGATGAAGAACGCGGTAGCGATGCTTCTGGTGAGCCAGGGCACTCCTATGATCCTTGCCGGCGACGAGATGGCCAATACGCAGTGGGGCAATAATAACGCGTATTGCCAGGATAACGAGATATCATGGATCGATTGGTCTTTGTTCAAGAAGAACCGCGAGCTTTTCGAGTTCTTCCGCAAAATGATCGCGTTCCGCAAGGCACATCCTGTTTTGCGTTCGAGCGGCCATTTTAAGAACAGGGATTATATGCATAGCGGTTTCGCCGATATCACCTGGCACGGCCAGGAGGCATGGAATGTGGATTGGTCGGCGGAGAGCAGGTCTTTGGCTTTTATGCTATGCGGAATGCACGCCAAAGGCGGCACGGTCGACGATAATTCGGTGTATGTAGCTATGAATATGCATTGGGAGATGCGCGGTTTTAGAATGCCCAAACTGCCAGATTATATGGCATGGCATGTGTTTGCCAATACCGACGCGCAGAGCCCGTTCGATATTTGGGAACCGGGCAAAGAAGTGAAGCTGGATAACCAGAATGAATTCCTGGTAGGCCCGCGTTCAGTCGTGATACTGGTTGCTAAGGACAAATAATAGTGTACCGCGTTTAAAAAGGAGACGTATCTATGGAATCGAAATATACCGTGTGTTGCAATAACGATGTTATAAAGGTCGAGCTGTGCGGCCGCCTGGACGCGACAAATGCCGAGGGGCTGCAGGCAGAATTGAAGAAATTCACCGGCCAGAAGATCGCAAAGCTCGTATTTATGGCAAAGGAACTGGAATATATCTCGAGCGCAGGATTGCGCGTTATCATATTCGCCAAACAAAAGGTCGGGGTCGACGCGCATTTGTTCCTTGTTGCAGCGCCTGACGCGATCCTCAACGTCATCAAGATGTCGGGGCTCGATAATTTTATGACTATTCTGGATACATATACCGAATAAAAAATGGAACGTTTAGTCCTGCCGGCAAAGATCGAAAATCTCGAAAAAATGTTCGCCTTTATCAGGGAGGGCGCAGGCCGCCAGGGTTTTATCCAGGAACACATCGATAAGATCCAGCTCGCCTGTGAAGAAGCTCTGGTCAATGTTATCAGTTACGCGTATCCGGGCAAGTCCGGCGATGTTGAGATCACGTATCTGAACAATGCATCCTTCCTTGAAATATCGATCATAGACTCCGGTATTCCGTTCGATCCGTTATCCCTGCCTGACCCCGATATCCGAGCGTCGATGGGGGACCGCAAAATAGGCGGCCTTGGAATATTCATGATGAAAAAGATCATGGATGAGGTCAGGTATAAACGCGACGGGGAACGCAATATACTGACGCTCGTAAAATATAATACCTGCAATCCCAAAGATCTTCATGCCGCGGCCCAGGGAACCGAGCCCAAGGCCGGTTCTTCCTGCCGGTGGCCTATTTCTTTCATGAAGCAGGAATCATTTAAGAAAGGCGATTGTCTGTTCAAGGCCGGGGATAAGGCTGACCGTATGTTTTATATCGCAAAAGGCGCGATCCTTCTGCCGGAGATAAAAAAGATCATCAAGCAGGGAGAGGTTATAGGCGAAATGGGGATATTTTCCCCTTATAAAGAGCGCACGGCGTCCGCGGTGTGCGAAGAGGATGTTGAAGCATATACCATGGGCAAGGATGAGGTAATTAAATTTTTCGGCAAGGATCCTGCCATGGCCATCGATCTGATACAGTTGTCCATCAAGCGGTTTATCGAGAATCTCAAGGCCGAGACCGCTGCGCGGGAGCGCATCGAAAGCGAATTGCGCATTGCCCAGGAGATCCAGGCGAGCATGCTTCCGAGCGTTTTTCCGCAGAGAAAAGAGTTCGAGATATTCGCCATGATGGACCCGGCGAAGGAAGTCGGCGGGGATTTTTATGATTTCTTTTTTGTCGACGAAAAAAGGCTTTGTTTTGTTATAGGGGATGTTTCGGGCAAAGGCGTGCCGGCGGCGCTGTTCATGGCGATCAGCAAAACGCTTATCAAAACAGAGGCCAAGCAGGGGCTGTCGACCGATGAGATCCTGTCGGTTGTCAATAACATCCTTTGCCAGGATAACCAGACATGTTTGTTCGTCACTGTTTTTTGCGCGATCCTGAATATAGAGACAGGAGAGGTCGAATTTTCCAACGGCGGCCATAATCCGCCTTTGGTGTGCACGAGCTCCGGATGTTACGATTATATAAAGATGGCATGCGGCTTTGTGATCGGTGTTATGGATAAGATCGTGTGTGAAAATCAACGTTTATTGATGAAGCCCGGGGATACGATATTCCTGTATACCGACGGAGTGACCGAGGCAATGGATCCTGACAAGCACCAGTACGGCGAGCACAGGCTGAAAGAGGCCCTGACCGGCCATAAGGATAAGAATATTAAAGGGCTTATCGATACCATGCGTCAGGATGTATTGTCGTTTGTCCGGGGAGCGCCTCAGTCGGACGATATTACTATGTTAGCGGTGACGTTCAAGGGCAGCGGATAGTATTGCGCGCCCTGCTATAACGGAGGGGATATGCTTAAAGGCAAAAAGGTCGGGATACTGCTGGAAGGCGATTATTACGAGCCGGAGATATGGTATTATAAGTTTCGCTTCGCGGAAGAAGGCATCGATGTGCATTTTTTAACAAGGCTGTGGGGATGTACGTCTTTGACGTTCAAAGGCCATGAGTATCAGATCCCCATGGATTGCCATGAAAGTTTTGAGAATATGGATGATGCTTCATTAAAGAGTTTTGCGGCTATCATTGTGCCGGCGGGTATGGTATCCGACCGTCTCAGATATACCGAAGACGTCAATAAATTGCCGCCTGCGGTCGAATTCATGAAGCGGGTGTTCGCCTGCAGAGATATTATTAAAGGTATAATATGCCACGGTATGTGGCTTCTGGCACCCGCGCCTGAATTGGTCAAGGGGCGCAGGGTAGTTGTGCATAATAATCTTCTGGGCGACGCCAGGAACATGGGCGCTGTTTATGTGAACGAGGATGTGGTCGTTGACGGCGACCTGGTCACCGGCCGCAGCGGCGGGCATTGCAATGTGTTCGCGAAGAAGATCATTGAATTGATGGACAAAAAATAACTGTCATTTTTATACTATGGCGGCATATGTCATTATAGACGTTGATGTGAAAGACCAGGAACAATACTCTAAGTACATGAAAGCCGGTCAACCTACCATTCCGGCCTACCGCGGCAAGCCTTTGGTGCGAGGAGGCAAGGTGCATGTTTGGGAAGGTTCGTGGCAGCCGAAGCGCATGATCGTCCTGGAATTCAAAAGCGTCGAAGATGCGCAGGCATGGTGGAATTCCTCCGAGTATGGTGAAGCGAAGAAATTACGGGAACACGCGGCGCAGGCAAATGTTATCTGCGTCGAAGGATTTTAAGGAACAGGAAGGAGGCTCGATGTACGTATTCAGGAAAAAGCTCGATAAATTCGATATGGGCGGCGGAGTCATCCGCCAGTATCTGGGTGAAGGGCAGAAGCTTAATGCCCAGCACTGGGATATGGCGGACAAAAGTGTGGTCAAGTGGCATAAGCATAAGCAGGAGCAGTTCGGCTATGTGATCAAAGGCGGATTCAAAATGCTTATAGGCACTAAGAGAGCCCTGTTGAAAGCCGGGGACGCGTATTTTATCCCGGGCAATGTCTGGCATGAGTTCGTTGCTGTAGGACAGACCGAAGCGATCGATCTTTTCACGCCAGTCAAGAAAGATTTCCCGTGGAAACAGAAGGGCGGGAATGCAGGAAAGAGGATAAAGGCAAAGAAGTGATTGTCAACCGTAACATCCGGCCCCGACGGCCGGTGTAAACAAAGGAGGAGCATATGGCAAAGGTACTTATCTGTGCTACAAACTACGGTACATGGGGCGAGGAGCTCCAGGCGCCGTGGGATATCATCAAGAAAGCGGGCCATGACGTGACACTGACCACGTGGTTCGGCAAAAAGCCGCTGCCGCTGGCAGTGAGCTGCGACCCGAATTTCTTCGATCCTATCATCAAGGCAAATACCAACCCGCCTGATGTATGCAAGAGGATCAAGGAATTGACCGACGGCAATGAATGGGCGAAACCGATCAAGTTCAAGGACGCCGATATGAAGAATTACGACGCTCTTGTACTGACCGGAGGCCTGGGCGCTATGATCGACCTGTGCAACAATTACAACGTGCATAAACTTATCCTTGACGCTATCGCTCAGGATAAGCTGGTCGGCGCGCTTTGCTATTCGGTCGCGACGCTGGTATATTGCCGCAATCCGCAGACCAAGAACAGCGTTATTTTCGGCAAGCATATTACAGCGCATCCGGCGTCATGGGATTTCTACGGCCCGGATTGGGATTTTACTTATGACCTTTACGGCGCAAGCGCTGACAACAAAGGTACAGACGTGCATACGCCGGGTTTCCTGTGGCCGCTGGAGCATATCGTCAGGGATGCGGTCGGCCCGAACGGCAAATGTATCGCTGAGGAAAAAGCGAACCGCGAGCATCCGCGCGTTGCGTTCGATTGGCCGTTCGTCACCGGCACTTCAGTCGAATCTTCGATCGCCTACGGTGAAAAGATCGTCGAAGTCCTGGGCGTCCTGGCAAAAGAAGGCAAAGCAGGGTTGAAGAAGCTCAAGGTTGGGTAATTTGTAATTCGTGAACACGGCGGGCTGCCGCCCAGTGCGGCAGCCCGCACGCTCGTCAGTATTCTCAAGTCCGCATAAACACCGGAGGTTCGAATGCCCGCTATCATAATTCATTCATTAGAATTGACCGATGAGCAGAAAAAAGTCCTCGCCGATAAATATATAACGATTTTTTCCGAGATCTCGAAAGTCCCAAAAGACCGCATTTATCTTTTTTTCGACGGATATACCCTCGATAACGCGGCGTGCAACGGTGTGATGTTCTCCGAGCATCCGCCGAAACTGGCGGTGGGAAAGTTTAACCAGCCGCCCAAGTAATCTAAAAACCCGGGGACGCTTCTGGGGTTTTTCCCGGAAGCAGTCCCGGGAGGAAAAACCCCAGAAGCGTCCCCGGGTTTTTTTGAAAGGGAGAAGAACTATGGATGTCAATGAAGCGATCGTAAAAACTCTTGAACATGTCGGCGTGGATCATGTATTCGGCGGGTCCGGGCAGGTCAACGGTTCCATGCTTCTGGCTTTGAAGAAATCCACGAAGGTCAAAACCGTGATCATCCGCAATGAGCAGGCGGCGTCGTTCATGGCATGCGGGTATTCGATGTTCTCCGATAAATTAGGCGTATGTTTTTCGACAGGCGGCCCGGGCGAATTCAATTTGTTCTCAGGCCTTGCGGTTGCGTATTCGGATTCCTTGCCTGTGCTGGGCATTTCCGGATATACATCGGCGCGCGACAGAGGTAAAGGCGCTTTGAATGAGGCTACGGGCAAATCCCGTACTCCTGATTCTCCAGCGATGTTCAATGCGACCACGAAAAAGTCGATGATCATCGAAAATCCAGATTCGACATGCGACATTCTCGAAGAATTGATCAATCTTGCGTATGAAGGCCGTCCCGGCCCGGTGCATGTCCATGTGCCCAAAGATGTGACCATTATGCAGGTGAATAATTTTCGCGAGATAAAGGTCGATATAAAGAAAGTCCTTCCGAAACAGGCTGAGATCGACGCCGCCGCCGACGCTTTGGCAAAAGCTATTAAGAATAACGAGCAGATCTGCGCGGTGTACGGGTACGGGGTTATCCGGTCCCACGGGGAAAAGGACGCGCAGGAACTTTCGGAGAAATTCCAGATTCCGTTTACCGCTACGATGGATTCAAAAGGTTTGATACCCGAGGACCATCCTCTTTACGCGGGTATTTTTGGGACATCCGGAGATCCCGGGGCGAATAAATATCTTCTGGGTTCCAAGGTGATCCTGTGTATCGGTAATTCTTTTGCGCAGAACTGGAGCTTCGGGTTCAAGCCCGATCTGTTCAAAGATAAGGTCCTGATCCATATCAATATTGATGCGCATGAGATCGGCAAGGTGTATAAGGCGGATTGTCCGGTGCACAGCGACGCAAAGCCGGCGATCATAGCTTTGCATAAAGCCCTGGCTGCACGGGTCGGAACTGTAGCAGCAAAGAACATAGAGAAGGATTTCTGGCATAATCGCCCGGTGCAGGCTCCCGGTACCAAGATCCATCCGGCTGATCTGGTCAAGGCAATGTCTCGCAATATGCCTGAGAACGCGATCGTTATGGGCGATGCCGGTTCGCATATGCTCTGGCTGAATTGTTATCTGAATCTTACCAAGCATCAGGTGTATCAGAATCCCGGAAGCTTCGGGCCGATGGCAAGCCATGTAAACGGCGCGATTGGCGCGAAATGCGCGAATCCCAACCGTCCGGTAATCTGCGGCTGCGGGGACGGGGCGTATCAGATGGCGGGATTCGAGCTTATGACCGCGATACAATACGATATCCCGGTTATCTGGGTCATTTTCAATAACGGCGAGTTCAATGTAATCAAGAAATTCCTGCTGAACCTTTTCAACGATCAGGCGTTCATGCAGTTCACCAATCCCGATTTCGTCAAGTACGCCGAGGCCTGCAAGGCATCAGGCGTGCATGTTACGAAATTGGAAGATTTTGATGCCGCGTTCAAGAATGCGCTGTCCTGTGGAAAGGCTGCGCTTATTGACGTTGTCGTTGAATCGGAAGTTTATCCGCCATTCGGCTTAGGGAAAGTCTAGGGGACGTTCCCCAAGGTACCACACTTACTGAATGCAAGCGGTTGCGATTAAAATAATTAGGTATAGTTCGTACTGGGACAAGTTAAAATAACGATCAATCCCGCAAGGGCTGTGTCAGTCGCTCGGACAATGAAGCCCTTCGGGCTTCATAACTCGCTTTGTAACACAGTCCTTGCAGGATTATAACAATTATGCAGCTTGGACATATAGGGTTGAGTGTTTCTAATATCTCCAGGTCAGTTGCTTTCTACTCGAGGCATTTCGGCCTGCGGCCTTATGCCCGCTACGATTTCAAAGATAAGGGGCTGACGATGGTCATGTTGAAGAAGGTCGGCATGACATTGGAGCTATTCGAATTCAAAAAGCATAAGTCGTTACCGCAGTATCGAAAGACCTTGGGCAATGATCTGCAGACCCTCGGGGTCAAACATTTTTCCCTTGAGACTAAAAATATTACAGCAGCGTATAATAAATTCAGGAAGGCGCGTGTTAAGTTTGCGATGGACTTGCGCGTGTTTGTTAACGGTAAACGGTATTTTTTCGTCAAGGATC
>Ga0265297_10004359_pt1 | contig 23315 bp, 11 predicted proteins | sample Munlanlwell13791_FD_192502 | JGI IMG/M metagenome (GOLD analysis project Ga0265297, IMG submission 192502) | Leachate microbial communities from a municipal landfill in Southern Ontario, Canada - Leachate well 137-91 | ecosystem: Engineered > Solid waste > Landfill > Unclassified | place... | reverse complement strand
TGGGTAGGCACCCCCACATCCATCAACATTTACTACACAACAAATGGCGGATCAACGTGGACACTTCTCGGCAATAATGCGACCGTGAATGGGAATTATGCCACAACGCTTACCATCTCAGGCACCTACGGATGGATAGCCCAGGCGGTGGGCGGCGGTACCACAGAGTCGAGTCCGCCAGCGGCAGGGACCCCGCCCGAAAGCGCCTCGTACATATTCGACAATGTCAGACCGACTATTATCGGCACAGTTCCCGCCTCTGCCACAACAAACGTGGCGATCGGCCAGAGCATAGTGATTACATTTAGCGAGCCAATGAACACAGGGACTGTCGCATACACGGTCAATCCTGATCCGGGTGGATTGGCCTTTACCTGGAGCGGTGGAAACACGATCCTTACCATCACGCATTCGAACTTCGCATACGGCGCAGGCTACACTGTAACAGTTACCTCAGGTGCAGACCCTGCTGGGAACGCACTTCAGAGCGGAACAACACCGAATCCATGGACATTCACAGTAGTCCCTGTTGGTTCAGCAACAGCAACCGGACCCACTAGTGGACCGGTAAATGTGGGGGCAATCACGATAACATACATGTTCAGTGGCGCACCATCATCTATTGGAATATATTATAGCACAAACACTGGAACTACATGGACACTAGCGGGAAATGACGCAACAGTGGATGGCAGCTTTGCCTGGTCCATCCCATCCTCAGGGTCATATAGTTGGATAGCCCAAGCAATCGGAGGGGGCTCAACTGAAGTTGTTCCTCCCACTGCGGGAACGGCGCCAGAAGCGGGTCCTTATGTCTTTGACAATGTCTCCCCAACGGTAGTTTCCACAACTCCCTCGAACACAGCAACTAACATACTGCATGGCCAGGACATTATTATAGTCTTCAACGAGGCCATTAACACGGGCTCTTTCGCGTGTAATGTTAATCCTAATCCTGGCGGTCTTTCATTTGCATGGAGCGTCGGCAATACCGTATTGACAATTTCGCATAATGATTTTGCTGAAAGCACACGATTCTGGGTGAATGTGACAACTGCAGTGGACGCAGCGGGAAATGCTCTGAATCCCACACCTTACTCATTCTACTTCAACACTGCCGCAGGCGCTACAGCCACGGCCTTAGGCCCAGAAAGCTGTGTGACAAACATCGCCAGCATCACAGTCACATATTCGTGGACCGGTTCCCCCACTTCTGTGAACATCTACTTCACAAATGATGGGGGGATTACATGGATTCTCTTAGGCAATGATGCACCGGTCGACGGTGTTTTCCCGTATTTACTCTCCGCAACCGGCACATATGGCTGGATCACGCAGGCTGTTGGAGGAGGCACCTCAGAATCGAATCCACCCTCTGGTGGGACATCCCCCGAGTCCTCGCCCTATATGTTTGATAATATAAGGCCAACCATCACATCAACCTCTCCATCCAATGGAGTAACAGGCGTCGTCCTGAACCAATATGTCACCTTGGTGTTCAGCGAACCGATTGACACGGCTACATTCGCCTATGCGATTTTCCCGAATCCGGGCAATGTATCGATAATTTGGAGCGCTGGCAATACCATTGCCACAGTATTGCATGCAGATTTCGCATCATCTACATTTTATTGGATCAACGTCACAGCGGCAAAGGATTATGCGGGCAACGACCTGAACCCGATTCCCTATTCATTAACCTTCATGACTGGAACCTTTGTTGGCTCCGTGGCCACTGCTTTGGGTCCTATCGGTGGTCCGACCAATAACCCTTCCGTGGATATCACATATTCATGGACGGGATTGCCCACATACGTTTGGTTATACTATTCGATAGATGGCGGTACGCATTGGTTCTTCGCAGGCAATGACACATCGGTGGATGGATCATTTGCCTGGGTGATGCCTGTGAATGGCACTTATGATTGGATAGCCCAGGCCGGGGGAGACAACTCGCCAGAAATGAAACCACCGTTCGATGGCACCGCCCCTGAGGCCGGGAATTATATCTACGACACTTATCCCCCCACAGTCTGGAGCACCACCCCCGCAGATAATGCAACAGACGTGAATACGATTGCTGGCACCTATGTCATACGGTTCAGTGAGGTTATGGACACAACGGTGTTGATCAATATCACAACGAACCTCCCTGGCGCATCCTGGACATGGAGCGCGAACGGTCTGTGGCTCAATGGCACTTACCAATCTTTGAACTTTAACAAGGAATATTACGTGAACCTTACAGGAATATTCCTGGACTTTGCAGGGAATCCATTGATAGAGAAAACGAATTACAGTTTCAGAACAAAACTCCCTGACACGACAACACCTACATCTTCAGTATCGGCCCTCCCTGTCTATCATACGTCATTATCTTTCCAGATTTCATACACCTCGAACGATAATCTGGGTGGAAGTGGCATAAAGTACGTCGAGCTTTGGTTCAGGATTGACAATGGGGCATGGATGCTGTATGATACATACACCGCATCATCTGGCACAATCACATTCGTCGTATACTCCGATGGAGTATACTCATTCTACACTCGCGCCATTGATTATTCAAACAATTATGAGGCCGCCCCAACTGGCTACGATGCTTCTACAATTGTGGACACTACTCCTCCGTTGATAGTCTTTGAAATACTTCCCGCCATAATAACTGAGTCCGAGTTCTACATCAACGTTTCTACGACCGACCTAAATGGAGTGATATCTGTCACATTGTATTATCATTTAAACAATGGACCCTGGGTCATATACGGTACGGATAATAATGCGCCTTACTCCTGGTCTTTTGACACCTCGGGCACTGGTGGTGATGGCTGTTATGAATTCTATGCCATCGCTTATGATAGTGCTGGCAACTACAGAGCATTACCGATTAGTACGACGACACCTGATTCCACAACCTGGGTAGATACCATACACCCGACTGCCTCAGGTATCCCGACAGGCATCAACATAACCATCTCAATGAATATTACAATGACATTCAGCGAGCCTGTGAACAGGACACAGGCAGAAAATGGTTTCTCGATATCACCATCAGTCATTGGCTATTTCCTATGGAACGCGGATGGTACTGTCATGACATTTGTTCCAAACTCTGCCTTCGCATTCGGTGTGCAATATACTGTTACTATAAACTGTAACTGCATTATGGATCTAGCTGGCAACCTCCAGCTAATCGATAAAACATGGAACTTTACAACGAGAAGTGCGCCAGCCCCACCACCTCCAGAATTAGGAAATATTGAAGGATGGGTGGTAGATGAAGATGGCAACGAAATTCCAGGTGTAATCGTTACTCTCCGGGGGACAAACTACACAACCACGACCGATGCAGATGGTTACTACTCATTTGAGGATATTCCAATCGGATATTACGAGATCACTGCATTTAAAGAAGGTTACACATCAAACATGTCCGCAGCAACTGTGTCGCCCGACCAGACAACAACAGCCCCACCAATAATATTGGTTCCAGATGAAGTGTCAGATGGTTTTTGTTCCATAGTCATCGCAATTATAATTATAATGCTAATCACTTTGTACTTACTATTACGAAGAAAAAAGAAAGAACGAAGAGATGTATAAATGGAAAATAATGATAATCCGAGTTACTCATCGTATGTAATTCCTGCACCAAAGAATTTGAATCTTTCCTGTGACTTTAACAGAAAATAACATGGATTTCGCCTCCTTCCCGTCCGTTCCTCGTTCTCGACCCCAGAAATTGCGATAACTCCCAACCACAACACCCCCCAATCGTGTGTTATAAACCGCCCACACACCCAATACGTTACAGTACCATCTCTGCACCGAATCTCTGCCTAATTAGTTAATTAGGCTTGTAGCGGTGGCTGGCTCGATGCATGTTTGTTCGGTGGTTCTATGCCTAATTACTTTTATCTGTGGTTTGTTCGGTTGCTATTTGGTGGGGGGCTCAAGCAGATGGACTGCTTGGAACCTGTCAGAAATTGGGGGCGAAATCATGAAATTCAAGGCATTTTGAATAGGTTAACAACCAAAGAATTATAACGCTTTCACAATCAATTTTCATCATCAATTCGGAACTTAACATAATCCTTTGGTTTAATTGGAAATTGAGACTCTTTATGAACATTTATTAGGTGGGACCAATCTCATTTATTTGATATTGATATTCGATGATTCAATCTCTTCGATTCGCCTGCGAAGAGCCTCTTTAACGAATTCAGAAACACTTACATAACCCAGGTCTTTTCTTTCTTTAATAAGTGTTTCAATCTTTTCTACAAGCGATTCTGGTATTGTGAGTCCCCGATAATGTTTTCTGGTGGTCATGTTACTACACAGGTGCTATACCCTTGTAGGTCTATCTGATTTTTGTTTGATACAACCTACACCCGTCCTACACCGATACTTATTTAAGGCGGTTTCAATATAAACATATGGTATTCTAGTGAGGTGGAAAGATGGAAGAGAATTCCGCACAAGTGATTAAAGAAGAGCCAGTATCTGAGATTAAACATTCCAAAAACAAGGAAGATTCAAATAAAAAGAAGAAAAAACTTATTGCAGCAACCATCGCTATAATCATTATTATTGCGGCTATTGCAACGTCCATTGTAGTCATGAACACACCAAGCAAGGACACCGATGGCGATGGTGTTCCCGATGATGAAGACGCATTTCCTAACGATCCAAACGAATGGTTAGATACTGATGGAGATGGCACTGGCAACAACGCTGATGACGACGATGATGGCGATGGCGTTCTCGACACCCAAGACGATTTCCCCCTTGACTCAGAGGAAACTACCGACACTGATGGCGACGGGGTCGGAGACGCAGAGGACACCGATGACGATGGCGACGGTACAGAAGATGCTGTAGATACTGATGATGATGGTGATGGTATCCCCGATGATCAAGATCCAGATTCCGGTGGAACACGAAGTGTTTCCTACTCCGGTGCAATTATTCCAGCTTCTTATATCGATGAGGGAACCCGGAGCGAGGGGAGCTATTATTTTGTAGGCTATCTTTCGAACCAAACTTCCGGAAAGATGCAGACTTTTGAATTGGCAAACGTTACAGGATTATCCGATATATCCGGCGGTCAATTCAATATAAGTTTGTCTGGTAACTCATATTCTCTCGATAATGTAATATCAAATGATACTGAGCCGGTTAATGTCAGCCAGATGGGCACGATTATAAGCTCTCTATTCAAAAACATCGAGGTTTCATTCACCTCTGTAAGCTTGGTCTATGCGGGTTATACTTTTGGCATTGGAACTACTGGTGTTGATGATTATATCTGGGTTGCCCCAAAAAGATCCTACCCGACATTCTTCAATGATGTGACTGTAAAGGGCACGGTTTTCGATGAAACTGCGCTATTGGCACTGGCAAATAATTTCACTTCTTCTATATTCGGAGATATAAACCTCGGAAAAATAACAGACCTTTCCAAAAATTTCAGTTTCACATTCAATGGCAACAGTCTAAAGTTCGTTATCGTAACAGAAATGACTTACAATTACCCGGTTTCCGTAACCGGAGATGTCATCGACACAATTACGCCGGCGAACATCAATTCCTTGATTGGTGGAATAAATGAAAACTTCCAGACCAATGGAACAGATTGGATTCAAAGCGTAGTCAGCGAGATAGGCCAAGGGGTGGCAATATTCACCGAGGCAGATAACAGGATAAACCAAACCAAACTCTGGTTCCTGCTTTATCCGTTGGATGACTTCCCTGAATTTCCCGGAGTGTGCCAAATCGATGTTTCCAAGTCTGACTTTAGCATATTGACCACTAAGATTCCAACATTAGACCTTACATCATTTGATTTCGACATAAATTTCACATTTGAAGTAAATATTGGAATAGTTACTGGTCTCATTCCAGAGCCATATGTGAAGGCAAACGTAACAGGCGTTTGGGGCATCGTCGAAGCAACTCATACCAATGCGGTTGTTGAGAGCATAGATGTTCAAGGATTTGCCACCGTGCTTGATGCGGAAACTGTCATCGAAAGCATTAGAATAGCATTTGATAAAGAAATTCCAGAAGACACTATCAAAGCCATCAAAACTTTAACGACTTTCAAGAACCCTGCCTTTGTAATGATGCTCGATGAACATTATCCAGATATGTTGAACGAAGATGGAACGCCCGCATGGAAGTATGGGGCTATTGCGATTATACCCGATTATGAACAGGTGGGTTCTGGTTTAAGATATTTAGACATTAAAGGTGTGGTTTATGACCCTGCGCTATACTTCAACATTGATACTGATCTCAGTCACCTCCCTCTTATCATTACAGACAGTTATTCTGAGGTTGTCGAGGGCATTCAGGAAGTGACAGTCAAGGATTTGAGAAACGCCAATGTCACGCTTAATGAATACAACTGGGCTTATGTGGATGTGGATGCAATCACCGTAGGAACGACCCTGAAAACATTGATAAAAGACATACCGGTAAACGACCCCTATATTGGCCCATTCATCAGAATGATGAAGGCTTTCCCGTTTGACCTGTGCTTCTATGAGGGGCTTAAGGTGAATGGGGTAGAAGAGGTTTATCAGGTTCCAATAATCTATATCGCCACGGTACTGGGTCCAACTTATAAGGATTTGAACATAACCAACATTCGTGGCATGTACATCAATTATAGCGCGGACTTCATGACCTTTAGAGATATGGTGGCAGAAAATATAACAAACATTCCACTACCAATTATTTCCTCTGAAACAGAATTGATTCCTATTGGGGTAAGTGAGATGATTAGTTACTTCGCATCTTTCCTACCGGCGAACATATCGGCACCAGTTACAGACTTTATTCGTTCATTATTGAATCACAGCCTAATGACATCCGGCTACATACTCGCCTTCTCGATCGAGGAAATCAACAATGAGCCCCCTTTCTTCAACATAGTTTCGCCAACAGAGGGGGCAAGTATTTTCCCCTCAAATCTTAAAATTGAATTAAACATAGTGGATGACCCAGACTTAGTTTTGTATGCTGAGGCGAATCTAACAAAATACAATGTCCCACTCGTTGGTGATATTCATATTAATTCTATTCCTATACCGATATTACAGAATGCTAACTGGGATACAGATTCTGTATGGTGGTGGAGTCAATTAAAAAATGCAGCTTCCAGTTTTGGATTCTTTGGTGATTTCTCGTTATTAACAAATGGTGAATATATGCTTGAAATCCGCGTACACGATTTCAAAGGATTTTCCACAACAGAGTATGTCAATTTCACGATAATTGGAGGTATTGATGAAGTTCCAAAAGCGACTGCAACAGGCCCAGAAGATTCTGGAGACATAAGCGCTACACCCACGATTATTTATGACTACTCTAATGGGCCAGATAGTGTCGAAATATATTATTCAAGCGATGCAGGTGTAACTTGGACACTCTGGGGGACAGACCTTTTCCTTGATGGCCAGTGGAACATATTTGGTACAGAAGGAACTTTACCAGCTGCTGGAACATATTATTGGAACGTTAGGGCAATTGGTACAAGTAATGAAGATGTACCAACAGGACCGGGAGACATTGAGGCAGGCCCATATGTATTGCTAGCACCATCCGCAGTAGCAGAAGGGCCCACGAGTGCTGGGACATCTGATGAATGTCCTACCATATCATACAGCTACACGAACGCACCAGATGCAGTGGAAATCTACTATTCAATCAATGGTGGAAACACATGGATTTTATGGGGGGTGGATACAGTTATTGAACCCATCACAGGACAGTGGAATGTAGCTAAATTGGAAAGCCTCCCTTCAGCGGGGACCTACCACTGGAATGCAAGAGCCCTGGGTGTATCCAATGAATCAATCCCAACATCTCTCGTGGATATTGAAGACGGCCCTTATGTCATATTAGAGCCTATTGCCACTGCTACGGGGCCATCCATTATTTCAAACATCGACACCCCTGAAATTTCCTATATACATAGCAACAGCCCCGATAGTGTGCAAATATACTATTCAGATGACGGGGGAAGCAGCTGGGTTCTTTGGGGTACAGACCTAATAATTGATGGTTCCTGGAATGTCTTGGGAACAGAGGGCCTATTGCCAGCTGATGGAACATATGAATGGTATGCAAGAGCCATGGGCGTATCCAATGAACCAATTCCAACAGGAGTGGGCGATATTGAAGCAGGCCCATACATCATGGATACTGTAATGCCCCATGCAACAGCAACAGCCCCTTCATCATCTGCGGTCCTGACATTTGAAGTTGGTTATTCACTAAGTGATTCAGCACCCTCATCTGGAATATCGAGAGTGACTCTCTGGTATACAACAGATGGAGGTGCCATTTGGTTAGAATATGGAGATGATAGCGATTTAACCAGTCCAATGTCAGTAACTGTGGGAGAAGGAACATATGGCTGGTTCTTCGTTGCCGAAGACAATGCTGGAAACTATGAATATGACCCGCTACCCGCATTCGTGAACGCGCCGGAATTTTCAACAACTATTGATGTGCCACCAACTGCAACAGCAACAGGCCCAGTTTCTTCAGCAAGCAACATTGATTATCCTGAAATAACTTACACTTACAATTATGAACCCACAAGTGTACAAGTATACTATTCTGATGATGGGGGAAATACTTGGACATTATGGGGAACAGATTCAATTGTTGACGGCTCCTGGAACATCCTTGGAACCGAGAGTTTACCGGGAAGTGGTACCTATTACTGGAATGTCCGAGCCATTGGGACGGTAAGTGAAGCTATCCCGACAGGATCGGGTGATATTGAGGCCGGTTCATACTTTGTTGATACTGTCACCCCGACAGCAACTGCCACGGGACCCGCATCTTCATCGACTCTCACGTTTAGTGTGAGCTATAGCTTAAACGACCCCGCCCCAACATCTGGGATTTCTGAAGTAACCCTTTGGTATACCACAGATGGGGGTCTTACATGGAATGTTGGGTCTATTGACGCAGATAAAACAAGCCCAATATCTGTAACAGTTAGTTCAGAGGGGACATATGGTTGGTTCTTCGTTGCGGAGGATAATGCTGGGAATGCGGAGTCAGCACCCATCTTTATTCTTGATAGCCCCGAATTCTCCACGGTTGTAGATCTTCCACCAACTGCCTCAGTTACTGGTCCTTCATCTACTGGCAGTAATGACAATACACCTATGATATCATATACATACTCAAATTCACCAACCAGCGTTCAAATTTATTATTCGACGAATGGCGGAACTTCCTGGACATTGTGGGGAACAGATTCTATTGTTGATGGACAATGGAACATATTTGGTACCGAGGGAACTTTACCTGCGTCTGGGACATATCGATGGAGCGCTAGGGCAATGGGTTCCACGAATGAGCCGGTTCCATCTGGGGCTGCCAGCATCGAGGCGGGTTCATATCTTCTTGACATGGTTGACCCTGTCGCAACAGCAACGGGCCCCTCTAATGCGGTTATTGGAGTTCTTCCCGCCACTATCTCTGTAACATATTCAATTAGCGATTCTGCGCCATCAAGTGGTTACGATTCAGTAGCTTTATATTACACCATAACCGGTGGTGCAATTTGGACCTTATATGGGCTAGATTCGAACACAGCAAGCCCTATGAGTGTTCTAGTAAACCCAGGATTTACTTATGGGTGGTATTTTGTTGCAACAGATAATGCAGGAAACTCAGAAGATATCCCCCTATCAGGAGACTCGCCAGAAGATTCAACAGTTGTGACCGTATTCTCTTTACCTGAATATAATAAAATCTTAGTTGCTCCGTCGCATAATCCAATCGGACAATCTGAACCATATTTGATAGATTATTGTTGGAACCAGTACACTCGTTTGAAAACGCTACAGGAGTTGCTTAAAGACAAAATTCAAATCTAAAATATTATACTCGATTAAGCTATTATGCCTTTCGGGAAGCATGAATCTATTATGTGGGCAGTTCCTATCACAATCAACTCTTCCCCACTTTGGGCGGGGCAATTCTCTCTCCAACCGGGGCGTTATGCCCCAAGCCTCGCCCTCTTATTTTTTTAAAAAGTGTAAGGAAGGAGAGGAAGCACGAACACAAATTTTATTTAGGGACTTGCGTATTTACATGGGGGTAAGTGTTTGAAAACAACGGAGATGGTTAAAAATGACAAAATATGAATATGATATCTTTCTAAGCCACTCAGAACAAGATGAGGATCTCATTGCGAGAATTCATAATTCCCTTTTAAAACTTGGATTAGAGGTGTATGTTGAGGAATATGAATCTACCTATGGTGAGGATTTAGTGGATTGTGTTTGTGACGCTATTGAAAAGAGCAATTATTTTCTTGTCGTACTGACAGATAAAAGTATTAAATCTCAATGGGTAAATCAGGAAATCGGATATGCATTTGCACTTGAAAAAGATATAATCCCGGTTAGAGTTGGCGAAATACAACATACTGGCATGATTAGTAACATTAAAAGCGTTAAAGCAAAAGCTAATGATTACGAATCGATTATTACTGAAATATTGTATCATTTTGCGGATTTAGAAGACATCACGGAATTTTCTTATGAATGCGATAAATGTGATGAAGATGACATGTGGTCATTGCCCGATGAATCAGATCTAAAACAATGGGTAAAACGCAAAGAACCTTTTAAACTTGAATGCACTTGTGGCTACGCAAATAAATTAAATCCCCGAACTCTTGAATCAATTAAATAACTGACACACTTCAGTGAGCATAGTCAAACGAATCGCATCCGCTTTGACCAATCATCCATTAGCGAGAGATTTTGTGGAGGCCCCGCTGGAACCTCTCATCCCAGATGTGACTATTGGGCCAGCAATAGCACGATATTGAAAGAACATTCTCTCAGAAGAAACCTAAACAACCCTTAGTTCACCGAAAGAGCGGGAACCATGAACGAAAGTCTTATTACCGGGCTTTCGCATTCACTTGGCAATGTGTGGATTTGTTATTGGTTGTGAGCATAATATTATGATAGCATATGGGTGTATATAATGATTGATTCATTCTTAACATTTAGCGGTTGGCTTGCCTGTGTGATTGGCATTCTGGGTGCAATTTACTTATTTTTTTATAAACAATCTGAACTAAAGAAAATTAGTAATCGCCAGGATTTTGCTGAGAATGAAAAAACTATTCGGCGTATTTTAATTCGAGCTTTAGTTGTATGTATGATATTACTGATTTCATTTGCATTGATATCTGCTGGAAATTTTGTTAAAGTAATTAAATATGAATCTCGTATAAAATCAACTTTTGATATATTCGACATTGATGGGATAAAGCGAAATACTGGATCTTTTGAACTAATTACAGATGGACCAATTTCTGCCCAAAGACCCTTGAAAGTGTCATGGATTGATTTAGGATCGATGACTAGTAATCAATATGTAGAACGTATTGACGTGACCATGAAAGATGAATTTGGTTATGGCTCTCTCTGGATCAATATTCCCAAGGAGAAATGGAATTTCACAACAGGTATTACAATCGATTTAATTAATAATCCCGAATATATTGTTAGGGAAACTCCATTTTATTATAATTCAGAGGGGCATTTTTCGCTTGAGTTCCATTGCATTGTGAATATGACCAATGATCCATCAAATGAATTCCAAAATTGGTATTTATCATTAACATCAAGCAATGATATTGTTATATTGAGTTATGGTGAATACGAAGCATATGTTGATAGGCAAATTCAAACAGCAGGTTTAATTTTCAGTTTCATTGTTATTTCAATTCCAGTAGCAACAAAAACATTTATAGAACTGGGTGAAAAAACATTGCAATGGCATAAATTAAAAAAATAACGGTGAAATTGATATACAGGGCGAATCATTTCAATGTTCAAGCCCCGGTAACCTATCATTTTAGAGATATAATACGTGTTAGTCCAGATATGTAAAAATTGCCTGATTTCAAGTGAAGCAAACAATACGGATAAAAACTTAGAAATATGAGGGACGAGCGAAAGCCTTATTACCGGCCCTTCACATTCACTTAGCCCATCGGAGAAAAACCTATTATTTAACGCTAAAAGTAGGATGAAACGGGTGAAATGTATGACTAGAGAAAAATGTAAATGCGGCAATCCGTATGAGTTACCGGAACGAGATGATTCACAACCCGGCTATGCGGATATATATAGTTTTTATTGCGAAAAATGTGGTGAATCTCTTGGTAATGTAAGAATTGACTCAGGTTCACCATTTGGTGAAGGATTTGGATGGTCCCTAAATGGAAAGCAGCCTGTGATGGGAGAATTATGTCAGACAAAACCACCTAAAAAGGCGAATTCAAAATTCTAATATGAAAAACCGGAATTTTTTGTTTATATATTGGTGAAGAAATGAAGAAAAAGAACAATAAAAAGGGCAAGAAAGGAGAGCTGCCCAAGGTTGAAAAAGAATTCCTATCTGGAGCCCATCCTGAATTTCGAGAAAGTTATGAAGCAGTAATTAAGAACAAGGAAATAAAAGCCATTGGAAAAACCCCCGTCACTATTATAGATGAATTACAGAAATGTCGCGACAATATTAGGGATAAAACTGAAGCATTTCCAAAAGGCTCATTTATTCATCTCGATGATTACATAGATCGAAAAGCTGTAAGCTACACATATGGCTTTTATCCAAGAACAAAGCCCGTTTTAAATATTGCTTGGATTAAGGATTCTGAAATGGATGACGATGGATTAATCCAATCTCTAATGGGGCCCTTAGCGCGCCTTTCAAGCGAAATAACTGATATTTATTGGGGTGCATGCATTTTACCTCATCGAGAAAATTATGGTTCAATTATTATTCGTTTAATGGCTTTTGCAATATCCCGCGAGCAGCTTCTTGAGTTAATAGACCAAGACAAAGAAGAAATCCCTTCTTTTTACGATGTGGAGATGATTCAGTATAATATTCTACAATTTCTTGGACAAAAAATCGGTGCATACTTGGAAGAAGATGGAATTCCCACATCTGTTCCAAGAAGAATTTCTGAAAAAGAGGGATTTGATATTAAAAAAATTCTCGAAGGAAAGCAAATTGGGATAGATTTACAGTACGCGGGAAAGGATTTAGTCGAATTTGGATATATTGATTATATTAAAGAACGCTCTGAAAGTCCTATGGAAGGTCGATTAGCTACAGCATTAGTTCTTCATGGTTTTCCATCATTACAAAATCTTGAAATTTATGATCCCGATTATAAAGAATTGTTAACTAAAGCAGATTTGATCATCATGAATGATTCAATACCCTTGCTAATATATGTAGATGGTGCACAATATCACTCATCGTCTTTTGCTCAGACACATGATAAGCGTATAGACAGACGTCTTCAAGAGCTTGGATTCCAGGTTATTAGAGTCAGTGGAAGTGATGTATTCAGCAATATTGAGAGAATTGTTGAAGATATAAAAGGTCGTATATTTGGCAGGGGTGCCCACATTCTGCCAGAAGAAATTTGGAAACCAAAAATCAATGCTGCATTGAAGATGGCAAAGAGTACATCAGATAAACAATTTTTAGGTAGTATAATGAAACAAATAGAACTGGGAAAGCGAATAACTGTTAAACAAGAAGCATACTTAAACAAAGTGTGCAACCGCCTTGGTTTATCCCGTGCTTATGATTGGCTTTCTGATTTAGAAAATTACATTGGCTTAAAAACAAAAACCGAATAATCAGAATCAAATATCCCAGATAAAAAGTAAATTGGGAGTTTCATATTAGTCTGCCTCCAAGGGTGTAAGATATTCTTTATAGTTATCTAATCGAAGCTTAAATACCTCGTTTTTTGGAACAGAACCAACCGGAAAGAACCAACAGACTGAAGGCTTATCATTAACTAGACCAATGACCTTTAAATTAAACAGGAAACTAACATTAGGGTGAATTCGACTTATTTGCTCTCGTACAAATTTTATATCTGCTGGAAATATCCCATTTTCTTCAGACACATTTAAAATTATATTTACAAGGATAGGTTTTGTCTGTTTAAACTCGCCTTGATCATGAAGCATCTTTATTCGGTCAAGATGATACTTGAGCAGGCAATCCTCTTGTTCTCCAAATGATAGACCCCCAGTAAGTAAATTCGCCGCAGCTATAACCGTTCTTACAAAGGCGCCAAGTTCTCCTCGATTAAGTTCAATTGAGTACGCTTGTGAATTCACAATTGTTTCTACTTTAAATTTACCTTCTAAAACTGAGATGTTGTTTTTATGAACAATCTCGTTTCGAAATTTTAATGAGTTTGAATAAAGCGCAAATAAATAATCTCTAATATATGGTTCAGATTGAAGTAGTGAGGGATAATCAAGCTGCTGAGTATCCGAGATAATCTTAATCTTTTCACTAAAATTTCGCGGAAATCTTTGGATTTTTCCAACTTGATTATTTTCTTCTAAAATCCATTCAAAGATCATATCGAGAATTTTGAAAGATGCTGTAAATGTTAGAGGCATCATTGCATCCAGCACTTTCATCGCTGCCCCTGATCCAATTTCCTCATGAGGGGTGATGGCAATATGAGCACTGGATTGTCTATTGGTAAGTGTGATATTAGAGATCTCGGTTCCTCCCTCAAAAATTTCTTGATTTTTTGAAAGAAAATCTAGAAGCCATAACTCGTAATCTAATTTTTCTTTGAGCTGGTTTTGTGCAATTTGATCATACATATTCATGATGATTCACCTTTTTAGCAAGTATCATTAAACACTTATTAAGCGCAATCCAACATCATCTTGGTAGTTCTCGCTCATTCATACACATATCTATATCTCCCATTAAGCAATTTTGCCTTTCAGGAAGCATGTATCTGTTATGTGGGCAGTTCCTATCACAATCAACTCTTCCCCACTTTGGGCGGGGCAATTCTCTCTCCAACCTGGGCGTTATGCACGAAGCCTCGCCCTCTTTTTTATATCGCATGGGCTTGCGCATTGGCATTACTGGTTGCATCTAAAGTCAGATTCAGATGTTCTCATACAGAAAAATCATTGTTTTCCGTGTCAGCATCTTTATCTATAACACTTTAAGGGCAACGCTATCCGCAACACAAATCCTTAAGATTCTTAATTCATTTACAGGTGGAGGTTATATAATATCTTCCCATATTGAAATCAAGAAAAAAGATGAGACTAAAGTCCTCGATTATGTAATTCGTGCATCCAATCTTGTGGGACCAAATCAATCTTTTGAGGGCAGAGACTATCTTGATTTTGAAAGAATAATCTATATCATATCGGGTCTGATAAACATAGGCCAGTATCCAAATAACAATTCTCTTAAAAGGAAACTTATAGAAGATGCTATATTCAGATTCAAAAGATATTCAGTTCAAACACTACCTACTTTTGAAAGAGCCGTTTCCACAGAGATTAATGCCTTATCAAAACACCCCAACAAGAAATATTATGTGATTATACCGTTCAACATAATTCAATCATCAATTGGAAGAGGAAGTGTCGATATTGATAGTCAACAGATATTGATTCGATCTAAAAGTTATGTAACTAATAATTTTGATTTAAAGAAAGCGGTTGAATCCCTTGACCTTAAGGAGGAACAGGATTATCTAAGAAAATCCAAAATTTCATATTTAATTGCAGAAATCGAGGCACCGTCTCCACTTCTTGCCACACTCTTAGTCAGCATAAAAGTTGATTTTTATAGGGCTATATTAAATTTCTACTCAATACGTTTGAGACACCAAGAGATATTTCAAACTCATCCAATGCCAAAATATCTTTCAAATGTTCCACCATTTAGGTTTGCTTTCGCATTTGACTCCGATGGGAAATTCATAAGAAACTACTGGAACGATTTATCAGAACGTGCGTCTCCCAAATCATATCGCGAAGATTACAAACAGGTATTAAAAATAGTAAATAGAATCAACAAAATCAAGTCAAAGGAGATAAGAGATCTCATATGGAACGCTCTTGGGCTCCATATGTTAGCCTGCGATGAGTCATCTATAGGACAAACATATTTACATTTCTGGCAAATACTTGAACTATTATCATTATCCTCTGAGGAAGAACGCATCAAGGGTGATATAATCGTATCGAAAATCAGAAAAATTATGACGCTGACTGACCCCTATTTTAAGGATTTGCTTCCAAATTTAATGGAAAAAAGAAATGAACTAGTTCATAAGGGCTCAGTATGGGATGTTACCTTCGATGAGGTGAATTATCTCAAAGTCATAACCGAATCCACAATTGGCTTCATGATATCTCAAGGCGATATGTTTGAAAATAAATCGGAATTAAGAGATTATTTCGCATTTAAGGATGAGCCAAACGTTTCATTGACAAGAAAAATAAAAATGATTAATGCAATACTGAAAAAGAGGCCACCTGTGAGAACTCTCCGACCCTAAAATATTGGCGCATTCCCCTCAGATAATTGGCGATGTCTTTCACATCCTCTGAAGAACTTCGATTGCTAATGATTTTTTATGAGCCCAAGCGCAGGGTGTTGGCTTACGTGGTCAAGCACGGAGGTTCCATTAATTACTACAATCAACAGCAATAAACGGAGCTGACAAGGGGAGAAGTATGCACCTTCCTTCCTCCATATTTTTAATTTTGTAATATTCAATAAGCTGGTTCATGATATCTTGCCTTTCCAATAAGCTCATTGTTACCATAGATTTCTTTTTAATTTCACCACGAATAATGCCCATTTCGTAAGCGATATAATACGGAATTCCTCCTTCCTCATACGAGATTCTAGCGATTGTATCTCTCAGGTCTTTCTGGTTCATTGTTTGATCGAGTTCATCCCAACTCTTTACTTCTGATTTGATTTTATTCGCTTTATCCAATCTGAGTATGTGTTTTTCAAAAGTCGCGCAATGTTTAAGGTTTTGAATTTCATGCAATATTGTCCATTTCTTGAATAAATAATAGAAATATCCGAGAACCATGGCTCTATCTTCTTTATTTTTTATCTGTCCGGTAATTTCATCCAGATATCTTGTATATTGAAATAGTATGTGCCCTGCCCAGATGCTACGCATTTTTTTGGCATTTCTTTCTAGCTTCTTTCTTAGTTGGGAATACTCCCGTATCAATTCTACATAATTCAGCTTATCTGGATCGAATCCTGAAAAACCAATTTTATCTTGCCATTTGAGATTAGGTAATTTCTTGGCCAATTGTTTTGAATTGACAATGGAGATTATATCTGTTTCTTTTAAGGGATTAATGTAATATTCATTTGATTTTTTATCATGACTGATATAATTTTTTAACATGTCCAGATGGATATACAGTGTGCTATCGACCATATCCTGGCTTACTGATTTGTATAATGTCGCAAACCTACATCTTTTATGATTCAGAAGGGTTAGAAATACTTTTATAGTGGTTTCTTTATCTAGTACAATATCTTCCGAAAGTTTTTCTCTTGGCATTTTAACAGTCTCCGTTTTTCAATGGATAATCGGTGAGCATTATATATACTCATGCATGAATTTACTCCTACGAAGGTTGAAAAATCTTTAAGGAGAATGGAATATGAACACCGATGACGACAACGACCAAGAAATCGTGGACCAGGAAACGGAAGAAGATTATGGGCAATGTCCCAGATGCGGTGAAGACTTGATTGAGGAATCAAGATATTGCCATCGCTGTGGCGAGCCTCTCTTCGAGGAAGAAACAGAGTGATAGCCACATGAACGCCAGGAGGCCCCTGAACATCCACCTGGGAGAATGATATGAGCACTAACGATAAAATTAAATCAGCTCATGCACATATCCCACCTGCACCAGACGGTGCAGAGAGGCAACATAATGCCAAGGATGAACAGGATCTTCCTCCCGAATCGGCTCATTCAGGAAAGGAAACAACTGGACATTCAACGACCCGTAAACGCAACAAACCAGGACCGAAGAAGAAGCACCCCCGAAGCAAGGCAAACTGGATGCCCAACAAGTACGGCCAAACACCATACACGGCTCAGGTGAACGAGTATCTGACGAAGACCGAGGAATACTATCAGCCCATAACAAGGAAGGAAAGATATCGAAAGTTCCACTTGGTCGCAGATACAATCGTGAAACTGGGCGCCCCCAACAACATACTGAAGTGGACCAGACAGGACATCCTACGCTGGAAGCGGTACATCGAGGACAGGATACAGAACTCAACGAAAGTAAAGTACTGGAGATGTCTGAAAGAACTCCTCGAATATTACAAGAACGACAGTCTTAGAGACCTGCTGAGAGAAAGAGAGATACGGATGCCGCAGGTCCAGCCGAAAGAAATACGCAGCCTGACATTGGATGATGTTGAAGTTATCCATGAGGCTGCCAAGAAGCTTAATGGCTGGGATGGTGACATCGCCAGGTTCGTAACCATGATGTACCCATACACAGGACTCAGACCGAGCGAACTCAGAACCGAGAAGCTTTCAGATGTCAACACGCATAACTGGACCCTCGTGGTATCATTCCCCAAGGGCTCTAAGTCCTACGGTAGGAAACGGACAATCCCCATACCTACGCCAGCAAGACAACCACTGATAGACTTTCTGGAAGCAAGAAGGAAGTATCTGCTAGGCCTGAAACATGACCCAGAAGTGGATGTCTTAATACCGTACAAGAGCTGGAGGAACATCACGGCTTGGCCGGATGCGCAGTGGCGTTTGCTCAAGGGAAGGTTAGACAAACGAACACATGTGACCTTCTCCTGGAAAGACTTCCGCAGTACATTCTGCCAGTGGGCAATAGACAGAGGTGCGTCGCTTCAGTCAGTGAGTAAAATAATGGGACACAGCACATCGAGAACCACCGAGTTGCATTACGGGCGAATAAAGGACTCCCGAGCAATAGAGGAAATAAACCGGATACTATCGGAGCCAGTAGTAGCCAGCAAAGAACTCACTCGTGAGTTCGACTATAGCCAGTAAAAATCTATCGTTGGCCTTCAGGCCCGTAAACTTTTTACTGGCTAAACCTGAACTCACGAGTGAGTTCGACCTCAAAATTGCTCAACGAGAGTCCTTCTTTTTCTTTTTTAGGAAAAAGGAGGTGAAAACATCAGTAGAAAGCCAAAAAAGATTGACGGACGAAGCAATCCCAAGCTCAAGCCCTGTCCACCCGAGGAACAGCGATACATCATCAGAATGTGCATTGAAGAAGGTTTGTTCAAGATTGGTTGTATCAAAGGAGGCATTCCAGATACGAAAGCCCTGGAGTTATACCTCAATAAGAGGGATTGCTACGAGGGAACGTTTGTGTTGCTATCGACAAGACCGAGGCCGAAGCATGTGGCGACGTATGGATTTAGGTTGGTGAGGACGAAGGATGGGAAAGTAATTAAAATGCTGAGGAAGTTGAAGTAAAAGGCCAATTACCATGTATGGCCAGAGTTTGTGTAAAAAGCGTCTGCCCACAAGTGATTTAAAAAAGGATCTGGTAAATGGAGAACACCTCAACATTTACCATTTGCAGACTCGTGAAGCTGATTATTTAGATTGGAAAAATATGGCAATTTAATAATCATTTGTACAGAGAATTGATATACTACTATTCACATAGTGTATATACGGGCATCGTTCATGAAAACCGTAAAAATTAGGGGCGGTATCGGGAAGATAGTTGGCGTTTTAGCAACCTTGTGCTTAGCATGGATGATGGTGATTACGGCGTTTGTGGATATTGTGGTCGCACAGGATAGAAACGATACCGACGGTCTGTCGAGCGATATACAATTGGAACAAAATCCTATTCATTCAGTATCTGAACCTTCATTTGAAATCATACAATCTCGTACTAGTAATACAAAACACTTCGATAATGGGGATGGCACATTTGGAGCCCTGATAAGTGGCGAACCAATTCATTATTTAGATGCAAGTGGGAATTGGCAAGACATGCATACAAATATTTTAGTTAATGAATCAATTGATAAATCGAGAGATGGTCTCGATTTTTATTATAGTAATACGTATAACAATTTTAATTCTTATTTTTCAAGGCAATCAAATGCAGATGGTTATGCAATTGAATATCAAGGCTCCAGACTCAGACTATGGGTAGATCCACGATTGGAATTGGTAGACCCATGTGGAAACACTCATGTAATTTCTGAGATACAAGATGCTGAGGGAGAGGTTCTAGAAAATTCCATTCAATATAAAAATACATACCCAGACATCACCGATGAGTTTATTTTAAAATCGGATGCTATCAAACACAATTTTGTAATTGACAAGTTCTCAATACAAACCAAACAAGGTTTAGATTCAGATACTTATCTCGATTTTGTGGAATATTGTGTCCTTCCTGCAGGTTTCTCTATATGGGTTGGATCTAATAAAACAAATAATGATTTTGAAGCAGATAGTTTTCGAATACAAAGCGAAAACAATGAGATTGCCTATTACATGCCAGAACCCATTATTCATGAAAATTGTATTTCTTCTGATGATGCATTATTATTAATCAATCTCCCTATCGAGAAAAGAACTGGCAAACAGTCAGAGAAAATTGCTGAAAGTATAATAACTGGCACATATAAAGTACATTTCGAGGCTAATAGTAGTATACAAATATCTACACGAGTTCCTCTTAGATGGCTACAAGATTCTAGAAGAGAATATCCTGTAATTGTGGATCCTTCTATTATCATCGGTACCGGAACCAGTCTCTACCGGCATCCTTGGGATATTTTTTATAATTATGCCCGTAGCCAATCGATTTATCTTAGCAATGAACTAGGTTTCAGCGGAACCATTACGTGGATTGGTTACGATAGGGACTCAATCTCAACGGCTTACTCAATTCTCAATGCGCAACTATGGATGAAGGATACCAGCGCAACCACTCTCTCATCATGGCAAACCGAAGGCACAACTGTCTTAGGGCCAAACACATGGAATGTTGGCACACCAGCGGGATGGTATGGTTACACATTATCTACACCTTTCAACCATATCAATGGCAATAACCTGCAGATAAGTTTCAGACATCAGGATGGCTCGTATTCCGTTCCATATCATTCCTACAGTTGTACAAGTACAAGTACGAGTTATCGTACACTTGTTGGTTATAGTGATTCCGTTAACCCGCCATCTGTAAGCCAGACATATTATAGACCAAATATTTACATTACATATACAGCCGTGAACAATGTACCAAATCAACCAATACAATATACTCCCTCAGATGGAGCTACAGTAACCACATTGACTCCATTCTTTGATTGGAATACTTTTAGTGATCCAGATACTGGCGACACACAAATGTCATATGGAATTCGGGTTTGGGAAGATACAGGCGCAAACACAGATGGGGTATTATTGGTGCTGGATAGAACCTATTCGGGCAGTGCATCAAGCGCAACTCCCATTTCTGGTGATTATCAGAACGGGGGGCTAGTCAGTGGGAAACATTATCATTGGCATATTAGGGTTCAGGACAATAATGGTGCTTGGAGTGAGTGGGGCGCTACACCTTCACCTTCTGCACATATGGATTTCTTGGTAAATACTAACATTCTGCCTTCTGCAGCACACGTCTCAGGTCGTCAATCCAATCTTTATCCAACTATATCTTACGATATTGTTGTTGATTATACCGATGCTAATGGTCAATCTGACATTCAGAATATGTACCTTTGCTTGAATAGGGATGGGGGTTCCACACCATCGACAGATGATATTGTTTTAATGCACCACGGAAGTACTTGGGAAGGTTGGACTGATTACAGCGATGATTTTATTTGGGATGGCCAATATAAAACAAGTATCACGAATGGTTGGCGAGTACATTGGAAATTTATGCTAGGTTGGGATTGGGAGGAAAATACAAACATAAATTATTGCATTAATGTTGGAGATTGGCAAAACGTGTATATGGGTTGGACAAGTGATGGATATAGTGCGGATTTTGAAAACGATTTGCGAATTTACAGTATAAATGTAAATGACCCAACACCGCGCCCTGACCAGAGTATTACGTTTAGCGGGAAGGTAACTTTCGAAGGTACTTCAACTGTTTATGCACCCGATGCAACCTATTGGGTCATGCTAAGACAGGGAGCAATCCCAGTTTATCCAACATATGGTTGGAGTGACACTACAAATGGTGCTACGGGCGATTGGTCAATAACAATCAATGTGCCTACAACGGAAGGCAGTTATACATACTATGCGAGGGTACGTAATGATGGAAAAACTCCCGACGTTGACGATGGGTATCAAAGTATCGTCATAAATGTTGTTCAACCCTCAATCACTGTAACGGGTAAATTTGAATACGTTGATCAAAGCACTGGAACTAATAAACCTGTGAGATATGCAACGGTAAAATTGTTCGACGACGATCTTGGATTTTGGCAGGAACTAGCAGTTGGCGAGACTGGTTCAGACGGGAGCTACTCTTTAGGTCCAGTTGCAAACGGAGATTGGGATGGAACGCAAGCTGATATATTCGTGGTAGTATACACATTAAATGCATCTGTAAACGTAAAAAATAGCGAATTAATTTCAAATACATACCAATATCAATATCCCTCCTCACCAATCTGGGATGTGACAGATGGGGTGTATTCGATGGGAACTCGAAATGTCGATAGTGATGGAGCATTTCACATTATGGACGTTGTTATAAATGAATATAAATGGATAGAAACTCAAACCGGATGGAAAAGATCTCAAGTAGAAGTAAAATGGCCTCAAGGTAGTTGGCCGAATTGGGGTGCAGATTGGTTTGTATTTGATAGAATTGAAATACCAAATGGATGGGAATGGGAAAGTTCAACAATAATGCATGAATATGCACATGCAATTATGGATGAATTATATGGGGGTATGCCGGCTCGTGAACCATATCCCGATTATGATGGAGATGGAGATGGGGAACATATACTGATATCTCAAACTGGTAAAACTTGTGCAATTATCGAAGGTTGGGCAGAATTTATGCAATGTGCAGTTGAAAATAATCCTTGGCTTTTAACAATGAACCCTGGATGGTATGATTGGAATAATAATGGTATTGACGATGACCCAAATAATGAGTTTCCATATCATGATAATACAAATATCGAATCCAACAATTGGTGGATGGGGGAAGATGCTCGAAGTGTGGTTCCAATCAATCCAGATGGCAATAGTGGGAATATTGTCGAGGGTGCAGTTGCTAGCATTTTTTGGGATATCTACGATAACAGTGGTGGTGATGATGATGGTTTATTATCACAATTTAACAAAATATGGAACATTTTAGATACCTACCATCCGCTGGGTATGAGTG